>Ga0315274_10004201_pt1 | contig 21245 bp, 28 predicted proteins | sample YL17G02_20_MG_FD_203700 | JGI IMG/M metagenome (GOLD analysis project Ga0315274, IMG submission 203700) | Sediment microbial communities from Yellowstone Lake, YNP, Wyoming, USA - YL17G02_20 | ecosystem: Environmental > Aquatic > Freshwater > Lake > Sediment | place: USA: Wyoming | collected...
CTTTTTTTATTCTACATGCATTATCTGGTCTGCTTTTTTTATCTGTGCTTTAGTCTTTACTTTCTTGCCGTATTTTTTGACAAGCTCCTCAGGAGTCATATTTGCATTCTCTTTCTCACATGCATCACATATGTTTACGCTGCGCTTTGATTTTTTGCAGTAAATTATCCTAATCTCCTTTTTACCTTTGCATATAGAACATTTATCTGTTTCATAACCCAAAGAAATACCATAATCCCCCATCAGACAACACTCCCCTTTACTTTTCCATTACCAGCAACTTTTATGCTTCTCCAGTGTGCTTGCGGGTTAACAATTATGCAATGCTGGTGTTCTTCAAATGCAAGCGGAAGCTTTGATTCAATAACCACTTCTCCTTTCTCACCACTTGCAAGCTTTTGTACTTCAACATCATCTTTTTTAAGGCTCTTAATTACAACCGGTGAAGTCTGCATTCCGATGTTTAATTCAACTTCCATATCAGGCCTTAATTCATCTTTAAAGAAATGTGAAACATGAAACTCAAGTGCCAATGACTTTGCTTTTTTAATAGTGTTCTCAGCTGCAATAATGTCACCGAGCTGGACATCCCATGGGTAAAGTCCTTTGAATGAAACAGCACATCTATTGCCTGCTTCTGCTTTTTCAACAACTTCTCCATACATTTGGATTTCCTGCGCAATAAACTCCTTGCCCCATGGCATTAAAACCACTTTATCATATTTTTTAATAGAACCACGTTCAATAACACCAGTTACAGTTGTAAGTCCGCTTTTAATCTCCTTTGATGTATCAATAGACATCTTAATGAAACCTGTCTTATCGTGATGCCTTGGCATTAATTTTGCCAATTCTTGACTAATCTCAATAAATCCTTCATCTGTAAGAGTTGATGTTTCAATCATTGGAATGTCCTTAAGATGTGTCTGCGAAAATATTGCCTTAAGTTTTGCTTTAATTGTTGCAATCTGATCTGAATCAGCAGAATCTGTCTTTGTTACTGCAATAACAACATGTGGTACATTTGAAAATGAAAGCAGAAGAACGAGTTCACCAAATGCCTGGCTAATCCCATCAATTGCTGAAACACATATAAGGCAGGCATCTGCCTGGTGATAAAGCGCAAGAGTTGGCTTTATTTTATTTATGTCGTAAACAGTATCTGAAAGATAAACAAGTGTATCACCTAATTTGTATGAATACACGTTTAAGTGTTCTGTTTCTAATTCAGTTCTTTGCTGGATTTTCTTGACAACCTCGGTCTTACCAGCCCCTTTAAGTCCTGTTACAGCAATATTTAATGTTTTCATAAATTCTCAGAAATGACAACCCTTTTTATGTCTTTCCATCTTGTAAGCTTCTTTCTATTGCCTTAAGACTGTTAACAAACCTGTTGCTTGCTATGTAATTGCCTTCCTTTTTTTCAATCATGCCAATTGCTTTTAACTTGTTTATTATAGAATAATAAGAAGAAACCGCTGAATGCCATTTTGAAACGCGCTGAAGGAGTGCAAGTTCTTTTTCATCAATCTTTATTTTTCCATTTGAATGCTTCTCAATAAGAACCTGATATGGTTTTTTGCCACGGAGTCTTTCGGTTAAACCGTGCTTTTTGCATATTTCCTTAAGCACAGCAACTTCAGCAAAATCTACAGGGGTTACCTTGAATACAGTTGATATGTGCTCCTGCCATTCTGAAGAACGTATGCCTGGTTCTTGTCTTATTTTGTTATAAATGCGTAAAGCTGAGCCTGCAAGCGAGCCGCTTTTGTCCCTGTAAAATATGTCCTGAAAAAATGAGGATAGTGAATGCTGTGAAGAAGGTTTTATCCTGATTATGCTCATGCTCTTATCCTTAATTGGCATATTATTGTTATAGTTAATACAGTATATAAAAATTGAGATAGTTACCTTTTTAAACAAGATTAAATTTTGTGATATAATGGAGATGCATATTAAGAAAGAATTGATGATAAGCGGCAACAGTGTTGTTGTTGACTTTGAAATACTTCAGAAGGTCCGCGAACTTATGACTGAATTAGGCATTGATGTGCTTAAACTGATAAACGGCACTAAATGGGATGTTTTGCTTTTTGAAGAACTTCTTGCTGAAAATGTTGACTTATCAAGAATCAAGAAACTAAGGCTTGTGATAAACGGTGTCTCAGAAAACAAGAGTGGAAAAACAATAACTGTTCCTTTTGAAAAGTCTGTAAATGAAAAGCAGGTTTGCGATGTTACTGATTCTGGTGTTGTATTAAGCGGATTTACAATCCATTATATTGTTTTTGATGAAAGTTAAGATTTATTAATCATTATACTATCTCAATTTAAATGGAAAGACTACATAAAGATATTTTATTTTTTGAATTAAATGATTTAGATGCAGGTTTGGCTTCGCTTGTTGGAATGCCAAAAGAAAGAATCAATAAAATTAAAGAAGTTGCCGCAGATGTAATTAAAAAATACAAGGATAAACTTGTATCAAACACATATGTTTGCTGGTTAAAGGTGCGTGGCAATGACATATATATGGATATCAAAGAACGTTTAGGAATCTTTGGGTGCGCATATTGCAATACACCAAGCTCATCGACTATTGAAACGGTAAGAGTTTGAAGATGAGAAAAAAGACAATAATCTATGACCCTTCGTTGGAAGTAGAAAAAAAGGAGAGTTTTGTATCAACAAAACTTGAGAAAGAGGTGTCTAATGTCAAAAGGACATTAGATAATATCCCTGGAGCAGGGAAGTGGTTAATTGCCTTATTTGTCGGCGCATTTATTTCAACGCTAATACAGGTAACATTGATGTTCTATTTCAGTTTTGGTTTTGACACTTTTGAAGAAATTGACTTTGCAATAAGAATCCAATTTTTGATAGATGCAATAGTAATTGCAATGATTGGTGTATTCATTGGGCTTCTAATAAAAGAATCACGTTCTTAATCATCAAAGTAATTTAGCTGGCACAACCAACTTCTTTAGTTCTTTGTTTAAGTAATTTAAGTGCATTTTTTCCAGTATCATAAGCATCATTGATAACCTTAATTACTGTCTGACATGTAGCAGATTGTCCACATTTGTCTATTAACCTTTCAGAAAGTTCTGTTGCCTCTATAAAATTTTTAGATGGTCTTCCAGTCTTTCTAGAATACTCCTTAAATCTATTTTTTTTATCAACATCATCACAAGTATAAGCATGTGCAAATCCTTCATTTACAGTTATAATGTCAAGTTCTTTTACCAGTCTCCTGCTTTCTTTTAGCCTTGCTGTATAAACATCCTGTTTAAGTCGCATAATTGGCATTTTAACAAGATTTAAAAGATTCTTAAGAGGTTTTTCTCTATCTAGCCTAAACCTGTCAAAATATTCTATGGTCCCCTCTAACTTTTCAACGAGTTCTCTTTGCTCCATACATGGGTCAGTTACCCCACTTTGGAAGTGTCTTAGCTCATGTAAGGTATCCTTCTTTGATTTGTCATAATCAACAGAATCTTTTTCTGATCCTAATGAAGCCAATCCAGATGCGCTATATAGTGGTTTTAGCGACACGCTAATTATATCCTCTTGCGGGTCATATGTCCCATCTGTTCGGTATTCTCCAATAAGATGGTCTTTATGCTTAATCACCAAAGCAGAAAGACCTTTAAGAAAATTCTCTTGAATTGTTTCGCTAAAATCATTAAGTATATCTGCCGTCAAATCACTTGCTGAACTAAGATTTTTAACTTCTCCCTTTAATTTTCTAAATTTTATCTTCGCTGTATTATACTGTTTCTCATGCTCTGTCGCCTTAGTTTCATCATTTGCTTCTTCTGCTTTTCTTCTTTGTTTTTTATTATCATTATACTGCTGTCTTAATGCTTCCATTTCTCCAAGAATATCATCTATTTTCTGCCAGTATGCCTGTTCTGAATCAAAACCGAAATCTTTCAAATTTACTCCTGGCAGTGTAACTTTCACGCTTACTTCCTGTCTAGGAAAGTCTTTGCTATTAACCTCATTAAGTATTTCCTCCATAATAGGCTTCAACTTTTGTGGCCCCTGGTAATTTATTTTCATTTTTAATTACCTTCACTTTCGAGCAATTGAGTTGTGTTATAATCATCAAGAATAACTTCAACAATATCCTCAACAGTGCTCATCATACGTGTGATTAGTGTATAGTCAATAGCATGGAAAATTCCTATTTTGTTTTCAGCATTCATTTTCGCTTCCATTGCCTTCTTGTTAACTATTTTCTTAAGATCGTTCAGCTTCATCATAGTTTTTTCAATTTCTTTTATGCTTGAGTCATTTACAGCAAAATAAAGAGATGTAAGAACTTCTTCAATTTTCGATATGATAGACTCATCCTTGATTTTAATATGCTTTAACATATCAGAAATACGTTCCCACATTCTTGTACAATGGACAAGATAAAGACATTTTACTGTTGTAAGTCCAAGTTCTTTCCTGTAACAAGGATCAATTAATGCTGTTCTCATTGCACGTTCGAGCAGGAAATAATTTCTATCAACATCATCTTCAAGCTGTTCTGTAAGCTTTCTGTTCTCATGGCTTACGAGACGGACCTGATTTATTACTTTCTTCATCATTGACTGCTGGACTTCTTTTAGGTTTTCAAGTTTAATTGTGCAGTTGAATTCAACAGAATTAGAATCAATTGACATCAGTTCCATTCCAGGCAATACATGCTTTATGTTAAGCATATCAACTTTTTTGCCTAAGTCCTGTCCTGAAATTATAAAACTATTAAGTCCAGTAAGATAAGCAGAAGCAATAACCTTGTCAAGCAAGATGTGTGGAATCTCCTTTAATCTAAGAGTTCGTTCCGGAGACTTTGATTTTGGCATAGAAGCGTGAAGCACGAGCTCTCCAGTTGGTTTTCTTTCAATATGTATACTCCCGCCGTCGAAGAGCCCGTGCTCTTTACACCATTCCGTAGGAAGATAAACAAATGCGCTTTTACCGCTTTTTTGCACGTTTTTTGTTATTATGTCTTTTTCTGCCATATTTTATCACCTTTATTACAATAAACACCCCACCTAACTAGTCATATGACTTATATATAATATATGCAGAAGTTATATATAAATATATTGCTATATGTTACTTAAGGGTGACAAACATATGGGGTGCGAAAAAATGAGTAAAAATAAGAAGGACAGTTCGAAGGATGGGCTCTTTACACTTTTAGGTGTGATTAAAGCAAGTCCTATACATGAACAGTCTCCAGAAATATTGTCACCAGAAAAAGGAGGTCATGGATATGACAGAACAAGGACAAGAATATCGAGGAAATGAAACACCGCTAGAGACAGCAGTTGATCAAGCACCAACAAATCCGTACGAAGGTAAGGTTGTAGTTCGTGTTGGGACTCCATTCTTCAAAAAGGATGATCGTGTGCTTGCAATACTTGACAAAGACAGTACAATAGGAGATGCAATAGAAGAAGCACTTGGTGCTGCACCACCAGAAGTTGCAGACAGCATAAAGAGAATGATGAAAGTTAAAGACCAATACCAGGTGCGTGCAAACAATGCGCCAAAAGGCGAACGTACAAGACTTAACGAAGTTGCAACTGAAGAAACCACAGAAGACGGCACACAGAGATACAAAGTAGTTGACATTGACATAATGACTGTCCAAAGAGGCGGACTGTATAAATTACTTGGGTGAACAAAATGGCAAGTATAGAAGAACTCTCAAAGGAAACACCTGTTTTAGTTTTTGGTGGGCATGTCTATCAGCTTGCAGTAAAGACAACTGCAAAGCAAGAATTAAAAGCTGAAGTTGAAAAGCTTGGAACTAATAAAGTGCTGGTAGATTCTGCTACAGGTGTTGTTTTTGAGCTTGTGCCAGTTGCAGATACAGCTTCTCTTGAAGAAATAATTTCAAGTGAAGTAGAGAAGAAAATACTTTCAAGACAAACGGATTCTTCAAAGGAGATTAATAAGTTAAGGGAAACTGTTGAACTCTATAGAACTGCTACAACAGAACTTATGCCTGCACTTGGCTCTGGAGTAGGCTTGATAGAAAACAAAAACAAACTCTATGTTTTCCTTAATGTTGAACGCTACATCTTGAATGATGTTCTTGAAGGCAATGGATACTTCCTTTATCCTGCAACAAGAGTAGCAGTTGAACTTAAATTAACCAGGAATGGACTTTCACATGGAGAGCCAATAGTTCTTGGACGTTATAACCATCCATTTGTTTCGTGGCAAGATGGCACTGCTGAGGACAGTGACTTGTGTTGGACTGGCGCTGGATGGAGCGACGATTATTATAGGTCAATAGGAACTTTGCCAAAGCGCATAATGTATGTATTAGAGAAAACAAAACAGTTGCTGCAGACAGGTTACATAAGAGGCGTTAATCCTAGAAGTTATCCTTCAAGGAACTCGCGTGGTCTTGTGCGACGTATTGGCGAAGATGATGTTGAGCAACTGAAAAAGGAGAAAGTTTACGTGACTAATACGGAGATTAAAAACGGGTGATAACTATGGGTTTACTTGAAGTAATATTTGGAAAAAGGAAGGAACTTGAAGAAAAAAAGTTTCCAAAAGACGGAGACTTTGTAAAGGTAAATATCACTAGCCAATATGTACAAGATGCTCATGGTGTTGGCGAAGTTGTAGAAACAAAAAGACATCCAGGATGGACATGTGTAAGATTCGAAGACAGCCATGTAGCTTATTTCCCAACAGCAGATCTTATCATAACAGAGAAAGAAGAAATTGCTGATGAAGCTAAAGATGTTGAACGCACATATATTTCAGCAGATAAACCAGTTGAAGAATTAAAGCAAGAGACACCTAAAAAATTAACTGTAGAAATGCTTGAAAAGTTAAATAAAAAGACAACACAAAAAGAGCCAGAACCAAATCTTGAAGAACTTGTAACATCACCATTCAGGATTCCAATACGCAGAAAGGCTCTTGAAAAAGCTTATGCTTACATAGAACTTATACCAAAAGTTCTTGGACGACATGAAGAATGTTATGGTCACTTACTTGCTTTAGAGAATGACAAAACTGGCGCTATTGTTGAAGATGTAACCTTATCGCCAAAACAGTCTGTAAATTCTGTAAGATGTGAGATAGGATTTGATGCTGTAGCTGAAGCAGGTGCAGAAATAAAGGACACAGAATACAGGGTGGTTGGATGGTGGCACAGCCATCATACAATGGGTGAATTTTTCTCAGGCACAGATGATGATAACATAGACAATGTACGTGACTCAATAATTGCTTACAAAAGTATAGGCGTTGAAAAGAAAGTAAAGTTCGCATATGGCCTGACACTTACAGCACGCAAAGACTACTATGCTGAAATTTCATTTCAGAAAGTCCATGCATGCGGAAGAACAAAGGACGCTGAGATTCTGATACTTGAAGGCGGAAATGATTTTGATGTTTTAAAACTCGAAGAAGAAATTGCTGAACGCATCAACACCGGATTTTTTGGTGAACGTGCAAAAAAAGAATATAAAAGGAGAAAAGCAGAGGAGCGCAAATCATATGCTATTGTGAAATACGAGGAAAAACCTCTGCTTAAAATTGAACAGGAGGTATAAACCATGGGAGACCGCTACGACAGACAAAAAAGGATTCCAGGATGGGACCAAGAAGAACTTAAAGGCAAAAAGGTAGCGATAATTGGAGCAGGCTCACTTGGGACATTTGTTGCACTTGAACTTGCAATGTTAGGTGTTGGTGAAATTAGAATATACGACAATGACCTAGTTGAAGAAGTCAACCTGAACAGACAGTTCTTGTATCACGATGCAATTGGACAGCCAAAAGCAAGAACATTAGCAGAAAAACTTTCTGAAATAAACGAAGAGGTTACAGTAAAGCCATATGGCTTGCAAATTAACAAGACAACTGTAAAGATGATTGGCGAAGCAGATCTGATATTTGATTGCCTTGACAATCTGGTAACACGTGCTGTAATCAACGAGTATTGTGTAGAAAAGAAAATACCGCTTGTTTCTGGTGCAACTTCACCAATGGAAGGACAGGTAGCACAATACATACCGGGAAGAACTCCATGCTTAGACTGCCAGCTTGACCTGTACAAAGAAGCTGAAAGAGAAGCAGAAAGGATGTCATGCAATCACCAGCCAAATGCTTCAGTAGTCATGACAAATGCAATAATTGCATCAATAATGGTTGAAGAAGGCCGCCAGATACTAATGCCTTTGGAAGGGGACCAATTGATGAAAGGATTCATGAGGTATAATGGGCAATTAAAAGAGGAATTCGCATATATTAATGCGCAAAAGAAAAAGGAGTGTAAATGCTAGAAGGGATAAAATATGACACTGACTAAAGACCAGCTTGAAGAGCTGATGAGGAGGAGAAGAGGATTTGCCTCAGATATTAGTCAGTCTGCAGAAGGTCATGATGAAACGCGTCTAGAAGAAGGCTTAGAAGATCTTGAAGAACTAAAGAAGTTAGTTCCGAAAAGAAGTGGAAAGAAAACTGAAGAAGCAGAAAAGAAGCCTGTTGAAGATCCACAGTTAACTCCTGCTCAAATGATGGCTTCTATCACGGATAAGAACCTGCAGAAACTTGACCCGACAGCACTTCTTTCACTTGATTACATGCTTCAAACTATTGAAAATGGTAAGCTTGACAAAGAATTAGGACAGATTGCACGAGTGATGGAGCCAGCATATGCAAAAAAAATCAACTACATTATTCAGGCTGCTGAACTAGCACGCATGCTTAAAGGTGCTGGTGCAAGCTTTAGTGATATTCGCGATGTCTTTGGCACAATATTAAAATATCGCGACCATGCTGAAGCACTTTACTTTGTCCAAAAAGTGATTGAAGCAAAAGTAGACACTAAATACACAACAGAAGTTTTAGATTATCTTAAGAGATATGGCGAAAGCGGTAACAAAGAAGATGTTCTGGAAGTTATGCGCAAATTAAACAGTGCATCTGATTATGTTGCGCTTGATGACCTGCTTAAGACTCTTGATTCAAACAGAAGAACAGAAATTATTGACCTATTACACAAAGCATGCCGTATTAGTGCACAAAATCTTAAAGATATGATCAAAATAGCAGACAGCAGAGCTGATTCTGACGCATTACAGTTTGCAAAAGAAGTAAACAGAAGAAAAAATCCTGCTCTTAAACTCACAGCATACATTGCACTTGAGCACATAGTTAATGCTATTGAGAGAAAACACGGAGGCTATACTGGCCGTTTTGAAATTTATGACCCAGGTCTTGGACTACTCAAAAACAAGGATACACCACTTTACAAGATAGTTAATGTTGTTGACCATTACATAGAAAGGATTGACAAAAAAGTAAAGGCATGCAAAGGAACATATGAACTTTTTCACAAACCAAAGTATGGCTGCAATGGATGCTTAGAACGCAAAGGATGCAGCATACGCAATGAAGCAAAGGAAATCAAAGGCCTGTTACGTGCGGCAAAAGCTATTGCAGAAGATGGAGAAAACGCGGAAGGTGGTGCATATGGCAGAGACCGCTGAGATAATTTACATTCATGCAATAGATCCAGCAACCAAGAGGATGATGACTGAAGTTGGAGACAACTTAATCAGGCAGAACCTTGCAATACTTTATCCTGATGTTATTGACCCAGTTCTTGTAAATGAGATATTGCCAGAAGAATTTGATGATATTGATACAGTAGCATGTGATGTGCAGAGAGAAATTGATGAAAAACGCGCAAGCAAAGGCAAACCAAAGTCAATGATTGCTGAGTTTAAAGAAGACATTGGCAGCATTAAAAATAGAGTCAGCAATTATCTTACTGAACATCCGACACTTAGAAAAGGTATTGCTGCAGCTGCTATTACTGGACTAGTTGCTTTAATTGTTACTTCACCTCTATTAATTCCAACAGCAACTGCTACTGGAGCTGTTCCACATGCAACTCCTGCAGATTATGGTTATGTACAGCATGAAAATTCTACTAATGCCAATAATACCACACAGCCAAGTGTTGGTTTCACACACTTTATACCAGCAGCACGTAATGCTACACTAGACAATTACCTAAACGCAAGCGAGTTGAATGATTTAAGAAAGGACATAAAAAGTGTTTATGAAAACATTTCTGCCCTGAACAAATCGCTTGCTACTAATGGTAGATTAGGTAGTTCGCTTGAAATGATTGCAGCATACAGCAATTCATCTAAAGAAATAGCAGACAATAACAGATTGAGTAACGCATACGCTATACTTAATGAAACTAACAATGATCTAAAAACAATACTGAATGAAAGCCATATTACTGATTCACTACTTAATAACTTAAGCGCTAAAGGTTCTACAATCGCAACACAGTATGCTGAATTAATGGCAAAAATTAATATTTACAAACGGGTGTTCAATGTCACTTTCAGTACTTATGACTTGAAACTTGGAAAAGAATATTGTACAAACATGCTTAAGACTTTGCAAGAGCCAGCAGATGCGCTTACAAAATCAAGTTACACATTAAGGACTGAGCTTAATAGTGTTGTCAAAGATGTAAAGCTGATAAAATCGTATCTTGACAGAACTTCACCTGTTCTAAAAGAAAATGCTGCATATACAGCAATTGATGGCAAGAATTTTACTACACCAGGTGGAGCACTAAGTCAATCAATAACTTTCCTTGAAAATGACTTGAAAACCGTAGGTGATGCATGGTATGTTGCACCACCAAAAGAATGGTGGGATGATCCTTGGGTTAAAGGAGGTATTGGAGTAGGAGTTGGCACTATAGCAACAATACTGTTAATAGGAGCATACAAATGGTATAGGGATTAATATGAAAACCACTAATCAAAAAACAATGGAAAAAACAGAAGATTTGATTAGAGAAAACTTTGAAACAATTTACTTACATGCAATAAGTCCAGAAGCAAAGAGGATGATGACTGAACTCAGTGATAACCTCATAAGAAAGAACATGGTGATAATGTACCCTGATTTTATTGATCCTGAAGGAATTAACGAAGTACTTCCTGAAGAATTTCTTGACACAGAAGAAACAGCTTATGATATGCAAAAGTGGCATGATGAAGAGCGTGCAAAAGCAGAGAAACCCTCAATTATTGCAGAATTCAAACATGATATTGCTAAGATAAAGGAAAATATTGGGGACTATCTTGCTGAACACCCAACATTAAGAAAAGGTATTGCTGCAGCTAGCATTGGGGCTTTACTTTTCTTGGTATTAACTTCACCTGTAATCATGCCAACTGCAGTTGCAACAGGCGCTGTTCCAAATACATCAGGCCTGCAGGCAAATGTATACACTGTTAATAATGGTATTGTTGGTCTTGTTAAGGAAGGAAAGAATTACTCAGCAGATGGGGTGCTAAACAACAGCGAGCGCATTAATCTTATGGAACATACAAACACAACTTGCGGCCAAATGACAACATTAGATAATCTTGTAAAAGAAAACGGTAAATTGGATAAATCTATTGACAAGCTGGTCGATTCTTCAACACAGCTTAAATCGATCGCTGATGACAAAAAGGGTTTGACTAAAGCAGCGCCATATTTTAACAATATTAATGCGACTCTTGCTGAAATAAACAGTATGCTTAATGCGCTAAATGGCACAGACAACAAAACACTACAAAATACAGCATTAAGTTCTGAAGCTGATGCATTATTATTAAACATAAGTAACTTTGCCAAGGTTTACAATGTAACACTTACAAATTACAATTCATCGCTTGGTGAAAGCGTCTGTTATACTTTGCTTAAGAATCTTTATGAGCCCGCAGACTCAACCAAAACAGCTCGTGAGAAGCTGGCAGCTGAAACCGCAGGCTTAACTACAAGCCTCCAGAAATTCAAGGATTCTCTTGCAAAGGATTTCATCAGTGATGGTTCACACAAGTCAATTGACGGTACTACTTACACTTCAGATGCAGGAGCACTTAGCGGTTCAATTGATTATCTTGAAAAAGATCTAAAAACAGCTGGAAATCCATGGGAGGTTCCGCCAACTCCAGCTCCTCCAAGAGATTATATTGCTGAAATAAAGTACGGAGCAGCACACTGGCCATGGGTAATGGTATGGTGGACACCTGCAATGATTGCTACTCAGTACAAGCTTTGGAAAAACGCGAGTGAAGCAAGCAGTGATATTTCAAATTATAGGCAAAGAAAAGCAAGGGAAGCAATGGACGCATTAGGAGACGACTGGGACGATGAGTGTGATTAAAATGGAAAAACCTCTCGAAGAACGATTAGAAAATAGACTATCACATTTAGAAGGAAAAATGGGAGAGTCTAAAACAACTAAACTAAAAATTTATGATGCAATACTTAGTGATACATGTCTAATTTGGCTTTTTGGTTTAGCATCTGTTGTTATTATAGGTTTACATAACACAATTAACTCTGACATTCTCCCTCTTTTATTTGGTTTAGGTTCGTATAGTGCAATTACTCCACTTTGGTATTTTACAGAAGGACCAAAATTAAAGCAGCATATTCGTGAGCTAAAAGATGTAAATAAAAATATCTGCAGATACAAAACAGAACTCAGAGAGCTATACGGACTACAAAAACTTGAAAATATGCCTTATGACCCTGAGTGGGACGATGAGTGTGATTAAAATGGAAATATTTGAACCAGAACTCATAAACATGGAAAAGTACAAAGTTGTAGCACAAGCACTTGCAAATTATCTTACTGCAGAGCTGCCTAAAAGTGATCTTCTTGTATCTGATATACCAAGAACAACAAATGGACTTTTGACATATGTAACACAGACAAAGGAAGTGCTTTCAAGGATTAAAGATGCAAAGGAACTACTTTCATTAACTGGACAATCATACGATGCTGTAAAAACAGTTGAAGACCAGCTTAATGAATCACTGGAAAAGGTAAAACAACAACTACCATCAATTGCAGAAGCAGAAAAAGATGCGCTTGTTTCTGGGTACAAGCAAAAGCGCATTGAAGAAACAAAACAGGTCTTAAATAATCGCAGTTATGCTGACCCTTTAAGTTTACATCGTGGATTACAAATGTTTGAAAAGCCTGAACTTGAAAGAGCTAAAGGGGTTGTTGCAAATTACTTGTTTGATAATAGTTATCTAAAGAAATTCATTGAAAGCTCAGCACATAATGGAAACTTACGTCCAATCCAAGAAGCATTATTCTTGCTTGCAGATTATGTGAATATATCAGGGCATGACAAGAGCTCAGAAGAATTTGTAACATGGTATGTGACTAGTATTGAAGACCATCTGGAAAAAGCAGGCAAACCAAGGATTGCTGATGAAGTTTTAAAAACAGCACCTGAACTTGCTGAATTTAATGGCATAATTGAACATGCGAAAGTTTTTGGCAAGCTTCCAGGAATGCCTATTTGTTATGAAACAAAAGAAATACCTTCAACACAAGTCCAAGGTATTGAGGATAGAGCGGTAAGAGTAATTAAAGGAATTGAACCAGTTAAAGCACGACAACCAGATAAAAAGACCCTTGAAAAGCCGCTTGATTATGCAACATGGGAAAATGGTATCGAACAAGCAATAGTCGATTACTTTGAATTAAACGGGAAAACTTCAGTTAAACACAAACTTGCAAGCATGATTTACAGGATTGCACATAATGACATAAATGCAGCTGTTGCTGTAGTCAGGGCATTTGAATCAATATTACCTAAACACGAAAAAGAACCAGATAAGTTAATGGACATTGCTGATGCAGAAAGTGTAATTAATGATACTTATAAAAATCTCAAACCAAAACAAAAAGGAAAAAGAACAAAGTTCGAGCTTGAACAATTGATAGCAGATGGGATTATAACTGTTCATCCACAGCATGGCAATGGAAATCCTATTAAGATTATCAAAGAAGCACATACAACTGAATACCTTAAACTTGAATCACTTATAATTGAAGATGCAAAGGAAAAATTAGCTGGAAAAAGGATGCTCGTATTAAATGAATTGCCTCTTGATGTCGCAAGAGAAGAAGCATATAGGCAAAAGCTGGTTTCAGAAGGCATGCTTTCAGACATTGATGAATACATTGAGATTGGAATGCTGCTCGGATTATATGCAACTGAAATGGTTGAAAAAGCTGCTGAGATTGGAGCTGCTGCATTTCCAATAGAATCTGAAGCAGCTCGTGTAAAGTTCCTAAAAGGCTTAAAAATGGTTAGTGAAAAATATGAACAGGTTTCAAAACAGGTTGAACACATGAGATCAGGTTCTGTAATAACCAACATTCTTACTGATGATGACATCAAACAAATTTCAGAAATAACTGGAATTAATATTGACCATTATAGGAACCTGTTTTCAGATAAGACACTTCATGCAAGAAAAGACATTGACCGTGTAGCTGAAAAACTCTTACTTCAGTTGCACATACTTGATGGTGTGCCAGGTGATACAAATTGCAACAGGGAAAAAATAATGGCTGAGTCTGTTGCAAAACTTTCAAAGTTTGCAGATGACACATGGTTAATTGTCGGCTGGGAACACGCAAGAGATGATTCAAGATTATTGCGTGGACTTGAGGAAAAAAGCATTGCATACCAGCTAATTGATGTTGATTATTCAAGGCTTCCATTAGACCTTAAAAGACAGAATCTGAGGCATAAGACTATAGTAGAAGCATCTGGGGAGGGTGACTAAGAGTTATATGACTAATCCTTATATTCATATAACTACTATAGTATAGTAACAAAGAAGGGTGAAAAACATGACAGGAAAACAATTAACTAACGACCAATTGAACGCGTTAAACAAAGGGAAAAAAGGAACGCAAGAAGATTTAGAGAGAGTTGTTGTTGAAGATAAAGGAAACAGATTAAAACAACGTGCTGAAATACTACATAACTATCCTACATTTGAAAGTATAGGCGGCTATAAACAGCAAAAAGAAGATTTATACTCTATAGGGCATGTAAGCCAGAACAGCGATGCTTACAAAGAGTCATTTGGAGGTATACCAAACCGTGGTATCTATCTTATTGGTCCAAATGGCGTTGGAAAAACAATGCTTGCTAAATCATTAATAAAAAAGAATTTTGATGTATTAGCTAAAGAGTTCCCTGATCTTGAAGTAATGCTGCGCGGTGATGAATCACTAGGCGAGAAAATAGCAGACAAACTAAAATCAAAGGGCGGAAAAACTTTCTATTATGATGCTATAGATGCAGGACAGCTTGTTGGCCCAATGCCACAGATGACTGAAAAGATGGTGCGTGAATATCTTACTAAAGCAGCATCTGCAGATTATGCTGTTATTGTACTTGAAAGGATTGAAGGACTATTGCCAGCTGATACGCAGGCAGGTCCATCTTCAACAATAGTAGGTAGCATACTTGAAATGATTGATGGTTACCTGAAGAAGAATCCGCATCTTGTTGTAATTGGAACAACTTCAAATTCATCAAAGGTAGATAAAAGCACATCCTCAGTACTTACCAAACGCATTGACATGGGTGCACCAGATGATACTGAACGTTTGGAAATAATAGGCGTTTGCACACATGGATTAAAAATTGCTGAAGATGTGAAGCTTGAGGAACTTACAAAATTAACAGCAGGTTATGTTGGCAGTGACCTGGCTAATGTTTGTGATGAAGCAGTAAACACATCAGCAAAGCGCTCTGGATTTGAACAAAAAATAAATGAATTACGCAAAAGATTTGGAATTAAGTATGCAGAATCAAACGATTACAAACAGCTTTGTGCAAGCCAGAAAATAACAATTGACGATTTTAAGAAAGCACTTGCAAAGTACAAGCCTTCATTGTTTGTTGGTTATACACTTGAAACACCAAACATCAAACTAGAAGATGTTGCTGGTATGGAAGAGCTAAAGGAAGATACAAAGTTATGGCTTGAAACCTGTGTTAGTAACCAGTGGATTAATGAAGCATGCGGCTTACCAAAAGAATCAAACAGTTATTGGCTCATGGTAGGCCCGCCAGGTACAGGAAAAACACACTATGCCAAAGCACTTGCCGGAGAAGTAGGAGCAACTTTCATCTCTGTTAAAGCAGGTGAACTGCTTGACAAGTATGTCGGAGAAACTGAAAAAGCAATACGTGAAATATTCAAGCGTGCCAGAGAAGCAAAAAAGGCAGTCATATTCTGGGATGAAATTGATGCAATAGCTGCAAAACGTGGAAGCGGGGAACACCATGATGACAGTTTTACTACTACACTGCTTACAGAGCTTGAAGGTGTGCAAGGAAATGAAAATGTTGTTTTTATTGCTGCAACAAACAGACCAGATCAGCTTGATGATGGTTTTGTATCAAGGATGCACAGGACAATGTATCTTGGACTTCCTGATGCTGAACAAATTAAGGGAATAATAAAAATAAACTTAGGTTTAACAGGAAACCCAAGGCATGCAAAGAATGCACCAAAGAAATTGTATCCAGATATTTCAAATGAAATTGATGGACTTGCAAAAGAGCTGGAAGAACGCAAGTATTCATGCAGGGATGTTGACCACTTAATAAAGGGCGCAAAGGAAGAAATGGCAAAACGCATAGCTAAAAAAGTCAACCAAGGAATTGAAGGCGCAGAAATTGAAAATTCCTGTGTGCTTACGCCTGAAGACCTTAAAGCTGCAGTAGAAAAGATAACACCAGGACGTTATGATGAAGATTACTGGCTTGAGATGGCAAGAAAGTTCAACTTGGTTGGTTTCAAGAAAAAAGAAACACAGTAAGATAACATTTATATTTAACACAACACTTTGGAATGGTTATGGCAAAAGAATTAATGTTTTTATCAGGAAGAAGTCCTATGAGTCGTGTAATGGACATAGAAGGCAAAATCCTAACGCTTGAAAGAGGATGGTGTCAGACTGCAAAAGTAGAAAGAGTATTTGACAAAAAGATTTTCGAACTAATAACTCTTGCAAAACATGAAGCATTTGCTGAACAAGCAGCATTTAACCAAGGCAATTGGGGTGCACAACTTGCTCATAGAGGCAGACTTACACAGTTAATCAGCCAGCTTGACCATTTTTACAGGGAAGAAGACAGAAAAATAAACTCTGAAATTGCTCGCATGAAACTGCAATTAGAGCTAGCCAAGAGACAGGTTAAAGAGCTTGGCACACTAAAAAGGAGTTTAAGGTGATTTTATGCCAGAACTTCCAGAAACAGCAAATCTTAGAAAAGTGCTTGTAACTGAAGGCAGAATTCTTGGATTAACAAAGCAATGGTCAGCATTTGCTGGCAGAGAGATTACATTATCAAGACACCTGCAAGAACTTCTTAAACAAACATGGAACAGTGTAAAAGCTGAACAACAGGCTATCTTAAATAAAGACATGAATGCGCAAAGAATTCATGCTCAAGAAGCTTCACAGCTGATAAACAGGCTTGATGATTACTATGATGCAGAAATTAATGCAGTAACAAACGAAATAAGAATACAACAGGATAAAGTAACCGAAATCAAAAAAGAGCTTAATAATCTAAGTGAACTCAAGCACCTGCTTATAAGAATGTATGCTGAAGACCAGAAGAAAAAATCAATTAAAAAATGATTCTATAGTAACCTTTATAAATTAACATTACCTTACAGTAGTAACAGTTTTGAGTGAGGTATGGTGAGGTTAGACACAGCTATCAGCACAAAAGATGATACCGATGAATGGAACCCTACAAGCAGATAAACCATTGGAATTTTATGTAGACCAATATTCTACTGCTTTAGAGCAAGCTACAGACAATCTTGAGGGTTACAGTAAGAAACTTAAAACAGTTTATGATCAGATTAAAGAATTTACTGAAAAAAAGCCTGAAGACCCACTTAAAAAAGAGCTTAAAGAAGTCCAGGATGCGCTTTATAACATTCTTGAACATGAATCATTCATTACTGCAACAAGAGAAGACCTTGTATTCTGGAAGCAGCAATATAGGGCATCAAAGGAAAAGATAGAAAAATTAGCTGAACCAAAGAGAAAGTCAGCAGAACTTGCACTAAAAGAAGAGATGATTTCTATACTTGAAGGCGTGGTTGAACGTTACGATTACCTTATTGAAGCTGTACATAAACCAGCAGTAGATGCACGTATCACTTACCTAAAAGCAGATGGTTATGAAATTCTTAATCTTGAAGAAATAGCTAGGGGTTCTGAAGAATAATTTTTAATATTTTGAATTAGTATCCTCCAAATAGTTACGTTCATCCTGCGGTGTGCTGGAAACTTATATAAGTTTTGAACAATTGACTATTTTAAAGGAAGGTGAGGTACGTATGTGGATGTTAATAGCAATGTTATTTCTGGTAATCTCAGAACTTGTCTGGAAGGCAATAGCTCTTTGGGCAGCAGCAAAGAAAAATGACAGGATCTGGTTTGTGATAATGTTTATCCTTAGCACAGGTGGGATACTACCAATAGTGTATCTTAAGTTTTACACTGACTTTTTCAAATGCTACTGTGCAAAAAAGAAGAAACGGAGGTAAAATGATATGGCTACAGGAAAGGATATAGCTAAATTAGTTGCAGCAGGGCTTGTGTTTGCAGTAATAGCATACATAATACACACAGTCGGCGCATTTGCAACAATGGATTACTATACAAATCCAGACTATTTTCCGGTCTGGAGCAAATTGATGATGCCAACAGCAGGGCCGCCACCAATCGAGTTCACTATAGCAAGCTTTGCATTTAACTTTATAACAGGAATGTTGTTTGCAGCAGTTTACTTAACAGTGCAAAAAGTGTTTGAAGGAGAGAATACGCTTAAAGAAGGAACAATGTTCGGATTATTAGCTGTAATTCTGTCAGCAATACCTGGTGCATTGGGCATGTATCTCATGGTAAACCTGCCAGCAGGGCTTATCATGTGGTGGACACTTGAGAATTCGCTGATATACATAATCTGTGGTGTGATAACTGCATTGATTGTTAAGAAAATCTGATTCTTTTTCTTTTATTTTTTTTAAAAAGAAACCTTTAAAAAGAGGTCTTTTCTGTATTTTGGTATACAAGAGTTTTAGATTCTTGTAGGAGATACGAAAAAATGGCATTTGAAGGAAGAGGCGGATTTGACAGAGGGCCACGCGAAATGCATAAAGCAAAATGCGCAGATTGCGGTGCAGAGTGCGAAGTCCCATTTAAGCCAGATCCACAAAAACCAGTCTATTGTAGAGACTGCTACCAAAAGCACAGAAAACCACGAAGATTCTGATTCTTTCGAAACTTCGGTAGGATTTTAGTGTTAACTGTTTTTAAGAGTCTGCGTGAGAACGCAGCAATTTTTATTATTTTAAAGATCATCTAGAGGACTTCTTACTTTCTTTAGCTCAGATTTTGAAACTGAAGCATATAACTGGGTAGTATTAAGGTTCGCATGACCAAGCAGGAGTTGTATTTTCCTTATGTCAGTGCCTGCTTCAAGAAGGTGTGTTGCATAACTATGCCTAAGAGTATGGACATGAACTGGCTTGTTTATGTTTGCGCGCTTTGCTGCAAGATTAACAAGCTTCTGGATCCCTCTTTTTGATAGCTTTTCATCCCATCCTGTGAAGATATACTCAGAACTCTTTTTCCTTTCACTCAAATATGTCTGCAGTTCTGTAATAATCTTATCAGAAAGGATTATCATCCTGTCTTTGCTGCCTTTTCCAGAGCGCACCCATCCAATCTTTTCACCAAATTCAAGGTCATTAACCTTCATGTTCACGCATTCGCTAAGACGAATCCCAGTTGAATAAAGAAACTGAAGCAAAAGCTTGTGTTTTTTGTTTTCTGTCAGTTCAATCATGCGCTTTACTTCTTCTTTTGTCAAGACAACAGGCACTTGTTTTGCAATCTTTGGAGTTTTAATCTTTATTTCCTTGCCAAGAACCTCCTTGTAAAAGAACATTAGAGATGCTTTTGCAAGAGCTAACGTTGAATTCGAAACCTTTCGCTCTGAAAGCAGATTTGCTAAATAAGACTTGATGTCATCTTCAGAAACATCTTCTGGCTGCTTCTTGATAAAATCGAGAAACTTCCTGTTATAGAATAAATAAGTCTTTACTGTTTCTGGACTTACTCCGCGCAGTTTTAATTCAGTTTCAAGCTTTTGAAGCATATCCAATATGTAAATGTTACAAGTATAAAAAAGTTCGTTTAATTATTTATGGTATAAAAATAAAAAAGAAGGGCTTACTTCCAAAGCCATCCGAAAATTCCTTTGTTCTGTTTTTCAGTCTGAGCAAGCTCTTGAAGCCTTGTCTGCTCTTGTTCCATTAATTGTATTTGTTCCTGAAGCATGTTCTGCACTTCCACACTACAGTTGCACTGTTCTTTAAGTTGAGTAAGCTCTTGAATCCTTAATTGGTTCTGCACTGTTTGATTCTCTATCTCTGCTGCTGCTTGTTCATCTCCGCCAATAAAGAACTTCACAATCTGGCTTCTTTCCTGTATCCTTATCTCTGCATTTATGGTTGCTTGGATGGAATTATTAAATTCCCTTGCAATAGCAGAAACATTCTGCCCAATGCCACCTGTTACATTTTCCATAGCAAGCAATGCGTGAACTGCAAGTCTTACTTCATTTTGATTTTTGTATGCTGTTTTTTCCTCATTCTTTACTTTTGACTCGATTTCGAGCTGGAAGGACTCATTTGTATTCTGCACTTCCTGCTGAAGCTCTTGCTGGTTTTTTATTTGATTCTGTGCATTAGTCATAATTGGCGGCATTTCTGTTTCATTATCAGATATTAGCTGTGGTTGTCCTGCTGACTTATTTTCTTGACCGCCATTGCCGTCTCCATTACCATTACCTTGCGCTGCAAATGCAATAGGCACAATCATAAAAATTGCCAATAACAAAAACAAAATTTTTCTCATAACATCACCTTTAATCTAATTCGTAACTTATCTTATTTTAACTTTTCGCTCATCTTGCCTATCCAGACTGTCATTACAATTGCAATCACTGTTACGAGTATAGCATATACCCATACTCCGGAACTTGCAATAAAGAAAAGCGGGCCGCCCTCAGCAAAGAGAGATTTTATTGCATCGTTCCATGCAAGTGCTGCGATAAGTCCGAAAGCTGCTGTCATCAATGCTGAAATTTTTTCAAGAAGAGTTGCTTTAAAACTGTCTGCCATTTTTTCACCTCACTAAATACAAATCACTACATTATCTTAAACTATACTACTTCATTTGTAGATAGATTTATAAACTACTTTCTAGTGAATACAGTTATGGCGAATAGAGAAGTTGAAGATTCATTAATTAC
>Ga0315274_10004202_pt1 | contig 21235 bp, 21 predicted proteins | sample YL17G02_20_MG_FD_203700 | JGI IMG/M metagenome (GOLD analysis project Ga0315274, IMG submission 203700) | Sediment microbial communities from Yellowstone Lake, YNP, Wyoming, USA - YL17G02_20 | ecosystem: Environmental > Aquatic > Freshwater > Lake > Sediment | place: USA: Wyoming | collected...
TATCGGGCGGAGGATAATCGTAAAGTTGCGTTTGCAGATCAAGTGTACAGGCTCCTATTCCGATCACGCTAAAATTCATACAAACGATACTGCCAGTCCCGTTGAAAGAAGGTGCGGGATTTGTTGACGTTGCAGAAAGTGTATACCTGTTTTCCAGCGTCGAATTTTCTGCGATGTAAGTGGGGGCGTTCAGCACACCGCCGTCTTGTTCTAATCGAATTTCGATGTTGATCAGTCTCAGAACAGTTGAATTCCAAGTCAATGTCATTTCAAAACCGTAAAGGTTCTGGACATCGACAACCGTCGCGTTTACAGAGAAAGTGTCCCCGACGATAGCTGAACTTGAACTTGGCTCCACCATGACGACCGTATCAGGAAAGGCATTTACATCCGATATGCAAAGGGAAACTGCAGTTACGAATAATATAGCGATAAACGTGATCCGTCCTACGTGGAATGCTGTGGATGAATTATGACTCATATTCTTTCCTCCTCATCTTTCTTGATAAGAGTGACTATTTTGTCTCTGCCTCTTCTTTGTCTACTGATGATTCCGTTTTTCTCCATAACCGACAGAAGCTGACTTGTCTTTGATCTCGAGAACCTGAAATGGTCAGTCAAAACGGACTGGTATGCGCTACCCCCTACAGACCTCAACATTTTGACGACTTTTTCTTCGTCACTTTCGAGCTCCGGTGAGACCGGCGGCAAAGATGTTTCAACAGGGGTCATTTTCTTGGTTTTCCGGTACCTGAAAGCAAGAATACCTGCCACGGATGCAGCCAGGACTGCTGCCACGCCTCCTATCAGAATGATGTTTTGATTTAGTGGGTCAAGTCCTGGACTGGATCCTGATGCTATTTTGAACGCAATGTCGACATTTCCACTGTCGAATTCCGCTGTCCCTAGCCACTCAAGCAGTCTGAGTGAGTCATCCCGCAGCGAAGGAGATGGCAGGATCTGATCGATTTCGTACCCCGACGGATAGGTCATCTTGACTGCCCCATCACCGTACAGGCGCGGGAACATGCTGTTGACCTGGAACACATCGCCGATCAATATCCTTCCATTTTCGATTTTGCTAAAGTTGTCCCAGCGAAAAACATATTCAACCAAAATATAAGAGCCAGAGATAGTTGAACTTAATGAGATTGCTTCAGCAAACATATTCCTGCCAGTCACATTCCATACCGTCTCCACGAGCAATTGGATCTTGTCTTGAAATTGGTTCAAATCATCATAGGTATCGTTAATCGTCACCGTCTGTCTGATCATCCAAAGAGCCGATCCACTGTCGAAAATCTGCAGTTCATATTCAACTTGATTATTTGCGAAAACCTTCGCCGTTGTGGTCAACAAGATAATTGCTGCAACGGCAAAGATTAGAATCCTACTTCTAGGTGGCATAATGACTACAGGATTTAAACTAGCGATATTTAAGAATATTATGACGGGCTTGATGCCTTGAACGTGAAAATCCGTTTCGAAGCTTCCCTCCCCACTTGTCTGGTGAGAAACAAGGCAGAGGTCCTTCCACTATTCTTACGACTTTCAAACGAGAGATCAAATGAATGTGCAGACAGCGCAACAAACCCCAGATTTGGTTATTGACAGCGAAATACACGAATATGAACGGTTAAAAACAGAAATAAACACTTAGACAGCTTGAAACACAAAAAGCGCCTCAGAAACGCTTTTATTAGCCTTTTGACATTGCTATTTCAGGAAAATGAGGCGAGAAAAATGAAGAAAAGTATTGTTGTCGCAATGCTCACAATCTTGGCCATCGGAAGCTTCGCATTCATCCCCAACTTCACTCAGGCAGATACAACGACGAACCAGAATCTTTGGATTCGAATGCGTGGACTCATCCAAGAATGGGGTACGGAACCAGTATTCGGCTGGGTCAATGCACATGTCAGGATGATAGATGTCAATGGTACATCTCGCGAATGGGCTTGGATTCATGCAATGTGGTCTGAAGATCGCCCTCACATGAACTGTTCACAGGCTCCAACTGAAAACTTCACGCTTGTTCACTATGCTGCCCGACTTGTCAACACCACAGACATCGCATTGAACGGCACAGATTACAACCTACTGGTAACAGGTCTGTGGAATGTCACAAAGATAACAGTGAGCGTATACGTCGATGAAAACGGCAATCTTCTATACGTAGAACGAGTCGTTGAACCATATCTCCCAGAGTTGGCCATTGGTGAATTTAAAGTCTTCAACAATTGGCGCAGATTTGAACTCAACATAACAGGCGTACCACTAATCAGCGGGATGGCAGTATTTTACCGCATAGCTTACCTTGAGATAAAGCTGTTCGACCTGAACGATGATGGCAAAGTTGACATCGTAGATCTCGTGAGAGTGGCCAAGAGATACAGATTCACGCCTGGACTCCCCTACGACATTGGGGCCGACGTGAACGCGGATGGGCAAATAGACATCGGTGACTTGACAACGATCGCTGCAAACATAGAAGGATAGACCTCCCTTCCCTCCTTCTATCCTTTTCCTTTTTTTGAAGTAACATACATTAGTCAGAGCAGTAATCTCTCAACGGAATGAGGGTCATGGAACATTGATGGTTGGACTGAAGCGGTTGATGTTTCTTGTACATGCCCCACTGTTCTTCCTACTGACCATGCTGCCGATGCTGCTTCCTGTGCCAGTTCAGGCCGTAATCCCGGCTGTTGGCGTTATTCCTTCGTCTCTGAATGTTGAACTTGAACAAAACTTCAACGTCGACATCGCAATCTCCGACGTTCTTGACCTTTACGGTTGGGAATTCACGCTAAGCTGGAACCCCTACTTGCTCGACGTAGTGAACGTGACTGAAGGACCATTTTTGAAAGGTGACGGTCGATCGACGTTTTTCTCCTACAACATCAGTTTAGCTGATGGAAGGATGGTTGTTGACTGCACACTCTTAGGATGGATTTCCGGCGTTAGTGGCAGCGGCATACTTTCAACATTGACTTTCCACTCGAAGAATTATGGAGAATGCCCATTAAATATGTACAATCTCTTATTGATTGATTCTAACGAGCAACCTATACTCTGTCAGACTTCAAATGGGTATGTGCGTGTTATTTCACCGCACGATGTGGCAGTAACCTTGGTTGACGTTTCGCCCCTACTCGCGCCAATTGGAGATCCTGTGAACATTGACGTGAGCATTCAGAATCAAGGAAGCTACGCTGAAGTCGCCCAAGTCACCGCTTACGTTAATTCAACAATTGTCGGCATACAACAGACTTCTCTAAACGGTGGTTCTTTGGCAAATGTTTCCTTCACATGGAATACCACGGCCTGCGCCAAGGGAGACTACCTTATCCTTGCCACCATTAGTCCTGTCCCCGGAGAAGTTGATCTTACGGACAACACAAAAACTGCTGACAGCATGGTCACGGTATTGACTCTTGGTCATGATGTAGGTGTCGTTGTCATAGAGCCTGTAAAAACCGTAGTAGGTCAAGGTTACGATCTTGGAGTAACAGTGAAAGTAGGTAACTGTGGAGTTTTCAGTGAAACTTTCAGCGTCACAGCCTATATGAACACAACTGTTCTTGGGTTTCAAACTGTGACTCTTTCTAGTGGAACCAAAGCAGACATTCTCTTCGTCAAGAGCAGTCTGAGTTTTTCAAAAGGCAACTATACGCTGAACGCTTCGGTTAGTCTTGTTTCAGGCGAGACAGAAATAGATGACAACACACTCGCTGACGGTTGGGTTATTATCACGACACCCGGGGATATTCAGGGCGACTTTGTCGTTGACATCTACGATGCCATCAGTCTGGCTAAAGTTTTCGGCAGTGTCCCGACCAGTCTAAGGTGGGATTCGAACGCGGACATCAACAACGATAGCAACGTTGACATCTACGATGCCATCATACTTGCAAACCACTTCAGTCAACACTAGCCATAAACAAATAGCGCGCTGGCTTGTCCCTTTAATGGTTAAAAATGGTGTTTATTCCTCTTTGAGCCCTTAGGGGCAGTGTTGAGGCGGTTTTGCTGCTGGCTTCCGCGGCTATGCCTTGACGTCCCAAACGGGTCAGATACAGCCTCGACGTCTCATGGGAAAACCCCGCTTCCAGCACGATCTGCCGAAGCTGCAACAATCCGCCCTCCTCAAAACGGCCAAGATCCACGGGGAAAGAAGCTCAAATTAAGCCTAGAAAGGCAAAAGAAGAATTAAGACCATTTTACACCATTTTCGGGACAGACCAGCGCGCTTGATCGTGCAGTTCTGTTTTGACTCTTGTATTGGTTTAATCCAGATTGATTGCAGGGAAGAATGGTTTGTCACTTGAAGAGCCGCAATTGGAGTATAAAGACACAATCAAACAATAATGAACGCTTATTAACAAAAATAAACGATAATAAGCGTTGAAAGTGAAAAAGAGCCTCAGAAACCCTTAATGCGGACGCTAGCGTATATTATATCTCGTGATTTGCGATGCAAAAATCTCTAACAGTGAACAGAAACAAATTCGGTGCCTTCGCTATGACTTTGCTGATCGTCGCATACGTTGCGCCTCTATGCATAGCCTACGCTGGCGCTGGAGAACCTTCAGGCTTGGGCAACATCCCTCAAGTGCAGGGAGTTCCCGATAACGCCGTGCAATACAACAAAACAGACACTACGCCCGTAGCTGAGATGGAGCAGGTCAAAGCCGGAGAACCGGCACTGTTCTGCTACAGAAACATGACCGTGTTGATGAACTGCTCACAGAACTGCTCAGTGGTCTTCACCGCAGACCCAGAGGTGACGCCCAAGATCCTAGGACTGTCCGTTGACCCGAACCAGGCCGTGACGCTGACGATGAACATGTGCCGCTCTCCGCTTCAGGGCGAGCGGGTTATGGAGCGGACTTTGAATTTCTACTTGGGCATAGAGCCTAATGCCGAACTGCAGTTGAGCGCGCAGATAGGATTGCACATCAACCAAACAGAACTCAACCAAGAGCTGAACAGAGTGGTCAACGCTTCGAGACTGACATGGATGTACTGGAACAGAACTCAAGCTGAATGGAAACATGTTGAAAGCTTCATGGATCAGAACGGGTACTTGGTATGCAACACCGACCACTTCTCAACCTGGACAGTTGCCGAACTCGCTGATACGCCAGAAACAACAGGCAGCGGCTTGCCAATTTACGCCTACATCGGAGCACCAGTTGCCGTCGTGGCTGTCGCAGCTGGAGTATTTGTTTACAAGAAGCGTAAGTAGCCAAAAAAACAATAAACCCTCCCTCTTTCCTTTTTCTTTTTTCGTGAACTGTCAAGTCACCGTCTAAGTCAGCTATTTTTCGAGGCATAGAAAATCGCGCGCTAGGAACTTGTCCCGGGAGATGTCCCAAAAAGGCCAGGAATACCTCACCCAGCCACTATTTCACCGGTCATAGAAAAAAGTTCTATGTTTCCATACAGAAAAAGGGGATTGTGTGGGAGACATCTCCACTTATTCTGGGTTCAAGTCCCAGGGACCCCACCACAACTGCGCGCGCAGTGTTGTGTGCAGACTAGCCGACAGAGGAAATAGCTTTTCTGTACAAAGGGTAATAACGTATTGGTTGGCGTAATGTGGTATGTGCTCGGATGAGTCTCAAGAAGATGATGCCAAACGTATTGTCGAGAAGCTAGAAGAAATTGTCACAAAAATAAAAGAAGCCATTGGATCAATTTCAGGGTATCCTGAAACAAGTGTTCAACGCAAACGTCAATTTTGGGCAATTAAACTGCAGAGTGTGTTCTTGGAGTATAAGACACGAAAATACGTGCCACTTCCTGTCTATCCTAATCTTCAACAAGTTTTGAAACGATGCTCATCATCAGTTCCGTCTGACCGTTCTTGTTGTCTCGTAGACGTGGCTGAAGATTGTGTAAATCCCTTCCAGACAGTGAAGACGGATGTTAGGTTCGCTGAAGAGGTTATTGACGAAGCCTTCAAAGCAGCAATGGAAATAGAGGAAAAGGTGAATAGCAGTAAAGGATCGGAGGAGGCATGGATTCGAAGTAAAGCTCTCGCAAATGTGTACCAGGTTATGAAAATAATTGATTTCGAGAAAGCCAAAGAAATCGGTTCAAAAGTGTTGAAAACCGCTGATGAATCCATAATTGAGGAAGAGAAAACGAGTGGTAAACAATCAATGTTGTATAGAAGCGCCCTTGTTCACGCCGTGGAAGTTGTATCCAAGATTGATGCCAAAAAAGCATTATGCATCGCTGAAGGGATAGGACTCGGTGAAGAACGTGCAGCGGCTCTCATCTACATTCTTGAAAGCTACGTTTATTCTCTCATTATGAGGGGGATAAGATTCTAGGCGTCGTAAAGGAGATGGTATGTTAGTATGTCCAAAAGGTCTTCAGTTCGTTCATTGAGAATTCTCGTAATAGTATTCCCAATTCTGACAGGGGTTTTTGCCACGATATATGGCCTATACCTCTATAATAGCACACAGATATTTTATCACGAGGATCGACCTATTCCTCCCGGGTTCCTTGTCTTCAGTTCGATGGAGCTGAGCTCCGTGAACCTGAGCATCCAGATAATCGATCTGAACTTCGAGCGGGGAAGATCTGACAAGGCTGGGATGATATGTGAATTCGATCTCGCATCTTCTCTTACGGACGACCAGACAATAGGGTTACAAATCCCCTACGTGCTGGAGGAAATAATCGATAGTCAATTCGATGTTCAGGTATCGAAGAGGGAGATTATTAGGGAGATTTCCCCTCAAACTGATGGCGGAAAACAGACCGAGATTACAATAGTCTATTTCAGGTTCAAACCAAACCAGGGAGTGACGCATTACTCCTTCAACGTCTTCTTCAACTGGAGTGGGTTCGTTTCAAAGACTGACTACGCTGAATACAAATTAGTCATTCCTTTCGCCCGCGACGAGAGGGCACTCCACAGCTCCATAGGCAGCACTCTCCCAAACGCGAGAATACATTACGTTACTCGGAACGAATCCGATCACGCATTTGTGCTGGTTAACGCGGAAGCAAATGTGAAAGAAGCTTTCCCCGTGCCAGACAGTGTCCTAGGACTCCATGGATACACAGCACAAATGCTGACGTGGGAGCTGAGCCATAAAGGCGAAATCATGGGAAAGGAGGTGGCGCCGTCTCTGGACGAGGTCGTCGCATACTTCGAGATAAGCTCAAAAGCGGAGCAGAGGAACAGTTCCCTGTATGGGGCCGGCATCTTCACGGGCCTCGGAGTGAGTCTGCTTTTCAGCGGAGTATATGAAGCCTTGAAGACCGTGGAGGAGTCAAGGAAAGCGCACATGCCAGACTAGCGCCAGAAAAAGAGGGATTTGCGGGAAAACGTGGAGACATCTCCACCTGAGCCAGGGTTCAAATCCCCACCGGTCCATTTCCGTCAATAGAATACGCCTGAGCGTCGAACGAGCAAGGAATACAGGAGAGTTTCTGGCGCAATGATCGTGAAGAGGCATCGGAGGGCTCAGAACAGTTCTTTCAGTTGCGTTATTATTCCTTTTTTAGCCATGTATAGGAAGATTCTTCTTTTCAGTTCATTCGAGGAAAAGACGCCTTCAAACCTGCGTTTCCACGAACCGTAAAAATTCCTATAACACCTGTACACTTCCTCCTGGACCTGTTTAACTGAGAGCGTTTCCGTGGGCATAATTGCATGTATCATGTCGTAATGTGACCAGTTGTCATCTTCGATCCAGCCATTGCGCTTTGCTTCTGCGAAAACTTCCGTGCCTGGGAAAGGTGTCAGCGCCCCAAACATCGCGAAGTCTGGGTCCAGTTGATTTGCAAATTCGCGCAAGCGACCGATAGATTGTGCTGTGTCTTTTCTTTCGCCGATTATGAACATAGCGTGCGCAAAAATATCGTTTGCTTTCAAAAGCCTAACAGCTTCTTGAGCGTCCTGGGGTTTTATGCCTTTCTTGAAACTCTGAAGCGTTGAAGGCTCAGAGTTTTCCACTCCGAGAAGCACCCAGTTTAATCCTGATTTTCGCAGTTTAGGCAGGGCTTCCTTATTGCGAATGATGTCGTCGCATCTGGATTGAACAAACCAGGTGAGATTTTCTGTGATTCCGCGTTTGATTATTTCTTCTGCCAAATCGTTGGCTCGGGAGCCTGAGCCGAAGTTGTCGTCGGTCAACCAGATGAACCTGCTTCCGAAATTATTGTAGCAGAACTCGATTTCATCTGCGATACGTTTAGGCGACTTCAGCCGCCATTTGCCTTGCCAATGCCGCCATTGCGTGCAGAAAGTGCATTCACACGGGCATCCGCGAGATCCCTCAATGAGCGCGTATGGTGCGTCGCGTCCAGCCATGGCTGCAAAATGGTATTTGCGGATTATGTCTTTCACTAGGTGATAGCCAGGATATGGGAGGTCTTCAAGGTTTTCGATCAGCCGTCTCTGCGGGTTGTGAATTATTTTCCCTTGGTGTCTATATGATATCCCTTTGATCTTTGCAAAAGCTGTTTTGTCTTGGGCGTTCGGCACGAGTTCGGCTAGTGTTTCTTCGCCTTCTCCGCGGACTATTACGTCTATCTGGGGATATGCTTGTAGGCTGTCTTCAGCCGTTGCCGTAAAATGTTGCCCTCCAGTGACCGTGAGAATGTTCGGGTTCACTTTCTTGGCAGTCTCAAGCGTCCTGACGACTGCGTACGTGTTGCAGGTGGACAATGAGCTTGATGCTACGATGTCGGGTGCAGAGGATGCAATGTGCTTTTCGAGACCTTGCCAGTCTATTTGCTGCGCGTTGCAGTCGACAACTTCAATTTCCACTTCCTTGTTGCTTTTTTCAAGGAAAGCAGCCAGCTGGATAATTCCATAGGGAGGCGGCAGATATTCTCCCATGACAAACCAGACGTCTTTGGGCGGTTCGACAAACAGAATCTTCATTTGCGGTTCTCGCTCTGCTCCTTATCAGCTTGACCATTGTTTAAAGTCAGCGCAAGACTGAATACTACAATACCTATCTGATCCAGTGCGCGTCCTTGTGACTGAAAACCCGAAGCACGGGCGCTTGCTTTGAGGTCTATCGTGTCATGTTCAAGGCGCGGAATCCGGTCAGATGTATTTGACTGTCACATCTGCTGCATTGCAGCATTATGCCTTCCAAACGGCTCTCTTGCATGACTGCTTCGAGGATTCTATAGGTTTTCTCCGTCTTTTCGTTTGGAGATATCTTCACACCGCATTTGGGACAGTTGAAGTCGCCTTTTCCCCGGATTTTCGTAAGATCAATTCTAAACAGTTTTGTTGCTTGCATTTTGTGACCTCCTACTCGTCTTTTCATCGTTGTAGGGGTAAAAAACTTACGGAACAATGTTCCAGCTGTCTGCAAAACAGTCAGTCAACGCTTGTTCTGTTGCCGCCTGTACACTTTTGCTACTGCTTGCTCAAAAGTGTCCCCATGCCACGGGTAAGCCCGGATCTCGTTGTCAAGAAGTTGTGGACCAGTTGGGGCTCCCCAGTGTTCCATGTATTTACTCAATAGCTCATCATAGAGCCTGTCTGCCTCCTCTATTTGTTCGGCATCTGCGAGCATTGGCAACTCTTCTGGAGTCTCAGCCTCGACTTCTTGTTCATAGACTTCAGCTTCTTCACTGGGTCTTCTGTTAACGCCGTAGATTATTTCGCCCATTCCAAAGATCAAGATGAATATGCCAAACGGCAGAAGCGCTACAGCGCCGCGCGCGCTCGCGGCTACCCCGGCACCGACCAAGATAACGCCGAAGATGGTGACAAGTATGCCTCCAAGAATGTAGGAGTTTGCCTTGTCAGTCTCTCTCTTGTTGAGGCATCTGGGACATAGGTGTAACGTGGCACTGCCGTCTCGCGTTTTGAAGTCGTAAATGTCGAGACAATCACTGCAGAAATTCTTTTGACAGTCGTCGCATATGCCTACGGCGAACCTGTCACGATGATTAGCGCATTGGGGGATATCGATTCCGATTCGAGGTGGAACTCGATACATGACTCCACAATAAGCGCACTTGAGTTGTAGCACGTTGGATGACAAAAGTTTCTTGTACGGTGCGCCGCAGAATGGGCATCGGATGTCCTTTGTCTCTTTTTTTCCAATCGATATCAACAAACGATTCACAGTCTTTTCTAATAGGTGTTTCTAGGATTCACCCCGTCAGGCTAACTCCTTCATTTTTCACGAGTAGACCTAGTTCACATCTCTTTTCAATATTGACTTCGTAGGCGGTCGTGTATCGCGCGAGGGTGATATGAATTCTGTTTTCAACGGTGATTCGGTGTTGGAGTCGTTTGCGTTAAACAACAAAATTCGGCGTATTGGTCTAGTCTTTGAGCTTGGTGATCGCGAAGAGCGCAAGGAAGGGCACGGCACTTGTTGATACTAGGAAAGTGTAGAACGGTGAAAACGTGTAGAGGTAACTTCCCAAGTTGGGTCCTATGAACGCTGCAAGAGCACTGAACGTTTGCGGAAGTGATATCCAGAGTCCTCTTTTTGCTTTCGGTGCGATCGTTCCGACGAAGGAGCTGACCATTGAGCCTAGGATGGCTGAACCGCCTAGGATGAAGGCTGTGATCATGAGCGCTGTTGTTTGGGTTACGAGGAAGAGAGGGACTATTGAGGCAACGTAGAACAAGAGACATACTGACATTGCCCCTGACTTGCTCCAGTGGTCTCCGATGCGGCCCATGGCGATTCCCAGGAAGGTTATTCCTGCGTAGTATATTGAGCCGAAAAGTCCAACTTGAAATTCGGTCATTTTGATGCTTTCTGACAGAAATGTCTGAACGTATGGTCTTCCTATGCTGATAAAGAAAGATACCACTCCGAAAAACAGTGTCCACACGAGTATTTTGCGAAAGAGCTTTTTCTCTTCTGTCGGAGACATTTTTTCTTCAATTACTACTTCTTTTCGAGGATGCTGGCTGCGGAGGAGGAAGAATATCAAAGTCGACACGGCGCAAAGAACAGTTGAAACACGCATAACCCAGCGCATTCCGATCATCGTGCCAAAATAGCCGCCGACTGCTGGAGCGAATATGTAGCTGAAAGAGTAAGTGGACCAGACAAGTGAAAGGACCGATGTCAAATATCTCTTGTCCTGTAGAGACGTGATCACGTAGGCGGTGGCAGCCGGCAGTCCAATCATGGATATTCCCCAGCAGAATGTCCCAGGAATAAGGTGTATCCAGTTCTGTGCGAAAGAATAGATCAGGGGCGCAAATATCCATGGAGTCCATGACAGGATCAGGATTTTCTTGCGGTCAAATCGGTCAGCCAACAGGCCGCCGGCCAGAGGCACAATAGCAGCGAAACCCATCAACGCGGAAAGAACGAAGCCCAATTGCGAATAGTCTGCTTGCAGTGATCTGACGTAAAGCGGGAAGACCCAGAAGTAAAGTCCCTCGCCGAAAGCGCCTATGATGTTTGAGAGGCAGATCAACAGAACGTCCCGTGTGAGGACTTCAAAGGGGAAGGCAACGGAAAGGATGCGTTTGTAACCTGCCATTTTAGCTCTCGCCTGTCGTGTTAAAGAAACTCAAAATAGAGGGTGAAAAGCAGGCTTTATTCTTTGTTGGTGACAGCTACCCAGTTTTTCTGTTCGTTCGGGTCTTGTATTCTTTCAAAGCTGTCTCGAGCGCGATGAGCGCCTCTTCAAGCATTAGGCTTTCAGGATTCATTACTCCGATGCCGAGTCTCATCATGCTTGACATGGTCAAACTGTAATTGTTTCTGAATAGGAAGAATGTTCCAGGAACCGCCGCTAGACCGTACTTCGGTATCGTGTACTCATTTATCCATTCGTAACTGTCCTTTATGGGCAGTCTGACCCAGTACGTCACGCCGAACTTGCTTGGGAAGAACTGCAGTCTCATTTCGGTTAGCCGCTTTTCAGTTTCCGTTCTCAGACGAATCCACTTTTTCTTATGCTTCTCCAGCTTCTCTTTCGCTTCAGCTAGAAGTTTTGCTGCCACAATCTGCACGATGTTAGGAGTGTTGCCCACGGTGTTCAAAACGTCGGTGTAGAGTTCATTCACCAACGTTTTTTCAGCCAATGCTGTGCCAAGTTTTAGTCCTCCAAGCCCGAAGGCTTTTGTGAAGCTCGTTGTGACGATGCCCAGTTGTGGGTCGATTGAGAAGAGTGTCGGTACGGTTTTTCTATCGAATTCAGCGTAGATTTCGTCGCATAACACATAGAAGCCATGCTCATTCGCGACATGCATTATTTCTCTGAGCTCGTCGCGACTGGACGTTGCCCCACTGGGCGCATGTGGGTTTGTCAGTACAAGTAACCCTGTCTTTTCCGAAACCAGTTTTTCAATCCTGTCTGCGTCAAGTTTGTATGCGTTCTTCTCGGGTCTTTCAAGTCTCTTTACGATGGGGAAGTGTTCCTGAGTTGCTCTGAGCAGCGGCTCGTACGTTGGATATTCAACTATCGCTTCTTTCTTTTCGGGGTTTTTCTCTGCCAGATACCGTATGACCCTTGAATTTTGGCCTGAGGCACCTTCGCTTGAAATGAAGACGTTTTCCTGTTTGACGTTGTACCAATGGGCTAGTTGCTTGACGGCTTCCGGGTTTCCATGGTCGTAATTGATGCTTAAATCAACGTCGCCCAGGTTCAAGGTGTGCGTGAAAAAGGCTATTCCGCTGGAACGGAAATCGTGTTTCACTCTGGGCACATGAATGTACCAGTCGAGATAGACGGACGGGTGTTTCATTGGTGTTTCCAGATGGTTTGGGTTTGTTTAATGTTTATCTCTTCCATTGAATTATGCTTTTATGCGTTGAGGCACGTTGTTGAAGGTTTTTGAGACAAAAGACGGTTGCATTCTGCAGGTCTCGGTTAAACCGCGGTCAAAAGAGTTCAAGGTTGTGGTCGAAGAAAACGCAATTGTGGTCTTTTGCACAGAAGACCCAGTCAAAGACAGAGTCAACAAAGAACTTGTGAAAGAGTTGTCAAGGGTTTTTCACAGGCCAGTTGAACTTGTGTCTGGTTTCAGTTCAAGAGATAAACGGGTGCTCATTAAAGGAGTTCACGGATGTGAAGTTGATGATTGTCTGAAGCGTGTCTGACTGGTTTATTGTTCGTGCATTTTGAAGCGAAGTATCGCCGCTACGCCGCCGAACGAGTTTTTGAGCATCTGTCCTTCTTCTGTCTCGGTGGATATTACCTCGACTTGGGTGTTTGTGTATTCTGCCAGCTTGGCAAAATCGTCTATTAAGTCTTCCTTATCGTCTATTGCCAATGACGTTGCATGGCATTTTGGGCAGGGTTTTCCAGCGAGGCCTTGTTCGAATTCGGTCAGTGCCTTGTTTTTCACGGTGTGCTGTTCCTGATAATTGCAGGCGCTGCATTTGATTGTGACCCGTGTTGTTTCGAGTCCCTCGGAAAGCAATAGAATGTTTACTGCGCCGGCTTCCAGGGTTCTTCTGACGTCTTCTTCGCCGTAAGTGATCTTGCCCGTATCATGGCCGACTTCGTAGAGAAATTGTTGCACTACCTTTTTTTCTTCTATGTACCTTACTTTGCGCATTACTTCGGGCGCTTTTTCTACGACTTCTTTTACTCCTTGTTCCTCAACATATGCGGTGTCGACGGTGTCGATTATCTTGTTTTTCAACATGTAGTTTAGGTACTCGCCTTTTTCGAAGTCGTATTTTGTCGGGCCGGGTCCGCCTACTATTAGGCCTTTGAGGCTTTCGATGGGAAGGAATATTTCGTTGGCGTGTACGCCTACTCGCGTGAAATATTCTTGCAGCCTCATTTCGCGGAGTCGTTCGTATCTTCTGGCTGACTGCCCGCCTGCCCGGGTTTTGCCTGGTACTCCTGAGGTTAATTCTCTGATTATTTCGAGTCTTCTGCCTTGAAGCGTGGCCAATGTGGCTCCTGAGGAGTCTATGAGGAGTATGCCATAGGTTTCCTTTTCCCTCAACATTTCCTGCAGGTATTCGGTGTGAAACTTTGCGTCGCATCGGTAGAGATACACGCGTATGGGTTCGGGGGGCACGATGACGTATGTCTCTATTCTTTCGCTTCCGGCTCCGTTCTGAGGTATGGCGCCACAGAATATTACGAGGCCGTTCTCTGGGGGTTCTTTGAAGAGTTTGAGGCGCTGTTGTACCTTGACTATGGCGTCCATTACGTTCTTGCGTGTGGTGGTTGATTTTATGTTGGACGCGGTTCCGTATTCGTCTCTGAGGTTGGTTATTGCATCGCTTATTCTTTTTCCAGGCGGCACATAGAGGGAAATGAGCTCGGTTCCTCGTCCTTCCTTGTTGGCCAGCGTCATCAGTGTCTTTTTCAGTCTGAATAGTTCTAGAGAGGTCTTTGGAGAGCTCAATTGCTTTCACAAATGGGTTTTTGTGTTAAAGCTACATTGCAGCGGCATCAAATAAGATTTTGGATGCTGCTTTCAGGTTGTCTCTAGGGCTTCTTTCAGAAACGCTTTGTACGGACCGAGTTTTCCTCCGTAGTTGCCGGCTGAAATCTTCACGATTCCCGCAGAGCTGGCGGTTGCCGTGACGCCTTGTTTCAACGCTTTCCTGACAGCTTCAAGTGTGAGACCGTTGATGACGATTTCGTAGACGCAGCTTACGTCTTCAGGCACCTGCGTGTCAGGCACGAGCGGTCTCAGTTTGGGGCAGAAGGGATGGTTTGTTGAGGCTTTCAACTTGTATTTGAGTGATCCTGCTTTGGAGCCTGAGCGGCAGATTCCGCCTGGGAAGGGCAGGATGACCTCGGTTTCAGAGGCTTTGATGGCGTTCACTGCTTTTTCTGCAGCATGCAACCCTGAAGCTTGGTCTTTCGCCAGTATGAGAAAGTTGCCTCCTGCAACGGCTTCGGCTGCTCCGAACTTGTCTTCAACGGTGAATTCGCCTTCCATTACGGGTATTTTCCAGACTTTTCTTTCTCCGACTAACCTCTTTTTCTGGAAGCCATCGCCGAACAGCCGTATGCTCCTGCCGACCTTTAGTTTTCGCTTGGCATCGGGCAATGCGTCGAAGGCTGAAACTGTCGGGCAGGTCATTATGCATTGGCCTATGCGAAGTATCATCTGAGCGTTCAGTTCGAACCTGTTCCGATTGTATATTTGAATCAGGACGCCGACGCGGTTGTCGGGAGTTTTGTCTGATGGAACGGCTTTTTCGATTCCTGCTTCTGCTGGGGACATGATGACGCTGGTGGCCAGGCCGGTTGCCGCCGTGGCAGCTGTCATTGCCCATTTCTCGTTGTCGCCCGTTATCAGTACTCTGCCAACCCACATGGGAAACATCTCGGCAAATGTATCCTCGATTTCCGTGCCGTTTTCAAGAACAAATCCCGTGGGTGTTTTCTTGACGACCTTCAAGTCACCTAGTTTGCCTAACTTGGTTTCCATATGTGTCATCCTTGACAATTCAAGCGTGATCTATTGGATCTGATGTTTACTTGTTATCTTGACTTGTTTTCTTTAAGGTTTCTGACGACTGAATCGTCAGACTGGCTTGTTTCTAGATATTTTGTCGGCGAGTGACGCTGCTTCTTCGAGTATCTTTGCGACTTCTTCATGGGTCGATTCTCCTTCGACCATTGCTTCGGGCGGCAGTGGTTCTTGGAGGGTGATGTAGACTTCGGGCGGCTTCAGCTTGTGGTGGACGACGCGGTGAAGCTTGCCTTTGACAGCCATGCGGTCTATTATCTTTTTCATCTGGTCTGAAGATCGTCCGAGATTGTGGACTCCGTAGTTTATCAAATCGTTTTCTTTTGTGTTGCCGAAGGTTTCCAAGTAGGACATGATCTTGCTTTCTATGCTCATCGAGAGCGTCCTTTCTGTGTGTTTGCTAGGGTTTTGTTAGGGCTGATTGTGGAATTTAAGAGTTGGTTAAACGAAAGTCGAAAAACAGGCTGTTGGGTCGACGGGGTTTTGCTCGGTTCGGTTGTCAAAGCCTTAAGAGTCTTTTCGGCTATGAGCTTCTGGAAGGTTCCTGTGATGAGCGAGCTGCGGCGTTTGAGGGACAAGCTCAAGAATTGTTATTTAAACGGCTTCTTTTTGGACAGGAACACGTTTCTGAAGGCGGATGATGCCGAATTTATCATGACGCCGCGTAAAGGGGATGATGGTAGAATGGTTGACAAGCCTATGGTGGTTTTGAAAAATGTTGCAGAGATGACCATCGACCATCAGGGCAAAATCGTGGCCGTTCGATGCATGGAGAAGCTGGGAGTTTGGGTTGACGCTTTTGAACATGCGATGAAATGGTTCAACCAGTAGCGTTTGAAACAGGTTTTAGAAGCCTCTGGGTCATGGGCGAAAACATGATATAGCTGACAATGGTTGGCTTAGTTCCATGGTACGAAAAGTCGTAGTCGTAGGCATGGGTTACGTTGGAATTCCTGTAGCGGCGCTTTTCGCTGATGTTCCAGGCTTCACGGTTGTGGGTGTTCAGCGCAGGTCCAAACGTTCAGGCTGGAAGATTGACTGGCTGAACGAAGGGAAAAACCCAATTGGAGGAGACGAACCTGGATTGTCAGATTTAATAGCACGCGTTGTGAAGAAAGGTACGTTCAAGGTTGTTGACGATATCTCAACGTGCAAAGATGCCGAGGTCGTGTTGATTGATGTGCAGACTCCGACTGATGCGAACAGGGTTCCTAATTATGATTCGTTGAGAGAAGTCAGTGTCGAAGTTGGGAAACGTCTGAAACGTGGCACTTTGGTCGTCGTTGAGTCCACTGTTGCACCGGGTACAACCGAGAACCTTGTGAAGCCGATTTTGGAGAAGGCTTCAGGTTTGAAGGCTGGGAAGGATTTCTGTTTGGCGTTTTGTTACGAACGGGTTATGGTTGGTCGGTTGATCAAGAACATCGTTGATCTTCCACGTGTTGTCGGGGGAATCAATGGGGAGAGCACTGAACGTGCTATGGAGTTGTATGGTCATATTGTCAAGGCGAAACTTTGCCCCACCGATGTTCTTACTGCAGAAGTGGCAAAGGTGGTTGAGAACACGTACAGGGACGTGAACATTGCTTTTGCTAACGAGATGGCTTTGGTGTGTGAAAGTCTGGGGGTTGACGTTTTCAAAGTGCGGGAACTTGTGAACACTTTGCCGAATGATCCGAAGAACCCTGCTTCGAACCCGGTGAGAAACATGCATTTCCCCGGCGCAGGAACTGGCGGACATTGTCTTCCCAAGGATCCTTGGCTTCTCAAGTATGGTTTGGACACTTATGGAAAATTCAAGTTCCTCCCCAAGATCATAGTTGATAGTCGAGAGACGAATGATTTCATGCCGGTTCATGTGGTTGACTTGGTTGAGGATGCGTTGGCGGAACATGGCAAGAAACTTAAAGGTGCAAAAGTGGCAATTTTGGGTGTGGCGTTCCTTGAAAACTCTGATGACACTAGGAACACGCCTTCAGCCACGATCTATGCGGAATTGAAGAAACGCGGTGCAAAGCCTGTTCTTCACGATCCCATTGTGCGAGATTTTGACCTGCCGTTTACCCGCGATCTCGATGAGGTTTTGACCAGCGCTGATGCGGTTGTGCTTTCAACCAAGCATAAGGTGTATTTGAGTCTGGATCTTGGGGAAATGCGGAGAAAGCTGGCCACGCCGGTTTTGGTTGATGGCAGAAACGCTTTTACGATGGAAGCTGCAACGATGGTTGGGCTCACTTATAGAGGCGTTGGAAAAGGCAAACGCGGTTAACGAGCGTTTGGAATGATCGCAAGTTGCTTGACTGCGTCTTCTGCAAGATAGTTGCCGGAGCGGCGCCCGCAAGCATTGTTTATTCCGATGAAAAGGTCTTGGCTTTCATGGACGTTCGTCCAGTGAACCCCGGGCATGTCCTGGTCATTCCGAAAACTCATGTCGCGGGATTAGCGGATCTGGGCGAAGAAACTGGAGCCCACATGTTTAAGGTTGGAATGCGAATCGCGGATGGCGTCAAACGTTCGGGCGTGAAATGTGAGGGCGTGAACCTGCTTTTGTCTGATGGTAGAGCTGCCTTTCAAGAGATATTTCACGTCCACTTACACGTTATTCCAAGGTTCAAAGGCGACAGTCTGCGCATCAGCTTCGGACGTCAATACGAATCGAAGCCTGAAGAGGAAGAACTGGAAAAGACTGCGTCAAAAATAAGAGAAGTCTTGCGTTAAGGCAGCCAGTATTTGGGCATTTCTGCCTGTGCAGCCTTCTTTTCCTCTTGTTTTTCGGTTACTATTTTCTTCGCTAACTCGTAGGCCATTTTGTGGTCGAATACTCCTTTCGGTTCTTCAACTGCCCTTTTGATGAGGTGTGCTTCGACCTTATTTTTCAGTTTCCCAACGACGAGTGCGCCGATCCCGTGTATGTTGGGCACAATCTCGGTTCCGTCAGCGTTGGAATCTAGTCCTTCAACGCCTAGCGGCGGTATCGCGTTGATGTCAACAACTATTCTGCATTTCTTGCCGTATTTTTGGAGTACGTCCAATGTGAGAAGTTGAGTCCCAGCGGCGCCTGCGGCGAGCACGATGTCTGCTTTTTCAATTGCTTGTCCGGTGTCTTCTGGAGTCTGAGCTTCTACGCCTCGGACTCTTTCGTCTTCGAATTCCTCGTTTATTCTGGTGGCAACGGAAGAGGCTTTCTGGAGAGATCTTGAGGTAACGATGGCGTTGGCTTTTTCAGACGCGTAGAGTTTTGCAGCCGTCTGTCCTACGGGTCCTGTTCCGGCTAGCACGGTGACTACTTTGTCTTCGAAGCTGCCTAGCCCTTTTGCTGAAGAGAGTTCAAGTGTTTTGGCGACTGCGGCGGCGGCGGTTGTGTATGCGCCTCTGGGGTCGATTATGACGGCGATTTCAAAGGGCGGAACCATGCAGGTTTTGGTTTTTTCGAGGATTTCGTTTGCTTTTTTGAAGTCGCGTCCGTTGATGAATATTTTTGTGTGTTTTGCGCCTTCGGGTCCTCTTGGAAACAGGGCGTCGTAGACTATTTTTTCGGCGTCTTCAGGGGTGACGTTTTCGTATTTCAGCATTTCTGCGTCTGGAAAGATGTCTATGGCTGTTAGCATGTCGAAGGGGCTTGAATGTTTGTCTGTGTCTAGGAAAATGAAGACTGTTTTATACGGGGTTTCAGGCAAGGTGACACCTTTGGTCTAGTTGTTAAGCATGGTGAGGGTTTAAGAGTTCCCTTCTTTCAATATTGAATTTGAATCAGTAAACGGTGCGTATCCCTATTTTTTCTTTTGTTGGTTTTTCTGTGGAAATATTCCAAGTTTTGAAGCAGCGAGGAGTATGGGGACACCTGCCACAAACGATACTGCCGTGACGATTGCGTCTTCAATGTAAGAGGACGCGGCAGCCCCAACAAAAACGGCTTCAACGCCTGCGTAGCTGTCGAAAAACAGCGTGTAGAGGCCGCAGGGAACCAGCAGGAATACTCTGACAAGCGAGTCAGTTGCGATGCAAACGAATGAAACCAAAGCCAAAGTAACCGCTAGGCGTTTGGTGTTGTTTCCGAACAAGTAATTGCCAAGTTTCGCGACAGGGTATATGACGATCAGAGCGACGAGTATGTCCAGTATAGTCCACAGGGGAAGTTGTCTCCCATAAGGATGGATGAAGTATGCTCCCAGCATTACCACATAAATTGCAAGAGTAGGCTTCCACTTACCGCGAGCCAGGAACCCTGTGGCTAGAACACTTACTGGCTCCGCGATTATGCCGAAAATCCAGAACGAGTCAGGTCGGATTGTTCGAGCGATCGTGCTGCCTAGAAAGGCAGCTAAGAATCCAGCTTGTGGACCTAGTAGTATTCCTTCGATCGACTCGATATAGATAGCCCAGTTTCGCCAAAGACCGAAAGACACGAAGTAAAGGACGACGTGTAGTGCCCCGAAAATGGCGATCAGGCTCAGCTGCTGACTTTTTCGCATCGAACCACAAGTCTAGATGTCTGAGTTCACACAAAAGCTTTTACAATGCCATCAGAAGACCCATTTCGTCTGAAATTTCCGCTCAACAGCGGAGTGAAACCGCAATTGTTTAATATGAAACAGAAGAGACAGGTTACTCTTTAAGAGGGTTTGGATTGTCGCTTCTTGAAATATTAGAGAAATTGTCAAACGCTTGCGGGGTTGCTGGCAGAGAAGACGAAGTCAAGGGTTTGATGCAGAAGTTTCTGAAGCCATACGTGGATGAAGTAAGGGAAGACAAGCTTGGCAACGTCATCGCTATGAAAGAGGGAAAGAAGAATGCTCCGAAGGTTATGCTCGCTGCTCATATGGATGAGATAGGTTTGCTTGTGAAGACTATTTCGAAAGAAGGATTTCTGCAATTCATGAAGATCGGCGGCATTGACGATCGCGTGTTGCTGGCCCAGAAGGTTCTAGTTTGCACAGAAAAAGGACTTTTGCATGGAATAATAGGCTCTAAGCCTCCGCACATACAGAAAGAAGACGAGCGCAAGAGGGTCATGACTTATGATGAGTTGTTCATCGACATCGGTGCCGGAAGCTTGGATGAAGCACGGAAAATGGGTGCGCAAATCGGAGATCCTATCGAGTTTGACATCAAATTCGCAAAGATTGGAAAAGACATAGTGATTGGAAAAGCGTTGGATGATCGCGTCGGCTGCGCCGCCATGATTGAAGTGATGAAACGGTTGGAAAAAACCGAGTGTTCAGTCTATGCGGTTGGCACCGTGCAAGAAGAAGTCGGTTGCCGCGGTGCGGTTACGTCTGCTTTCGGCATATATCCTGATGTTGCCCTAGCGCTTGACGTAACTGTTTCTGGAGACATGCCCGGGGTGAGAGAGGTTGACTCTTCTGTGAAGCTTGGCAAAGGCCCTTCAATATGCATTGCAGATGGCGGTTTGATAACCCATCCTAAAGTGTTGAGGTTGCTGGTTGATGCGGCTGAGGAAAACAAGATCCCATATCAGCTTGAGACAGGCGTGGGAGGCACAACGGATGCAAGCCGTATATCTTTGGCAAGAGAAGGCGTGCCGAGCGGGGTGATTTCGATACCGACCCGTTATATTCACAGCCCGACATCGCTGTTGAGCTTGAAAGATACAGAAGAAAGCGTAAAACTGACGTTGGCTGCCATCAAGAAGGTTCCGGGCAAGTTCTAGGCGCCTCCACCTCGCGGAAAAGCGTACACTGAGAATCGTTGCCTTCGAAAATTAAGCATCAAGCCGCCGCGCTTTTTCTTGTAAAGGCTGCTTGATCGTAAAACTTATCCGAGATGGAGACCAAGCTGTTTAGTCAATGCCTG
>Ga0315274_10004204_pt1 | contig 21231 bp, 22 predicted proteins | sample YL17G02_20_MG_FD_203700 | JGI IMG/M metagenome (GOLD analysis project Ga0315274, IMG submission 203700) | Sediment microbial communities from Yellowstone Lake, YNP, Wyoming, USA - YL17G02_20 | ecosystem: Environmental > Aquatic > Freshwater > Lake > Sediment | place: USA: Wyoming | collected...
CAAGAATAGGGTTTTACTTTTTTAGTTTTGTCCTTTTCCACAATATGATTTCAAGGATGGACAGGGGCGCCCACCAATGCCGATCATTTCCGATTAGCAAGTGTGTGTCCTTTCTTCCTGGCTTCCTGGCTTCCTTATAGAGAGTAGGGGATTTTTTACTTTTTTAGTTTTGCCTGGCACGGCCTTTGCTTAAATTAAAGTGAAAGTTAAAGTTTGACCGGCGATTTCCGATAATTATAGGTAAGGGAAATATCCTGGATCTGGGGGCTTGAATGAAGATGGAAGAGAAACTTTTCAGTATCGAAGAGGTGAGTCGTCAAGTTAAGATTCCAAAGCATACCCTTCGTTTCTGGGAGAAGGAGTTTGAGGGAATTCTTGTGCCTCTCAGGACTCAGGGGAGCCAAAGACGCTATACCCGTTCGGATGTCGCCATGATTGAAGAAATTAAAAGGCTCAGAAAAAGAGGGAAGAGTTTGGATCAGATTAAAAATCAGTTGAATCTATTGAACTCAGGTCAGGAACTGCAAGGAAGCCATATTCATTCCCTGGGGGAGAAGGTTGCTGAAATGGTGAAAGAGGAAGTCTCCCTTTTTCTGAGAAGGAATCATTCTTTTGACGGAGAGCAAATAAAATGACACCTTACGATCCTTCACCTCCGCAGTCATTCCCAGTTCCTGCGTTTAAGAACTCGGAGGCGGTTATGAATCCCAACCTATCTGAAGGAGAAAGGCTTTTCCAGGAAGGCAAAATTGAAGATGCCAAAGTAATCTTTCAGAATCTCCTCCAAACTACACCTGATTATCCTGGAACCTTGAATAACCTTGGGGTTATCGCATTTTCAGAAAAAAATCTTCAAGAGGCTGAAAAATATTTTTTAAGAGCGCTTGAAGCGGATAATAACTTTCCGGACGCGTATTTAAATTTATCTAATCTTTATTCTATAAACGGACAATTCATTCAAGCCTCAATGTTCCTGGAAAAATATGCGGGATTAAATCCTAATGATTTTAAAATCTTCAATCAGCTTGGGTCTATTTATTTACAGCTAAAAGATGTCAACAAGGCTCAACTCAACTTTGAAAAATCTTTAGAACTTAAACCTGATCAAAATAAAATTATTGAAGAACGCAGAAAACTTCTTTCTCTGGAATCGGATCAAAAGCAATCTAATATTCCTGTCAAAAGTCGTTATTATGAAAAGGACCCCCCCGTTGTCAGTGTCGGCCTGCCTGTTTACAATGGCGGGAAGTATCTCGCCGAAGCAATCGAGTCTATTTTGACTCAAGATTTTGAAGAATTCGAACTGATCATTTCAGACAATAACTCCAATGATCAAACAAGCGAAATCTGTGACAAGTACAAAAAAATTGACAAAAGAATACGTTATGTCCGCCTTAAAGAAAATATCGGAATGAAGCTGAATTTCTTTAACGTTCTCGGTCTCGCAAGGGCTCCGTATTTCATGTTCGCAACCCATGACGATCTGCATGAAAAAGCCTTTATTAGCAAATGCATTAAAATACTTCAGGCTGACAATTCCGTCTCCCTTGTATATCCGCAGACAAAGCTGCTGAATTCTAATTCAGAATTCCTTGGTTTCGCCAAAGATCATGTCAACGCTGACCAAAATGACCCGGTTGAACGCTTCAGACATCTTATTTGGGAATTAGGTTTATGCAATATGGTGCTGGGACTATTTCGCACCCAAGTTCTGAAGAGGACTAATTCATGGGACATGTCCTTGTTCAGTGATACTTTATTTCTGGCTGAAGTGACGCTGTCCGGAAAGATTATACAGATACCTGAGCCGTTGTTTATAAGAAGATTTACGCGAAATTATAACTACAAATCTCCCGACGAGAGAAATGCACAGCTTATTGCGGATTGTGATCCTGATTTATTTCAGCAAGGAATTTCTTTGCCTCATTGCAGATTAACCTATGCTCACCTTGACCTGATCAACAATTCTCATCTCCGGATTTCCCAAAAAGAGGCGCTAATACAAGAAACAATCAAATGCTTCAAGGCCAGATACGGCAACCACATGAAATATGAGATTGACAGGGCCGTAGCCCTGATATCGAAGGGCATTTATTATTGGACTTGGCGCAACGATAGATCAGAAGCTGGTTCATTTAAGGAGATAACAACCCTCGGATCTTATCGTATCAGCAACCTGCTTAAGACCCTTCAGGAAGCTCTTCTGATTTATCCGGAAAGATCAGATTTATTTCAGTGTTACATGAAATGTTTCAAACATCTCAATCCGTCTGCGAGTAGTTCTGGCACCATGGGAGAATGTGCAAACATAACTATTTGATTTTGTTATCTTGACAAAGGTAACTGGTGGGAGGTTCTAAAATGAAAGTAATCATTCTTTGCGGCGGTCTTGGAACAAGGTTACGTGAGGAGACAGAGTTCCGGCCTAAGCCTATGGTCAACATCGGAGATCGCCCAATTTTATGGCATATCATGAAGTATTATTCCCAGTTTGGATGTAAGGATTTTGTTTTGGCTCTCGGATATAAAGGTGAAATGATCAAGAATTATTTTTGTCATTATGAACTGATGAATAACGATGTGACTTTGGAGCTCGGAAGATCAGAGAATCTCTTTATTCACTATTCCCATGGCGAGGTCGGGTGGAAAGTCACCCTGGTGGATACTGGTGAAAAATCGCTAAAGGGTGCGAGATTAAAAAAAGCGGGGAGATATGTCGCCGATGAAACCTTCATGGTGGCCTATGGAGACGGGGTCGCCAATGTCGATATCCATGCCCTGGTGAAGTTTCACCATGCACACGGGAAAATTGCCACTGTTACTGGGATCAACCCGATGGGCCGTTTTGGAGAATTGAAGGTGGTCGGCGATCGGGTGGCCCAATTCGCCGAAAAACCAAAAAATGGAGCAACCCTGGTGAGTGGCGGCTTTTTCGTATTCAACCGAAAAATATTAGATTATCTGACGGAAGATGTTTCCTGCGATCTTGAGGTGGGACCTTTAGAGCAAATCGCCAAAGAGGGTCAGTTGATGGTTTACAAACACCGGGGATTTTTTGCCTGCATGGATACATTGCGGGACATGGAATATCTCAACAAACTCTGGGATGACGGCCAGGCCAAATGGAAGACCTGGAAGTAAGTAGCTGGTAGCGTGTAGCTGGTAGTTGGTAGGTTGTAGCTGGTAGGTGGTAGGTGGGAGGGGTGGAATTTGAGTGGCTTTGATGATATTGAGTTTGGGTATGAAAAACTCCTTATCTGGCAGAGATCACTTGAATGGGCGGATCGTATTTAGACTATTGCGGAACGCAAAGGTCATTTTTCAAAAAAAGAATTTGCCCATTTTCTTTAGTTAGAAAATAAGTAATCAGTTGCCAGTGATCAGTAATCAGTAATCAGTTTAAATTCCTGACTTCCTGGCTTCCTTATAAGGATAACAGGAACCATTTTCATGGTTCGAGGGTTCCCTCAGGGCATGGGCTATTATATTGCAAGAGGATCTCTTTACGAAACCATGACACTTTTGGAAATATTTATAAAACGGAACTGGCTATCACAGGAAGAGTTCTCTGCTGTGAAAAATGAAACAAGAGAAATCGCAAAAATGCTTAATGGTTTCATAAACTCTGTGAAAAGAAACCAATAACCAGCTCCTAACTACGAGCTACGAGCTAATGACTACGAGCTAATTAATGTTTAATCTCATTTATCATCATAAGAGGGTCCTTATCACAGGCCACACCGGTTTCAAAGGCTCATGGCTGGCCCTGTGGCTCTCACAAATGGGCGCAAAGATCACCGGTTATTCCCTCCAGCCGCCAACAGAACCCAACCATTTCCACTTACTCGATATGGACATAAACTCCATTATTGGCGATGTTCGCGATGCAGAAAAAGTAAAACAGGTATTCAAAGAGCAGCAACCGGAGATTGTATTTCATCTTGCTGCTCAGCCTATCGTCAGGCTTTCTTACAAAGATCCGGTTGACACTTTTACCAGCAATGTTATGGGAACCATCAACGTTTTTGAGGTATCAAGAGCGAGGGGCACGGTCCGCGCCATCGTCAACGTCACTAGCGACAAATGTTATGAAAACAAGGAATGGCCCTGGGGTTACAGGGAAATTGACCCTGTTGGCGGATATGATCCCTACAGCGCCTCGAAAGGATGTTCTGAGCTCATCACCAGTTGCTGGCGTAATTCTTTCTTTAATCTCAGAGATTATGGTAGCGCACATAAAACTCTTCTGGCGAGCGGCCGCGCAGGGAATGTCATCGGGGGGGGCGATTGGGGTATTGATCGGCTTATCCCGGACATGATGCGTGCCGCAAACCAAAATGAAACAGTAAAGATCAGGAACCCACATGCCACCCGGCCATGGCAGCATGTTCTTGAACCATTAAGCGGATATTTGCTCCTCGGACAAAAGTTATTGGAAGGTCAGAAAGAATTTGCTGAAGCATGGAACTTTGGACCAACCGAGGATGGGAATGTAACGGTGGGTGAGATTGCAAATCAGGTAAAAAAGGCCTGGCCGAAAATTGACTACGAAATAAATATGATTCCCGATCAGCCGCACGAGGCGGGTATGCTCAGGCTCGACTGTTCAAAATCCCGTACAAAAATGCAATGGACACCTGTATGGGATGGAAAGAGCGCAGTTGAGAAAACGGCTCTATGGTACAGGGCATTTTATGAATCCAAAGAAGTAAAGAGCCTTGAGGATCTTCACAGGTATATCGCAGATGCAAAAAGCAAACATATTTCATGGGCGGAAGAATGAAATTTGTTGAAGCGCCAATAGCGGGAGCTTATGTCATTGAACTTGAACCGTTCGTCGATGAGAGAGGTCTCTTTGTACGAACCTTTTGCCAAAAGGAATTTACAAAAATCGGTTTTGACAGGCAAATCGTCCAGATCAACCATTCGGTAACCAGGCAAAAAGGGGCGATCCGCGGGTTGCATTATCAACTCCCGCCGGTTTGTGAAACAAAAATAATCCGGTGTGTTCAAGGGAAGGTTTTTGATGTCATGGTGGACCTCAGGGTGGGGTCATCTACCTTTATGCAATGGCATGGCGTGGAATTGTCGAAAGACAATATGCGCATGGTTTACATCCCAGAGGGATTCGCACATGGATTTCAGACTCTTACCGATAATGCCGAATTGATTTATCATCATTCTGCATTTTACAGCCCGGAATATGAGCATGGATTGAGATTTGATGATCCCTCCCTGGCGATCAATTGGCCTTTACCCGTGGGTGCGATTTCCCCCAAAGATCAAGGTTACCCACTCATTGACAATAACTTTAAGGGGATCGAAATATGAACTGTCGTTTCTGTGGGAAAACATTGACCCATGAATTTATCGACCTGGTAAATGCCCCACCCTCCAATGCATTCTTGACCAAAGACCAGCTTAACGAACCGGAAGTATTTTACCCGCTAAAGCTTTTCGTCTGTGGTTCCTGTTTTCTTGTGCAGATTGATGAGTATAGAAAATCAAGCGATATCTTTGATTCGAAGTACATCTATTTTTCTTCCTTTTCAACGACATGGCTTGCACATGCAAAACAATACACCGACATGATGATCGAGAAGTATGGGTATGACCAGAACAGCCTGATCATCGAAATTGCGTCAAATGATGGCTACTTGCTGCAATATTTTAAAAAAAGAGGGATACCCTCTCTTGGTATCGAACCGGCAGAGGGAACAGCCGTCGAGGCCAAAAAAAAGGGGATTGAGACCATTGTAGATTTTTTTGGCAAGAGACTTGCCCGGAATTTGGTTGATCAAGGTAAGAAGGCAGATTTACTGATAGGAAACAATGTCCTCGCCCATGTGCCGGATTTGCATGATTTTGTGGCGGGGCTCAAAATTGCCCTGAAACCGGCTGGCATTATTACGATGGAGTTTCCCCATCTGATGCAACTTGTTGACAACTGTCAGTTTGATACAATATACCACGAACATTTTTCCTATTTTTCGTTTACCACAGTTAAAAAAATATTTGAGGCCCGTGGTTTGCAGATATTCGATGTGGAAGAAATTTCCACGCATGGCGGATCTCTGCGAATATTTGCCAAACATGCGGAGGACATTACCAGAGTAATTTCAGGAAACGTCAATGCCCTTCTGGAAAAGGAAATGTCAAGGGGCCTTAACGCGATTGCCTATTATCGAGGTTTCCAGAAAAACGCGGATCAGATAAAATACGATCTCCTTCAATTCCTGATCGAGCAGAAGGAAAACGGCCGGAAGGTTTCAGCCTATGGGGCGGCGGCAAAGGGGAACACGCTACTTAACTATTGTGGCGTCAGAAAAGATCTCATTGATTTTGTGGTAGATGCCTCGCCCCATAAACAAGGAAAATATCTTCCCGGCAGTCATATCCCGGTTGTAAATGAAGAAAAGATAAAAAAATATAAACCGGATTATGTCCTGATTCTCCCCTGGAATATTCAGGAAGAGATTATGGCCCAGCTTGATTACATTCGTGCATGGGAAGGGAAGTTTGTTGTACCGATTCCTTATATCCAAGTTATTTAGAATTTCAGGTGTAAAATGAAAAAGATTTATTATACAAAGCCATCGATCACCGAGCTTGAAATTCGCTATGCGACTGATGCCGCAGCAAACGGCTGGGGCGAGCGCTGCTACGAATATATTATTCGTTTTGAGGAAGCATTCAAGACACACCTCGGCGTCGAATATGCTATCGCCACCTCAAGCTGCACGGGTGCCTTGCACATGGGGCTTGCGGCGTTGGGCATCGGCCCGGGAGACGAGGTTGTCATGGCTGACACCAACTGGATTGCCACAGCCGCGCCTATTGTGCACTTGGGTGCAAAGCCGGTATTCGTAGATATCCTGCCGGATACCTGGTGCATCAACCCGGAGTTGGCGGAAGCGGCTATAACCCCGCGTACCAAAGCCATCATCGCAGTCCATCTCTACGGCAACCTATGCGAGATGGATCAACTCCTAGCCATAGGCGAGAAGCACGGCATTCCGGTGATTGAAGATGCCGCCGAAGCCATCGGCTCGATTTACCACGGTAAACGTGCGGGCTCCATCGGCAAATTCGGCGCGTTCTCTTTCCATGGCACCAAAACCATTACGACCGGTGAAGGCGGTATGTTCGTCACCAACGATCCGAACTTGTACGAACAAGTATTGACCCTTTCCAACCACGGGCGCGCACGCGGTCAGACCAAGCAGTTCTGGCCGGACATGGTGGGTTTCAAATACAAGATGTCCAACATCCAGGCCGCTATCGGCTGCGCGCAGATGGAGCGCATTCATGAGTTGATCGCCGCAAAACGTCATATTTTTGTGAGCTACCAGAAACGGCTGAAAGATTTGCCCGTACGCATGAATCCAGAAAAAGCGGGAACGGTAAACGGTTACTGGATGCCCAGCATTATCTTTGATGATGGCGTAGCGCTCGATTGGGAAAGACTCTTGGCGGCATTTCGGGAGGAAAGCATCGATGGTCGCGTTTTTTTCTGGCCCTTGTCTTTGTTGCCGATGTTCAGTCCGCAGCCTGAAAATAGGGTCTCCCATGGCATCTATTCGCGTGCGTCCAATCTGCCAAGCTATCACGACTTGGACGAAGAGCAAATTCAAAGGGTGTGTGACGTTATTCGTTTGATTCTGAATCCTAGGAGCCAATGGTGCAAAAACGGGTAGTAGTTTCTCAATCGATGTACTTTCCCTGGGTCGGTCTGTTGGAACAGGTCCGCCTAGCCGATGTGTTCGTGCATTACGATGATGTGCAGTTCTCCAAGGGCAGCTTCACCAACCGCGTACAGATTAAGCAAACCGATGGCTCCACAGCCTGGATGACTGTGCCTCTGCGAAACCTCAAGCTCGGCCAACGCATAGATGAAGTAACCATTCAAGATCCAAAGATCTGGGTGCCTAAGCATATGGCTATGCTTAGAGGCAGCTTTGCTCAAGCCCCCTACGCGCAAGACGCCTTGAGCTTGGCCGAGCACGTATTGACACAGCCCTACGATACAATTGCCGAGCTTGCCCGCGCAAGCCTCCTCGCACTGACTGATTATTTCGGATTGACTCGCACCACCCGTTTTGTTGACTGCACTTCCTTGAGCATAGAAGGCGCAAGCAGTCAAAGGGTACTCGATGTGGTCAAGGCCCTGGGCGGAAGCTGTTACATCACTGGTCATGGGGCTCGAAACTACTTGGATCATCAACTTTTTGAGCAATCTGGTGTTTCCGTACAATATATGCAATACCGTTGTATTTCCTATCAGCAACTATATGGCGATTTCACTCCATACGTAACGGCACTTGATTTGGTCGCCAATTGCGGGCCGGAGGGGGTTTCCGTAATTCAGTCAGAATCTGTGAACTGGAAGGATTTTATGAGGGTCAGTAATGAACAATCTTGATGCTGTTTCGTCCGAGTACCTTCCCAATGCCGCCACAGCTATAGAAAATGATCTGGTGTTGCATTGGTACCCCAAGCGCATCGTTGAGCGATTCGGACATTGCGAGTCGCTGCTTGAGCTTGGGCTTGGGCATGGTTTTACTGCTTCTTTCTTTAATGCGGCTTGCGATAAGCACGTCATAGTAGAAGGATCGCAGGTAGTCATTGAGCTTTTTCGAAAGAATCATCCTGATTTCTCGGCGGAACTTGTTTTTGATTATTTTGAAACCTTCGAACCCCGTGAATTATTTGATGTCATCATTATGGGCTTCATTCTTGAACATGTTGATGATCCCGGGAACCTGCTTGCGCGATACAAGAAATTTCTCAAACCAGCCGGCAAGATTTTTATTGCCGCGCCCAATGCCAAGTCCCTAAATAGAAGACTTGGGTTCGAATTGGGGATCATCGATGACATAAATAGTTTGAACGCCAACGACTTGGCTTTGGGACACAAACGTCAGTTTTGCAGGGTTACCTTGCGGAAATTACTTGTCGATCATGGGTACCGTGTGGTGCATGAAGAGGGTATCTACCTGAAACCCCTGCCGATTGGCGTACTTAAAACCCTGCCGGATTTCCGGGCCAATCTGCAAGCTATGCTGAAAGTTGGTATCGACTTTCCCGATCTGTGTGTCGGCTTGTTAATGGAGGTTACGCCGGAATGAAGACAGCGGCAGTAATCGGTGCCAATTCCATGCTCGGCGCCCAGTTGGTGTCTGCACTCTCATCAATAGGGGTTGAGGTTATTTCAATCGGGCGATATGCAAAGGCTGATATTCACCTCGATCTCAATAAAGGATTTCTCTCTCCGTTACCCGAGAATGCCTGCGCGGATGTAATCTTCCATTGTGCCGCCAGCTTTGCCGATGATAGCAGTGAAGGTATAAGGAAAAATTTCCAAGTCAATACCACTGGCTGCCTTTGGGTACTGGAACTTGCCGAGTGTCTTGGATGCAATGCCATTGTTTATGCAGGGTCTGTTTCCTCAATGGAAACATTGGAACCTGGCAAATTCACTTCCTATGGTTTCACCAAAGCCCAAGCCGAAAAACTCCTCGATTGGGGCATGAAGCGGCTGAATCGCCGCTTCTGCAGTCTGAGATTCTCTCAAATTTATGACACAGCTGGCACTTGCCTTCGCCACCAGACGTGGTTTGGCAGAATTATCGCTTATGCAGCGAGAGGCCTCGATATCAACATGCCCAGATCCGACGGTGTTCGCAACTTTTTACACCTCGACGATACCGTCCACATGATGGTGGCAGCTGGCCAGTCGACGGTGGGTGGGATTTTTGATGTCGTGCATCCAGAGTCTCTTACCTACGAGGAAATTGCCACGGCGGCCTACTCAATCTTTGGCAAAGGTGGCCACGTATTAGTAGACACAAGCAAGACCCCTTTCAGGCCGATTCATTATCCAGATGCTGCGCATACCTTCCGTGTGCTTGGACTGACACCAACGATATCGATTACGGAGGGCATGGCTCGTATCCGTGACCAGGACACTTGGCCTGCGTTTGGGCCGCTGGATGTGACATGATGAGTGCTTTACAAAGCCATGGCTATCGAACCGTTGTCGTTACAGGTGTTGGTGCGATCATCGGCCAAGGGATAGTCAAGTCGCTGAGACAATCCGAGCGGGCGGTTCGCGTGGTTGGCATAGACCGCAACGCTCATTCCATGGGGCCGCAGCTTTGCGATGTTTTTTATGCCAAGCCCGCATGTGAAGAATCCAGCCCCGCTTATCTGGACTTCTGGCAGGATATTCACGTTAGAGAATCCGTTGATCTTGTTTTGCCAGGGCTTGAAGTCGACTTGTTCTTCCTGAATGCCCAAAGGCAATCGTTGAGTGCTACCGGGGCTACACTTGGTCTTAACAAGGCCGAATTGATCGAGTTGGCGCGGGACAAGTGGTTGTTAGGGCTGGAGTTGCCTAAGGCAGGTCTTGCACCCATTCCAACCATCCTGAGCCAGAATTGGCATGAGTGTGTCGACACACTTGGCATGCCGCCCTTGTTGATGAAGCCGCGTCAGGGAAATGGTTCGCGTGGCATTGTTCGGTTATACGACGAAACCGATTTTCAATACTGGGTCAATAAATCAGATGGAAATTTCATGATCCAGAAAATAATTGGTCATGATGACGAAGAGTTTACCGTAGGCGCATTTGGATTCGGCGATGGCAACTCACTTTCGCCCATTATTTTTCGTCGTCGACTTTCGCCTGCTGGCAATACCCAATATGCAGAAGTCGTGGTAGATCCTGCCATTGAGCAGGCAACGCGAAAGCTGAGTATGTTTTTCAAGCCAATTGGGCCGACTAATTACCAATTTCGCAAAGATAATGGCGTCCCTTACTTGCTTGAGATTAACCCAAGGCTATCCAGTAGCACTTCGCTACGTGCCGGTTTTGGCTATAACGAGGCAGAGATGGCGCTTGATTTTTACCTTGATGGCATCAGGCCCGAAATGCCCAAAGTTATACAAGGGCGTGGGTGGCGTTATTCCGAGGATTTTATCCTGAAATGATCGCTGTTCTGTCTGATATCCACGGCAACCTGCCAGCATTGCACGCAGTATTACGCGCCGCGTCTTCTTTGGGCTGCAATCGGATCATCTCTCTTGGTGATGTTGTTGGTTATTACGCGCAACCCGGGGAGTGTATCGATTTGCTAAAGGAGCATGATGCTATTAATTTTATGGGCAACCATGATAGTTATCTGGTTAGTGGAACAAACTGCCCGCGCTCGAAAATGGTTTCTGAAATCACGAATTACCAGCGCGGTATTGTATCCTCTGCGCAGTTGCAGTGGTTAAGCAGATCTATTTCTACCCTGATCGAGGATGGCAACTATTTTGCTCATGGTGGCTGGCAAGATCCGCTCGACCAATATTTGTATAAAGTTTCTGCGATGCATATTCCTCATGGCGCAATAAATTTGCTTACTGGCCACACGCATGTGCAAGTATTGATTGAATTTGGCCAGCAGAAATACTGTAATCCTGGTTCGGTTGGCCAGCCACGTGATGGTGATCCTATGGCCGCTTTTGCTGTTCTCTCGGGTAACGACATCCATTTGCATCGGGTCGAATACGATATTGATCAGACAGCATTTGCAATGAAGGCGGCAGGCTTCCCTCCAAGATATTATGAAATTCTATATATCGGAGCGCAAATAGGCGGTCGTATAGATAAAGTTAGTATGGTTTCTAATGGTTGAGAAGGCATATGAGTATGAACGCACAATTTGCAAAAGAAGTTAAGGAAAACATCATTCGACTTGGTGAGGATTCCGAGCTTCCCAAAAAGTCTTTGGATTGGATGCTGGCTGTTGGTGTTGCTGGGCGCTATACGTACAACTTTTCTTGGCTCGGCCGCCCCATCATCCAGTACCCCCAGGACATGGTAGCCATGCAGGAGCTGATATGGTCAATCAAGCCCGACCTCATCATCGAAACCGGCATTGCCCACGGCGGGTCTATCATTATGAGCGCGTCAATGTTGGCAATGCTGGACTACTGTGAAGCGGTTGAGGCCGGGCAAAAGCTTGATCCTCGATCTACGCGACGCCGAGTACTGGGTATCGACATCGACATCCGTTCCCATAACCGTACCGCTATCGAAGCACATCCGATGTCACATTACATTAAGATGATTCAAGGTTCGTCTATCACACCAGAGATTATTGCTCAGGTACACCAGATTGCTAAGAAATATGAGAAGGCACTCGTGGTCCTTGATTCCAATCATACGCATGAGCATGTTTTGGCCGAACTCGAAGCCTACGCACCGCTCACCTGTAAAGGAAGCTATTGTTGTGTCTTCGATACATTGATTGAAGACATGCCCGACGACATGTTCCCAGACCGCCCCTGGGGCAAGGGCAATAACCCCAAGACCGCTGTATGGGAATACTTGAAGCGCTTAAACGGCGAAGGCCGTAAGGCAGCCGATGGCGATCCACTTAATCTTGAGGTCGACAAGACGATCGAGAACAAGCTGCTCATCACCGTTGCGCCGGATGGGTATCTACGTCGTGTAAAATGATACAGACAAGCGAAATAGACTCAATGGTTAGCGATTATAAATCGCAAGGAGGCAGCAATGAGCAATGTGAAGACAAAGCCCACTAAAGAAAACACCTACCGTAAGATGCTGAAGGAGATAGTTCAGGAAAACCCGTTTTCTACTGATGACTATTTCCAAACGTTATTTCCACCGCAGGTAGTTATAGAGACTACCTGTGCGTGTAATCAACACTGCACCTACTGCGGGCGCAGCTATATGGAGCGCTCCAAGGGGAACATGACTCGGGCGACGTTTGGTAAGATTGTGCACGAGATCGCAATAGAAAGCCCACTGACTGACATTTTGCCTGCCTTCATGGGAGAAGCGCTAACATATGGTGATGAACTTTTCGTCCGACTGGCCATGGCCCGTCGCCTCGGCTGTCAAAAGATCGTCCTCAACACCAACGGAACCCTGGTTGAGAAGTACATTCCCCAGATACTTGCAGGTAACGTTGATAGGATTATCATAAGTTGTGATGCTCACAAGCCTGAAACGCACCGAAAAGTTAGGCCCGGAAAAAAGACTGGTGGGCTGGAAGGGGTCTATCGTGGAATCCATGCATTGACGGCAGCCATGAATCAACGGGGGTTGGATAAGCCGTTTGTTGAGGTGGGGTTTACGGTTTTTGATGAAAACGAGCAGGAGGTCGACGACTTTGTCGCCTATTGGCAAGATCACGGGGTTATCACTAAGACGCATCCAAAGGGTTTTCATGCAGGTGTTATACCGGGTGGCGAATTTCGTGTGTCGGTCGGTTCCGATCGTATTCCTTGCGGTTGGGTGCGGGATACGGCAGTAGTTCTGTGGAACGGCAACGTCGTTTTGTGCCCGTGCGATGCGGAAGCGAAATACATCGCTGGAAATATTGAAACACAGTCCATTCGAGAAATATGGAATGGTCCGTTGAAATGGATACGTGAGCTTCACCAACGGCGGCGTTTCGTTGATCTTCCGGAAGTCTGCCGGAAATGTCCCGATTGGCAGTCAAGGACGTCGCATGTGTTCTTCCCTGACGAGGCACGCAAGAAACAGTATATAGAATATGTTCAACTGGGTAAGCCGGTTGTCCACTCGTCATCGACTGCCACGCAGCCACCCATAGTTTACTGACAAATACGATTTTCATCCTTTTCTCACAGTGGATGAAGTTCAACGGTAATCCGTTTTCCCGAACTATCTGACCGCCAGACTGCTGTCGCCAACATGGCTTGACAAGAATGGGCGATATAAAATTTGGAAGGAGTCCTATTGAAACAAGAATATTTATGGAGGAACAGATATGAGCATTAGCTGTAATGTGTGTTGTAAGAAATTCGGGGAGCCCCTCTACGAATCGCTCAACGACCATTCCATCACCACCATGAACAAGTTGGTGGTCGGGAAAACCCGTGTCTATTTCTGTCTTGGCTGTGGTCACCTTCAGACCAACGAACTACCGAATCTGAAGGATTATTATGCTCACGAATATGAGGTCAACCTTGCAAGCGAGGATGACGATCAGATATACGCCGTGGTTGACGGGAGGCCTGTGTTTCGCGCAGATCATCAGGCTGCGGTCTTGTTGTCAAAGGTTGCCTGGTTTTCCGGTTGCCGGGTGCTCGACTATGGCTGCGCGAAAGCGCCAACGCTTAAGAAGGTTCTGTCCATACACCCTGAAATCGAAGCTTTTCTTTTTGACGTCACTGACAAGTACGTTCCATTTTGGAACCGCTTTCCCAAACGACCATCCTGGTCTGTGCATCAGCCTGACCCTGCGTGGTTTGGCACGCTTGATATTGTGCTTTCATTTTACGTATTGGAACATGTGTCGGATTTGCATGCAACCTTGGTTAATGTAAAGTCCTTGCTGAAGCCGGGCGGACTGTTCTATTTCGTGGTGCCTAATGTTTATTCAAATGCAGCTGATTTTGTTGTCGCTGACCACATCAACCACTTTAGTCCTGGTTCTCTGCATGCTTTGCTCAAGAGCGAAGGATTCGGCCACATCGACGTGGATGCTGTTGCTCACGACGCTGCTTTTGTGGTTACCGCCCGCCTCCCAATCGGGACCGATATCGAGGAAGAAACAAGATATCTTGAGGTGGCAGACACATTCTCGGCTGCTCGTGAGATGGCACACTTCTGGCGTGACATGTCACAACGTGTTGGAGATTTTGAAACAGCGACAAAGGCAACAGATGTGATTGCGATTTATGGTGCAGGCTTCTACGGTAACCTGATAGCGTCCTTGCTGAAAAATGTGGGAAGCATTACCTGTTTCGTGGACCAAAATCCGCACCTTCAAGGGTCTGATTTATGGGGGAAGAAAGTGCTTTTGCCGGACAATTTGCCTCAGGACGTGACGCATGTGCTTGTCGGATTGAATCCCCGTAAAGCTCACTCCATTATAGAATCCATCACAAGCTGGCACGGTCGCGCACTCAGCTACTTTTATCTTTGATTGGCGGTCGTAACGCTTGACCCACGCGCCACACGCCATCGTGTGCCGGGGATTGACATCGACATCCGTGCCCACAACCGCGCCGCCATAGAGACGCACCACATGGCATACAAAAGAGAACACTGGAACGGTGGCTCAAGCAACTCAAAGGAGATGGCATATTAAGGGTCTCAAAATTGAATTGACATAGACATTGGAAAATCTCCCCCTGCCTCCGCCGGAGCGCTTCGCGCAGGCAGGCTGGCCCCTCTTTGCCAAAGAGGGATAACTCCTCCCTTTGGTATCTTTTCCCTGCCGAAAGCAGGCAAAGGGATGTTGGGAGGGATTTTGTTGATCAATGTCGTTATTATTAAGAGACTGTTAATAATTGAGTTCCGTAATGCACCAAAGACTGGGAGGTTATTTTGCTTCATAGACTTCAATACAAGGGCGAATGTGGTCGTTTTGTGCCAAGAAGGAAAAAGAATTCAAGAAAACATTGGCTTAGTTGCGGACGTAGCTAAAACGAGAGAATGGGGCTCACCCAAAGGCGCAAAGTCGCAAAGGAGGTATGACCCGGTGTCAAAAACTAATTCACAAAGCTCACAAACTAACCCGAAAGTAACGCTCCTCATGGGGATGTACAATCGGCCGGATTATCTTCGGGAAGCGATTCAGAGCGTTGTCAACCAGACGATGCCCGACTGGGAGCTCATCCTGATGAACGATGGAGGCGTGGATGTTCGGGATGTCGTCAGTCAGTTTGATGACTGTCGGATCCAGTACTATCATGATCCGGTCAACAGGGGCTTTGCCTTCCGACTTAACGAGGGACTCAAGAGGGCCGCTGGAGAATACATAGCGTACCTGGGGGATGACGATCTCTATTATCCCAACCATTTCGAAGTCCTCTCTAAAGCCCTTGACGGGAATCCTGACATCGGGGCAGTCTATTCCGATCTCTATGCGGTTCAGTTCAACACCGTCCAGGGCATGTCCCGGTTATGAGCCGTTTGTCCTCTATTTATTGTCGTCTGGGGGAACACCAAAGGGCTAAGGGTTTGGTGGAACAAGCGCTGGTTCTGGATGAGAAGAATCCGGAGTTGAAGGAGATTTATTTTAAAATCCAACAGGCAGAAACGCTAAGAGTGGCGGTATGAGAATTCTTACTTATAAAACCACATAGAGCATAGCGCAACTACCTAAAACGTGAAGTAAAGCAAGTTATTATTAATCGGTCCATAATTGTATAGACACTGGAAACCAAAAGTTTTCTTCCCTTTCTCCATAAAAAGAAAAAAACCGTTCACCCTGAGCCGTGAGCCTGTCGAACGGTCGAAGGGTGGGTCATTAAGCCGTTCATGCTTCGACGTGCTCAGCACGAACGGCTTAGCTGAGCAGCATTGAGTGAGTGGAGATCGTGGAAGAATATGTCTTCTCAATTATGGACTCATTAGTAACTCGTAACTCGCAACACGTAACATCATTTGTGTGGTTCGAGCCTGCCTGCCGCCTACCTGCAGAAGCCTTGGGGTAGGCAGGGGCGTCCTCTGGACATGGGCTGTTATGCTAAAATAGCAATTCCTGGGTAAGGGTTAGGATGCCGAACCATTTTCCAACGGGATGTGAGGAGGGATTTTATAAAACAATGTCATCATTATTATGAGACTGTTAATAATAGCAGGACAGTTTAAGAAAATGAGGGATAGGATTAGTCCGAAAAGGATTTTAAAGGGTTTACCATTCAAAGCTCTGGACGACCATGATTCCTTTTTCTCTGGCGGCCGTCAAAACCTGAGGCCGGGCAAAGTGGGTGACTATGAGAGGAAGGCATTGAACGGGATAACTTTTTTTAACCAGGGAGATCTTTTTCTCCAACTGCCGCAACTTACCAACACTAGACAGCCTGAGTTCAGCCTCTCCGACGATCAGTATATCCTCTCCGCCTTTTCGCCCCTTCGCAAAAAGGTTGATCTCCTCGCCTTCCAGTTCGAAGCGGATGATTTTTTCAGTGAGTTCTATCTGATACTGTTCCTTCAGGAATTGGGGCAATTGCCGGTAGGCTTCGTTTTCCAGTGAATAACCGACGCTTCGGGCCAACCCTCCAAGCTCGGTCCGAGTAGCATCCAACCCTTTGGCCAGGGTGCCCACAGAAATCTCCGTTCTCTTCTGGGCATCAGCCAACTCCTCCATTCTGGACTCTGTTTTCTTCTGGGCATCAGCCAACTCCTCCATTCTGGACTCCGTTCTCTTCTGGGCATCAGCCAGCTCCTCCATTCTGGACTCTGTTTTCTTCTGGGTTTCGGCTATGTCCCTGACGATAGCCTTAAGTTCGGAAAAGTCTTCCCTGGTGATATGTGCTTCCCTGATTCGATCATCGATGAGCTTAACGATTTCATGTCTTATAGAGGGGGTCATTTTCAAAACGGTCTGCATGGTGAACCTCTCAAACGCCGGAATGAAATAAATCTTCAGGTTGTTTAATTCTGAAGATGGAGACGGTTTTCCATCCCCCCGGCAGGATCAAACTCCATTCTATTTCTTTAAATATACCATTATTTATGTAGAAAATAAAGTGATCAGTTGTCAGTGATCAGTAACCATCTAATTCGAAAATAGCAGCGAAACCGATAAAGAAAGAAGCACAATCCCTCCCCGGCGGAGCTGGAATTCACCCATCTCTGAGAGATGTTGCCCGGCAAATCCTTCAACTTTAAGAATGGCAGCATGGATGATTTTGCCTGCCTGTCCCTCATCGTCGTTTTTTTTAGTGAGTTTAGCACAGGTTTCTCCTGCCTTCTTGACTTCCTGGCTTCCTGGCTTCCTTATCGAGAATAGGGGTTTTTACTGCTGTTTTGTCATTTTCCTTGATAGAAAATGAGGGATAGGATTGGTCCGAAAAGGATTTTAAAGGGTTTACCATTCAAAGCTCTGGACGACCATGATTCCTTTTTCTCTGGCGGCCGTCAAAACCTGAGGCCGGGCAAAGTGGGTGACTATGAGAGGAAGGCATTGAACGGGATAACTTTTTTTAACCAGGGAGATCTTTTTCTCCAACTGCCGCAACTTACCAACACTAGACAGCCTGAGTTCAGCCTCTCCGACGATCAGTATATCCTCTCCGCCTTTTCGCCCCTTCGCAAAAAGGTTGATCTCCTCGCCTTCCAGTTCGAAGCGGATGATTTTTTCAGTGAGTTCTATCTGATACTGTTCCTTCAGGAATTGGGGCAATTGCCGGTAGGCTTCGTTTTCCAGTGAATAACCGACGCTTCGGGCCAACCCTCCAAGCTCGGTCCGAGTAGCATCCAACCCTTTGGCCAGGATGCCCACAGAAATCTCCGTTCTCTTCTGGGCATCAGCCAACTCTTTCTGGGTTTCGGCTATGTCCCTGACAATAGCCTTAAGTTCGGAAAAGTCTTCCCTGGTGATATGTGCTTCCCTGATTCGATCATCGACGATCTTGACGATCTCATGTCTTATAGAGGGGGTCATTTTCAAAACGGTCTGCATGGTAAACCTCTCAAATGCCGGAATGAAATAAATCTTCAGGTTGTTTAATTCTGAAGATGGAGACGGTTTTCCATCCCCCCGGCAGGATCAAACTTCATTCTATTTCTTTAAATATACCATTATTTTATTCTAACATCAAACACTGCTGTCTAAATTAAGCGGAATTTCTTGAGGGTGACATTGATTTCATTGGGTTTTTGGATTGATATTCGCCCCTTTCAAGATCAGGTTTCACCAGGCGCAGAGATCGCAGAGGGAGATTTTTCTTCTGCTCCCATCGGGAGACGACGATTGGAGCAGAAACTTCGTCCCTTCGGGATCAAGATCAATTCTGTTTGATCGCTGTGGTACCTATCATGAGCCTTGCTCTAAAAAAACAGAAACCTTTTTGTTTGGCGGTATCTCCCCGCCAAACAAAATAACTCTTTCTCCGCGTCCTCCGCGTCTCTGCGGTGAAATTGTTATTTTGGACAGGTATAACATCAAATGTAAATGACGGGGGCAATGTAAATCACGGGGTCAATAAACAAGTCTGGCACGAGATCCTGCTCGATCTGGGCGTCGGTGGGCCAGGGTGCGGTGGCCCGCCAGGCCGTGACATGGGCGCGCGGAATCAAAGGTCGACCTCCACTCGCTCGTTCCGAAGGACTCGCCATTTAGGGTCTGCCGGAATCCTCCCCAATGTCTTTCCCGGCACAAGGGGTATCGGCCGGTAACGACGTTTTGCAAGCCATTCAGCGAGGGGTTTTGCCGGATCGTACTCGCCAAGGTGTTCAAGCAGATAGCCGCACCGTTGCACCTCGGCCACGGCATAGGAATCGGCAAGCTTCCCTAAGGCAGCCGGGTCGAGTTTTTCCGAAAGCTCGCCCAATACGGTTGCGACGTTGCTGGTATGGCCCGCCGCCGCGGCAAAACGGACAAGGTCAAATGCAGTCGCCTCAGGCGTCGAGACCCGCATCAAACCGGTCTCTGTCTGGACCTCTACGACCGGCGCTCTCTCAACGTTACGGCTTTTGTGGAAATCAATCCGTACCCGACCAGCGCGGACCGGACGGGTAGCTCGGTCCGTGATGATCTGGAAAACCATTGGCTGTTGGTGGGCTGCGCCATGGGTGGCAGCGGCGCTCAGCAACCCCACATAATATGGCTGGCCGAGGAATCGCATCAGGTCGTGGATGAACCAGCTTGCAGGCGGGCACCCTGCCTCTCGATATTCCAAGGGAACAACCACGTAGAAACCTCTTCGCGGATTTGCGATCCGGACCCGTTTTTTGAGTCGCCTAAGCGACGCTTCCAGTGCGAGGTCCGTGATCACCATAGGTTCCGCTGCCTCGGCACGGGTAAAGGAGTAACGGCCCCTGGCCTGAAGGTCATTTACAAAAGCAGTCAGTGATCGGTTTATGTGATTGTCTTTTTTGTCCATTCTGGTAGCGGAAACTAACATTATCTGTTAGCTTTTGCAAGTGGAGTGGTTGCTTTTTTTGGCATTTTTAACATCCTCATCTTGAAGGACGAAAAGATGGTAACGTATGCAATATAAAAAGACAAGCAAAAAACCCTTCCTTTTGTAATCCCTCAGTTACGAAGGACAAACAGTTTGTCGCATATGTAACTCAGGGCTTTAGCCCTGAAAAATCAGCCCTGAAGGGCTGAGTTACAGGTCATGGTTAACTTAAACGAACCATAACTGAGGGGTTACTTCCTTTTCAAGATCCATTATCACCTGCCCTTTGCATCCTTCGAGGGCCATCCAGGGGTGGCGCCTCGCCATTATTTTGACAAGCGGCAGTGGAATATTGACGCTTTTATTGTTTTATGACCGAAAAGACGCGGCATCGGACCGGCCAATTCCTCCTAAACCAGTGTGGCTTTTAAAAGGATGTTGTGCCTTGTGAGGGCCTTCCTTATAAACGCCTTCCCGCCTTCTTCAAGGGGCCTTGTTGTTCACCGTGCCGTCGGGCTCCGCAGGCACACCACCGTCTCAACCGTTCGTCACACCCCTGTTGCGTTATAATCCGTCAGTAATCCCTCAACTATAAGAGGTCAAATATGCGGTGTGATTTGTAAGTCAGCCCTTCAGGGCTGATAAATCAGGGCTGAAGCCCTGAGTTACAAGTTCGCTTGCCTCTTCAATCCTTGTAACTGAGGAGCTGTGAAAAAATTGGAATATGCCCCCCTCACCCCAACCCTCTCCCGCAAGGGGAGAGGGTGAACATACTGAAATAAAAAAAAATTCCCTCCCCCTTGTCGAAGATCCCGCTAAATTATGGCGGGGATGGGGGAGGGCGAGGGTGGGGGTGATTTATGGGATTTTTTCACACCTTCTGAGGGATTACAGCCGTCATATCAATTCCGGGGTCGCTGGCACCGATTTTGCAGCTACTAATGAGTCCATAATTGACCAGGCATATTTTTCCAAAATCTCCCCCTGCCTCCGCCGGAGCGCTTCGTGCAGGCAGGCTCACCCCTCTTTTCCAAAGAGGGGAATTCCGTCCGGCGCCGGAGTCCCAATGCCCGGCTTGAAGTGAGTAATGCGGCTCTGGACGGCGGCGCCTCCCTTTTTTAAAGCCTGCCAGCGGTAGGCAGGGGAGGGCAGGAGGGATTTAATCTCCAGTGTCTATACAATTATGGACTGACTAATAATTTGATTGTCGATATGTCAATGAGAGGGCATTCAGCCCGAAATTTGCCCGGAGGGATTTATGCATTACTTCCGGTCCTATGTGTGCCTTTGCTGCATGGAAATTGGACTCTCAAGGACTGATTC
>Ga0315274_10004205_pt1 | contig 21228 bp, 25 predicted proteins | sample YL17G02_20_MG_FD_203700 | JGI IMG/M metagenome (GOLD analysis project Ga0315274, IMG submission 203700) | Sediment microbial communities from Yellowstone Lake, YNP, Wyoming, USA - YL17G02_20 | ecosystem: Environmental > Aquatic > Freshwater > Lake > Sediment | place: USA: Wyoming | collected...
GTTGTGGGTGGCGATGGTGCAGTTCTCCAGGTCTAGGCGCACGTCTTGATTGCCGCCGGGAATGTCCGTGTTCGCACCTAGATGAATGACTAGGTCGTGCCCGGCCATCGCCTCCTTCAATTTCGGCGCATCTAGGAGATCGGCCTCGATGAAAGTGAAGCGCGGCTGGCCGATATTGTGCTCGATCCGCTCCCTGCGTCCGGACGATAGGTTGTCGTACACCGTTACGGCTTTTCCCTCGGCCAGGAGCCGGTCAGCCAGGTGGCTTCCGATAAAGCCGGCGCCCCCGGTCAGAAAGCATCTATCGAACTCTGAATTGCCCGGCATCAGCCCCTTCCTCTGTGATTCCAGAACAATCGCTCAGTTCATGGTGGTCAGTGTCACCCTCTCGCAACAGCGCCAGACATCCTCGATCAAGTGGGTTGGTTCCGAAGACGTCCTGGCGCCCGCGGCAGGCTGTTCCTCCACAGACAATGAGCAAAAGCCTATATAGGTCAGCGGCTCGATCCCACCGCATCCGACCTAACCTCCTGAACGATCTCCGCCGTCCTTTCTCGATCGTTTGAACCGCCCTCGAACAACTTTCTCTAGAGGTCAACCAGGATGGGAGCCGACGAAGCCCCTACGGCCGCCAATATAATACCTCATGGCGACCCGCTGACCTTGTCGCTAGAGGTTGACACGGGCCTGTAGGCAGGGACCAAGAAATAGTAACCCAAGGCAACAAAGAGGAGAGAGACCAGAGTAATCCTCAGCTCTTTCCAGGCCCTCCAAGGATTCAGGAAAAAGTGTCCCGAGATCCTTGGGAGAAGTCCTGTGAGAATCCTCCGCAAGAGCTGCCGCTCCTGGTCCAACGGCTTGGAGTTCTTACTAGCTTTGGGATAGAGCTTCTTCAGCATTCGCCGCTGGAAGCCGACACTCGCCGACCTCTGAACCACGAATTTCACTCCGATTCTCTTCCTAGGCACCTTGTGCCGGACGCTAGCTTTAGGGCAGAAAATGATCTTCTTCCCCGTTCTCTCCTTCGCTCGCAAAGAGAAATCCACGTCCTCAGAAGGAGGGTCTATCCAGTTCAACCGGCTGCTATTGCAGAGTCCGAAACGAGAGGAGAATCTCAGTCCGTTTGTAAAGACCTCTCTCCTGAAAGCCATATTCATTCCCCACGCGTTGCGCACCTCGCGTAGTCGAGCCGACCCGGTCCAGCCAGTGCATCCTATCAGCCAGTACAGCTCCTCCGGCAGCCAGGACATGCCGGGGTCTTCCCAAAGAGGGTACGCAGGACCAGTCATCCCGATGACGGAGCTATCCGCAAAGCCCACCACCACCCCCTCGGCCCAGTCGTGTGACACGATGACGTCGTCATCGACGAAAGCGATGATATCCCCTTGAGCCTGTTCTATGCCCACGTTTCGGGCAGCCGACAGGCCCGGTTCGCCATCGTTGAACAGAACCGTGAAGCTTGTCATGTCTTGCTGGCCAGCATAATCCTTCACCCGCTCGCAGAGTTCCGGCTCCCGCTCCCCCACGAATATGATCTCGATATGGCCATAGGTCTGGGCCTTCAGGCTCTCGAGCAAGTCGAATACGTCTGGGAGCCGGTTCTCAGTGTAGCTGGTGATGATGACCGAAAGAAGTGGCCCGCTGTCAGTCACGGAAGCGTTCCTTGATAATCACAAACCAGTCGGTAAACCCCTGTTTGATCCCGCTAGTCTTGCTGACGCCAGCGATCCTTCCATCGCTGGAATGAGCCACCTCTGCTATCCTTAGTCCGGCCTTATGAGCCCGCGCGAGCAGTTGTTGCTCCATGTGAAAGCCATCGTAGGTCAATGGAACCCGGAGGAAGTCACGTTTCCAAAACGCATTGTAGCCAGAGCAAATGTCCGTATATCGCGTCCCGTAGAGCAGGTTGAAAGTCACGGCCAAGACCTTGTTGCCAAGCCACCGGTAACGGGGCATGCGAGCTGGTCTCTCATGAGCCAGGCGGGAGCCCTTGGCGAAATGATAACCGTTGAGAAGAGGTTGAATGAAGCGTGGCATGTCTTCAGGGTGGGTCTCACCATCCGCGTCTAGAGTGACAACGATGTCCCCTCTCGCTTCTCGCACGCCGTGTTTCAACGCAGCGCCTTTTCCTATGCCGGGCTGGTAGACGACTTTAACATCGGGCCGAAGTCCTTTGGCGACAGCCACAGTGTTGTCTGTCGAATAACCGTCGACCAAGAGCACCTCATCGACCCAGTCCGGAATTCTGGGCAGGACGAGGGGCAGGCTCTCCTCCTCGTTGAGTGTGCAGATGAGGACCGTAATACTCAGTCTTCTGTCGGCTTTGGCTTTCAGGAAAGCCTCGTCCCCCGGGTCGCGAGAGCCTGCCTGCCTGTAGCCTTCCCCTTGCATGGTGATTACCTCGTCCGAACTCACGCCCCTTGACCTAGGATCGCCCGGCGAGAGTCACCAAGAGCCAGCGCATCCTTTGCGGCATTGTCCCCTCGACGGTCGTTAGCAGCCTGCTCAGCACGATGGTCAAGCCAAGCCCCTGCCCGAGGCCATAGCCTACGCCTGCCCCCGCCAGGCCCATCATTGGCAGAAGCGCAGAACTCAGCGCCACCGTCGTCACCCCCACTACCCCAGCGACAATTACTAGTTCGCCCATCCGCTTCGTGACCCTCAAAGCCCCAAGATAGACGTTCACCACTGCGGCAGGCAGAGCGGCTAGGGCCACGATACGGAGGAGCGTCGCGCCTTCGGTAGCGTAGTCACGCCCAAAGGCCAGAAGCAGCTTGTCAGCCAGCAAGAACAGGAGTGCAGCGCCGACCGTAGCCACAGCCAGTCCGGCCAGCACGGCGTCGCGTGAGAGGCCTCTTAGTGCCCCAGGCTCGTGAGAACCCTCCGCAAACAGGGACATGGCCAGGTACGTCGAGGCCGACGTGAGAAGGTATCCCAAGAACCACGCCATGTAGAAGTAGGCTGCCTCTGTGGACCCCAGCAAACCCACCACCACCAGCGGTAGCATCAGGCCGGGCGTCAGAAGCAGCGAATCTGCAACGTAGTTGGCCACCGAAAAGGGGAGAAGTTTGGATACGGAGGCCGGGGCGGCAACTCCCCTTGGTCGATAACCCGGTAACCCCTTTGCCACTAGGACAAACCCTATCGTTGCCCCCAGTGCCGCTCCTATCCCCCCCGACGCGACTATCCCGAAGGCCCCTCCGAAGAAGACCGCCATGACCGCGAGGAAAACAAGGCGACTGAGCTGGACGAATACGCCTTGGACCAGAATGTATTTCGCCTTGCGTATCGCTAGAAAGGCGTGCGTCTGTACAATGTACAAAGTGGCGGCGACCACAAGCGAGATGAAAGCCACCGCGTACAACGGCTGCTCGAGCAGGAAGTCGAGGCGGGGTGCCCACAAGGGGACGCCAGCAAGAAACACGGCGGACAAGAACACGGCAGCAGCAGCGCTGGTTGTGAACACGGCGTTCACCAGCCGCGGTCCTTGCGTGCCGGACTCCGGCAGGAAGCGGATAAGCCCTAGGCCTAAGCCCAGGTGGGAAAACATGGCCAGCAGGGTTAGGGCCGAAAGGGCTGCTGAGCCCAGCCCGACGTCGTCGGCGTCGTACACGCGGGCCACCAGAGCCCAGAAAGCGAACCCGGCAACAGCTGCTCCTGCCGCGTTTGCCCACAGGTAGAAGGCGCCGGTGTACAGGGGACTTCGTAGCAGAGCAAGCAGGCGAGCAGAGCTGGCCGCGACGCCTACCGGTGCGAGAGCTGCCTTTGCGGTGGCCTTTTCTTGCACGACTGAATACGTCCCCCGTTGACCTACTTTCGCCAGCGGATCGCCACGGCTTTCCCTCACTGCTCGCGAAGGACGAAAACGACTCGAGAAATAGCCCAATAGTATCCCATAAACGACCGAAAGAGGCAACCCGTAACAGCCGATGGACGCAGCGTCCCCGGTTCATGTTCTTGAGAGCGGGCGTTCTTCGACACGTTGCCTGCCGAGAACCGCTCGATCGCCTAGATATGCGTCGCCAACGCTGACTTTGTCGCTTCATGCGACACGGCTACGTGTCCTCCCCTAACACCTCGGTCTCGGCGTGGGCGATACTGCTCCAAAGTAGTTGACGATACCCCAGCGTATCTTACCCTTCAGGTAGTCTGAATTGTCTTCGACCGATCTCTTAGCCCTGATGCTGATGGCAGTTGCTGCGAAGTTCGCGCCCCTCTCGTAGCTCTGCGTGGCTTCAAACCTCTCCAAGCCGTTCCCCCGGATGCCCGACACAGGGTAGTCCCGCCCAGCCTTGGTCTTATTGAAGCGAGCGTTGCCCTGCCCTGGCGGGTCGGAGATGGGGTTGGCAGGTTCGCGTTTGATGGCCGTGTCCGGGACATTGAATTACTGGAGGACCCCGAGAGTCTCAGGCTCGGTCTGCTCATCCGAGTAGCCCGACGCTGGCTGGGTGGCGGTGATCCAACAATGACTCCGCTGAAGCTCAGTATTCACCCAGTCGCGGGTGAGACTTGTCGCGGTGCTGAAAGCACCCGACTTGGTTAAGTGCGGTCTAGGCTGTTCTAGCTGAGCTGTCGCCCCGTCAGTTGACGTTTCGTAAGCCATGCCCGCTCCTGTTCCACGCCGTGGAATGATCGCCAGCACGGCACCATCGGCGTCCATGCAGAGTCCATGCCTTGGCCCGGGTCTTGCTCGGCGTGGATGGTGAAGGGGGTGCTGGCGTAGTTGCCAATCCAGAAATTGGTCATGTTGACCAAGCTTCAATATGAGTCACCATCATGTCCCCAGCAAGCGGGTCACGCCCAGGCTGTGATTGATGGCGATGCTGCTTGTGCCGTTGGCGGGGGTTGCTGTGCCGCTGTTCTCGTGACGTTCGACCCTGCTATTGAAGGCACACGGGTTGGGGCGTGAATCTGATAGGTGCCGCGTCACTCGGCTTCCATCGAAGGTGCACGCGCTGCTATCTTGAGCTGTTGAGGCTCCGCAGATTGCGAACATCTCCTTGATCAGCTCGGCGCGGGCCGTGTCCGTCGCCCCCTTGACGCTGGCCCGGTCGGCGGTTCTGCGTCTTCCCTTTGGGTCTAGAGCATCTCCGCGTGCCAAGCAAAGGTTGCGGTTGTTGCACCGGGGCTAGTGTTGACATTGATCCTGAACGTGCTCACTCCGACGTCGGAAATCCAGAACTTCGAGGCGTTGCCAAGGCCGTTGGTGGGCGTTACCGAAATGTCCTTGGCGTTGGGCGTGGCGCTGAGGCCATGCGTCACCTCAACGTAGGTCGAGCCGTTCGGGACCGTAGCGGTGCCGTTGCTCTCAGTGACGTAGCCCTTGTTCCGGTAGGCCCGCGAGTTGGCGCCCGCGACGTAGATAGCCTTCGTCCTCTGGTTCCCGTCGAAGTAGTTGTCGTGGTAGATGTTGTGGTCTTGGTCGGCGTCGGCCTCCTGGATGCCGTACTTGGTACGGACAACCGTGGTGTTGCGGAAGTTGCAGCCGTGGACGCGGTTGTAGGTGGAGGGGATGCCGTCCTGCGTTTCCAAGCTGATGTCCGAGTAGGTATTGTCTGTCTCCTGACCAGAATCCGTGAAGTGGCAATCGGAGATGACGCAGTATTCTGAGCCCCGCAGCCGCACACTCCTTCGTAGGGACAGGTTGGCTGAACACCCATTGAGGGTAACATCGTTGGATTTCCTGAGGTCGAAGCCAGTCATTTGCTTGGCGGCAACATCGCCAGTGACATTGTAAACATGGACACCAGATAGGGTTACGTGGTTACTTTCGTCTATGACTACGGCTTGCTGCGAGTCTTCACCATGCTGATGTGTGCCGCCTCCACGGATGAAGCCGTTACTAATGGTTACCTCTTCCATCTGGTATACCCAGAGGCCCATGTGCCCAGGGGCATCTATGAAGAAGTTGGTCAGAGCACAGCCCCTCGCAAGTGCGCCACCCTCAAGGGCTATCCCTCCACGCTCGCCACCATAAACGTAGATGTTATCAGCAGCGCAGAAGCCCTTGAGATAGATCTGCTCAACGGTGCCTGAGCGACCATTGCCGCCAGCTATGACGTGGCTCATTACGCTGTCGGCACGCATCCAGAAACCAGCGCTGTAGCATCCTCGCGCCTCACACTGGCTGATGAAGATGTCTGAGCCTCTCGCGTAGAAGCCAATACCGCCCACACCGCTGACAACGACGCGATGGATGAAGATCGTCATGCACCAGGTAGTACCGACGTCACCGTAAACATGGATACCATGAGCGCTGGTGGAAGTCCTGGGGAAGTTCTGGTAAATCTTGAGGTCAGACACACATGAGCCACCAACCTTGCGGATGTTGGCCTGTGCCCCATCACTACTCCTGATAGTGATGAAATCATTGTCATAGGCTTGGGCAGCAGTGATAACGGTTGCGCCAACATCGAAGTCCTCGCTGTCGGCATTGGCCCATCCTGGCCCTTGCCCCTGAAGATGCACGCACTTGTCTTGAATGAGAACAGGCGCAGCTATTGTGAACTTGCCCTCCGACAGCATCACCTTACCGCCGCGCGAGGGCAGCGACGCAATCGCCGCGTTGATCTCCACCTCGTCGGCGGTGCCGTCACAGACGTAGTCGGCGCCCAGCTTGCTCCGGGGAGAAGCGTCACTCGCCGCCACAACCAACGTGGCGGATCGGGAGACGAGAGGCTGAGCTGTGCCAGTGGCGTCCTTCCAGAAAGGCTTGGTCGTCTGGCCGTTGATACTTTTCGCGTAGAGGAAGGCCGTCCATGTCGGCGCAACCGCTGGGTCTGCTGGGTATGCTCGAAGATTGAGGAGCCCCGGAACGTAGAGATCATCCCAGATCTTCACCTTCCTGTGTCCGGATGTGGTTCCAGCGCCCACTATGTCAAGACCATCGGACCATTTGCGATAACTGATCTTGCCCGCGTTGGCGTCCTTCCCTGGCCAGCCATAGCCCAGCTCCAGGAAGTTCGGAGCGCCAGGGATGTAGATGTCACCGTCGGCTGCGTCGGCAGAGGCCGCCGACTTGGCCACGTAGAGGATCCCGGGTATGGCCGCGCCAAGGATTCCGGCCCGTAGCGCCGCGCGGCGCGACACATAACGCTTCCACAACCCTTGCGAATCGCTGTCGTTAGTCATACTAAGAGATCCCTCCCCGGGCACGGAGCGCCGCTACCCACATGTTTAGACGCGCCAGACATAATGTTCGTTACTCGTCAAGTTCCATGGCGTCGGCGTTTTGGCCCTCCTAGCTGATTCTCTGATGGGCACTTCGGCCGGCCACTCGCTCCCTGACGGATCGACGGAATGCTCTGCTAAGTGCTCGGGTTCGCTGCTTGACCCGCTTCCTGCCCTTCAGGCACCTTCTCCCCGGGCGCGAACCTGCGGCGGGCAACTGCTCTCAGCCGACCAACCGGCTAGCGGGTCTTCAGGGTCTTCGTCCCCTTCTCCACCGGCACCGGCTCTTCCAGCACTGCTCCGTCCTTTCCTCTCAGCGACAGTCCTTCCCGCCAACGTTCGCACCTGCGTGTAGCATGGGGGGCGCCAAACGCGTCTAATTCGGCGGAGGTGAGCCATGCTCAGTAGGCAGCTGATGGTCATCGCACTCGGGTCTTGCACAATACTTGCCCTAGGGCTGGTAGCCTTCACTTGGACGCTGGGGGCGGGTTCCTCTGAGGCGCAGCAGGGTGCTATGCACAACTGTCCTCAGACGGGCAGGTGGGCCATAGCGGTCTGGGAGGGGTCTGATGGAACGGATGCAGGCCAGGCTCTGGCCACCTGCGGCGAAATCACAGTCACCGCCGCCTATTACATCGATCCGGAGACACAAGAGTGGGAGCGCTGGTTTGCAGGCCGCCCGGAGGTGAGCAGCCTAGAAACACTGAACCATATGCAGGGAGTCGTCGCTCTGGGAGGCGGCGGCGCTCCGTCACCAACGGCCACGGCTACGCTGACGCCGGCGGTCACCCCTACGCCGTCAGCAGTCACGCCTACGCAGACGCCAACGGGCGTCCCGACCCCGGTCGCCTTCCAGAAGGGCGACGAGGACTTGACCTTCCACTTGGACACCGCCAGCTTCGAGCTGGGATGGATGGTGATGGGTGAGGGCTGGGTCGAGTCAACCGTGTTCCGCCAGCAGGACGGCTCGGTCGCCTGCGCCACCGAGAGGCTGTGGGCCCCGACCAGTGGCAGCAAGATCTGTGATAGCGGTTCTGGGGATTTCCGGCTGGGCGTGGTGGTAGCGAACGATTGCCTGGCCTGTACTGACTGGACCGTGTCCATCACGCCCCAATAGTCGGCTGGCGGATAACTTCACCTGGACGACCCCCGCACGCTGAGCCGCGGCCAGCGCAAGCGCACTACTCCAGTCCGCCTCGAGAACTGAACAGGCCCTACTGCTGCCGGACTCGAGCCCCTCTCTACTCTCGCGGCCGCAGAATCACCACCGGGATCTTTCGGGTGGTGGCCCTCTGAAACTCTTGGTACCCAGGGTACGTCCCGACGACAAGCCTCCACAATCGCTGCCTTTCCACCCCGATCGCCTCCTCCGCCTTCACCCGCCTCTTCTGGTGCCTCACCTGCACCTCTGCCTCCGGGTCTTCCGCCAGATTCAACCACCAGTTGGGATGCCGCTGACGGCCCGCGTTCGAAGCCACGACCACGATGTTCGCGCCGTCGGTCACGTAGTACAGCGGTGTCGTCCGTGGCTTACCGGTCTTGCGGCCGGTCGTCGTCAGCAGGAGGTTCGGCATCCCAGTGGACCCGCCGCCGATCGCACCTCCCGTCAGCCGGTAGCAGAACCGGTACATCGCCAACGCCGCTTTCCTGAGGCTCGGTGCTACAAGCATGGCCTGCCTCCTGACCGCTTGCTCGCCAGCTGGACCTACTTATGCTCGCTGAAGAATATCACTCGCCCTCAGGACGCACTGCATCAGGTGGCGGAACTTCCTCGCCTTCAGCGCGCCTGAACCGTCCACCGGGATCGGCTCAGACACACGTCGCCGCGGACTGCAAGAGGATCATGGCGGACGCAAAGCGATGGTGTGAACTCTGTCACCCTCCACGGGGAAGAGCCAGTCGGACGCCACCGTCGGCTGGGTACGCCCGGGCCAAGGAAGAAGAACGTTCAGGCGCCGAGAGGTTCAGGAATCAGGGAGTGTATCCCTCGCAAGGGCCGGGGGTATCCCCATGTGACCTGATGTGGTTCTCGGCGGCCGGCCGGGGCAGCGTCATGGTCTTCTCCGCGGGCGTCCCCGGCTTGTGGCATATGACCATCTGGTCCGGCGGTCCATCGCCGCCGCTCGCCACCACGGGTATGACGCTGGCACCGACCACAGCGGCGCCAAGCAAGAGCACAAGCAACAGCTTTCTCATGGCAGTCATTTCGGCCACCTCCCCTGCGTCATCAAGCGACACATTAGGTTATGACGCAGAAATCACTTGACACCTTCCGTCAATCATTCTGGCACTCGATAGTGCGCTAATTGGGCCGTCAAACGATCGTTGGTGAGTTGCGTAACGAAGGCCATCCCTCCGCGTCTTTACATCGTCACATGAGCCCGCAAGGTTGCTTGAGCGGGCTGCTGTGCCTCTCGCGCACTCGTGCGCAGCAGTGTCCGAGCTTACTGCCCGCCGTTTGAAGGAGCTGGGAGGTTTCAAGCTGCCGATTACCGTGACACCGAACGGCGTCAACACCCACGACATCGCAGACATCCCGGCCGAAGGGCCAAGCTCCGACATTATCTACGTCGGGCGTCTCCTGGCACATAAGAGGCTGGACCTGCTGCTCGAGGCAGTGGCCGAGCTCCGGGGACGTCACCCCACGCTCAGCTGCCTGATCGTCGGCAGCGGACCGGAGCGCGAGAGGCTTCGCAGCCTCACCGCCACGCTGATGCTGGAGGACCACGTGACGTTCACGGGGGAAATCCCGGAGGAAAACGTTTACGGTTTTCTGAAACGGTCAAAGGTATTTGTCCTGCCCTCTCTCCGCGAGGGATTCGGCATGTCGGTTCTAGAGGCACTTGCCTGCAGTGTGCCGGCCGTGGTGGTCCGAGCTCCTTACAGCGCCGCGCATGAGATCGTAGCGGATGGCGTCAACGGGCGAGTGGCGGAGCCGTCCCCTCGCTCGCTTGCAGAGGCCATCTCTTCCCTCCTCGAGGACCCGGCCAAGCGCGGCCTCATGGCCGAAGCGGCACAGCAGGCGACCTCGCAGTACGACTGGGCTGTCATCGCGCAGAAGAGTCTGGGCATCTACGAGGCGGCGCGGAGGTGTTAGGCAGCGGCGCGCCAAAGCAGGCGCGAGGCCGCCTTCCCGGCCTCGATATCTTGCAGCTCTCCTGGAACCTGGGCCTCGTCGTTAACGTGGCTGTGCTGGGCTTTGCCGCTAACATCGCCTACGCCCTGGTGAGGATGTCCAGCGGATGGCGTCAACGGGCTAGTGGCGGAGCCGTCCCCTCGCTCGCTTGCAGAGGCCATCTCTTCCCTCCTCGAGGACTCGGCCAAGCGCGGCCTGATGGGCGAAGCGGCGCATCTGGCGGCCTCGCAGTACGACTGGGCTGTCATCGCACAGAAGAGTCTGGGCATCTACGAGGCGGTGCGGAGGTGTTAGGCAGCGGCGCGCTAAAGCGGTTGCCAGACTGGCTGACCACGGTCCGAATTCCTCTGCATTACCAGCGGCGCAGTCTCATCATCGACGCAGCAGCGCTCGGTCTCGCCGGTAGTATCGCCTACCTGGTGGCCTCAACTCAGATTGGCTTTGGTGACTATGGCCAGTGGCTCATGCTTTCGAGGTTCTACCTTGGCCAAGACATCCCGGATTATCGCCATGCCTTGGCCGTGCCGCCACTCGTGCCCCTGATGCTAGCCGCCATCCGCCTGGTGATCTCAGACCCGTTCATGGCACTCCAGATACTCAAGGTTGTTATGGCCGTCGGTCTCGTGACTTCCTTCTTCTTGGCGGGAGCGGCCATATTTCGAGATCGCGCTGCTGGCCTCTTCGGCGCGATACTTGGGCTTCTAGTCACCGACAGGGTGCTCGAACTCTTTGCCTTCGGCGGCCTGCCGCAGATCTCCGCTTTGGTCTTCATGGCGCTGGGGATAGCAGCCTTTGCGGAGGGGAGCAACAGGCCGACAGCGCAGCGCCGCTGGTGGGTCCTCGGAAGCCTCTGCCTGGCCCTTTCGGTGCTCTCACACGCTGCTACGGGGACGATGGCGATCGTATCCGGCGGAGCAGTGGCGACCCTCAGCGCACTGCAGCACAGAGAACTAACGTGGCGTCAACGGGGGCAGTTGCTGGCCCCGCTCATTGTGACCCTTGCCTTGCTCGCGGTCTACTGGGTCGTCGTGCTGCTACCGAAAAACCATGAATTAGCCGCTAACCCGGCCAGCCTTGCCTATCGCGGACCGGACACACTCTGGAGCCTTCTTCTGGCTCACCAATCGACCGTGTTCATCCTGGCACTTGGGACTGCGGTCGCGCTGCTCGGCGGCCTTTACGAGGCCTTCTCCCGCAACTTCAGAGGCTATCTCCTCGCGGCTACCTGGGTGTCGAGTGCCTGGGGGATGCTAGCGCTCTCGATTATAGCTGGCGCGGCAACCGACTACCCACGGTTTGCCTCTCCCCTCGTTGCGCCACTGGCCGTCGCGGCTGGCGGGGGTCTGGCATTTGTCTGTAATCGGGCGGCACACCTAATTCCAAGGCCTATTCGAGAACCTTCGCGGGTCGGATTGCCCCTAGCCCTCGCGGGCCTCGTGGCGATGTTCATCGGGTCACAGACTGTGGACGCGTATCAACGTGAGGCCTCATGGTATGCGATGAACCAGATGGAGGACGTCGTGGCGGTGGCGGAGTGGTTACCCTCTCACCTGCCAGCCGATGCCGCGGTCCTGACCACCACGAAGGAAGGGAAGTGGATCGAAGGCCTCACCGGCCGCGAGGCGCTCTTCTCCCTGCCGACGCGGTTCAGCTTTCGCTCCGCGGAATGGGATCGCAGCGCCGCGGCTGAGACCCTCTTGCGCAGCTCGGCTTCTATCACCAATGAGTTCTTCTTCGTGAAATTCCCTCTGGTCGGCAAGACCACCATGCAAGACCCATGGATATCGATCAACCACGGCGGCGAGTACGTAGAACTGGTCCGCCTGCCGCCCACCCTTACGAAGATAACTCTCAGCAGTCATGGGGATATGGCGCAGGTCACACTGGCGGAACTCACCGTAACGTCGGTTGAGACGTCAGAGAGTGAGGACAGCGTCGAGATCAAGGCAGCTTGGGGCGGAAAGGTGAGGGGCGCGACCGTGCTCTACAAGCGCACCGTGCGCTTGGCCCGGGGCAGCGAGAGCGTGGATGTCACCGATGAAGTGACCTCCAGTCTCCCCATCACAGCCCTGGAGGTGGAAGTACGCCCGATCCTTAAGGAGGCGTCCCCGGCGACGGTCTTGCATGACGACAGCGGCGAGTTCATCTTCCCCAAGCTGGGGAAGACCCAGCCCAGGCTCGAGGTGAGCGCTCCAGTGCAGACGGTGTCCATGAAAGCCGGCGCTGCCAACTCCATCGTGGTTCGGGCGGCCAAGTCCGCGCGGCTTGACCTGCAGTTGTCAGCACCAGAGCCTGGGAGCCCGGTGTATTCCCTGGGACTTCTTCTTCCTGACCAGCTCGTAACGCGCTACCGCGTCGGTGCGGCCGTCTTGGCCCGGGATGCCACTCTGGCGGGCCGTATGCAGCGACTTTCGGCCCTGGGCTTCAAGGCAGAGTTGGAACTCAGTCGCTACGTCGTAATGGTCCGCGACACGGACGCGGCCTCGGAGGTGACTCCCTGAACCACGACAAGCGCCTGCTCTCCACGATGCGGCGGCTCGACCCGACCAACGGCGAGCCCGCCGATGCGAAGCGCAGCCGACCATCCGGCCTGGACGCGCTGCGGATCCGCCCTGGTGACCGAGTGCTGGTCGTCGCAGGATACGGCGTGCGCAACGTTGGGGACGAGGCTATCTTGTCCGGCCTGATGAACGAGCTGCCGGATTGCCGCCTGCGCGTGGTATCCCGTGCGCCGGGAGAGACCTCTGACATGCACCGGGTCAAGGCGCTCTCGACGGCCCTGGCTCCGGCGGCTGCCTGGGGTAGCGACGTCCTCGTCGTCGGTGGCGGTGGCATCTTCAGCGGGCACATGGGCACGATGGGCAAACTGATTCCGCTCTTCAGCCGCTTGGTGCTGGCCCGCGGCGTGCGGGTGACGTTTCAGGCTGTCGGTGTGTATTCCAGCGCTCCGCCTTGGGTCGTGAGGAGTATCGCTGGCCTGGCCCCCAAGCTGGCGAGCATCACGGTTCGCGACGCTGCATCCGCCCGCCTCTTGCGCTCGTGGGGCGTCGAGGCGCCGGTCGTGCCAGACCTGTCGCAGGCAATGTCCTCGGCTCCCTCCAAGAGAGGCCGGGAGTTGCTCCACACACTGGGACTGAAAGCCAGACGTCCCCGAGTGGCCCTGTGCCTGACCGCGACGGAGCCAAGCCTGGCTGAGTCCCTTCTTTGCAGCCTCCCTTCGCTCATCGACTCGCTGCCCGAGGTGCAGTTCGCCTTTGTTCCCATGAGCCATCACCCCACTGTGCCTCACCACAACGACCTGCAGTTCGCCCGCCGTTTGCGGTCCAGGGTACCTCGGCTTGCGGTCCTGGAGGACTGGCTCCATCCGGCGGAGATCCTGGCCCTTCTGGGGCAGTTCCCAGTCGTTGTCTGCATGCGCTACCACAGCCTGCTGTTCGCTGCACGTGCCGGAGCCGCCATTGTGGCGATCCCGTACGCGGAGAAGTGTTCTTCCTGGCTGGAAGAGCAGGGCCTAGATCCCGTTGGTACGGATGCGGAATCTTTGACAGAGGGCATTCGCCAAGCTCTGTCTGACAGCAGGATCGGAGCGGCTGGTGCGTGCACCGGGTGAGTCGAAGAGCGGCCCGTTCACCCCGAGGCTGGGAACGGTACTGCGGTGGGGGTTTGGCCTATGCGTGGTGGCGGCGCTCCTCCTCTTCTTCGATCCGAGGACGGTGGCCTCCAACCTGTCGGAGACTGACTGGCGCCTCGCTGTTCCAGCGATATTGGGCCTCTCCCTTGTACATTTGCTGGGCGTCGCGGCCTGGGTGTTCCTCTCTGCTCAGCTGTCAGGCGCCGCGCTGTCGTGGAGGTACGCCGCCAGATCCTACTACGCAGCGCTGGTACTGGGAAGCGTGACCCCCGGAAACATCGGCGCCGACGCCTATCGAATCCACTCGACGGCGCAGGGACCATGTGGACTGGAGGGTGCCGTAGTACCGGTGGCGGGCCAACGAATTACCAGCTATCTGGCGCTACTGGCCATCGGAGCCTCCGCTTCGTTCCTGGTGCCCCTCCCCCACGGCTTCGCTCTGACCATGGCGATCGTGGCTGGCGCGCTCATCGCCCTACTCGGGCTTGGCTGGGGCGTGCTCCGGTTGGTTCCGGAGGCGAGGCAACGGGCCGCTCACTTCACACGCAGAACCGGCCTTGTCGACCTCTGGGCTAAAACGCCGCGGGGCCGTTTGCTGAAGGGCCTGAGCGGCGGGTTCGTCCTGGCAGTGGTCTTTCACGGAACAAGTCTGCTGCTGACTTATGTCCTGGTCTTGTCCGTGTCCGGCCCCTCCGACCTATTCCCGACTCTGGCCGCCCTGGCGATGGCCAGACTATCGATGCTGCTGCCCTTCTCCGTGAACGGGCTGGGCTTTCAGGAGGGAGCGCTGACCATCCTCCTTCCGCAAGTGGGAGTGGCTTCCGAAGCGGCATTAGCGGTTTCCGCCCTGAACCGCCTGGGGCTCCTCGTGACTATTGGATTCGGCACCGCGGCCTTAGCTATGGGAAAGAGTGTCTCTGGCGGCAAGCGCGAGGCGTTTCGCCTCGATGGGTGTGCTCGGGGAAGAAGAGCGACTCGAGGCCGCGCTCCTCAACGGCCCTAGCAAGCTCCGCGGGACCAATCGAGTAGTCGGTAGGAACATCGTTACGCCGAGCTTCATGGACTCCCTCCCGGTCTATCTAAATGTGATGCGCGCCGGTGATAGAGTGACCGTGGCCTCCAATGACTGAGGTGTTTCCATCATTCCCCATTAGCTGGCTGAGAAGGTCACCTGCGCTGGCTGGGCCGCAGTGCTGCCTCGCCTCGGTTGTGTGACACCACGGGCCCATTCCGAGCCATCCGCTGCCCCACAACGCCCGCCACCAGAGTCGCCTCGCCCTCTCTTGGCCGCGCTGCGAGCCGCCAGGTTCGCCACCATCCGGAGGGGCCCTCTTGCTGCCAGGCAGTAGTCCCCTTCCCTACTCTCGCGGCCGTAGAACCACCACCGGGATCTTCCGCGTGGTGGCCCTCTGAAACTCCTCGTATCCGGGGTACATCCCGACGACAAGCCTCCACAGCCGCTCCCGTTCCTCCCCGATCGCCTCCTCCGCCCTCACCCTCCTCTTCTGGTGCCTCACCTGCACCTGTGCCTCCGGGTTCTCCTCCAGATTCAACCACCAGTGGGGATGCCGCGGCCGGCCCCCATTCGAAGCGACGACGACGATGTTCTCACCGTCGGTCACGTACAACAGCGGTGTGGTGCGCGGCCTGCCGGTCTTGCGGCCGGTCGTTGTCAGCAGGAGGATCGGCATCCCAGCGGACCCGCCGCCGATGGCTCCTCCCGTCAGCCTGTAACAGAGCCGGTGTATCGCCGACCTCACTTTCATGAGGCTCGGTGCTATAGGCATGGCGCGCCTCCTGACGCTTGCTCGTCAGCTGGAACTACTAGTGCCCGCTGGGGAATGGCGCTCGCCCTCAGGACGCACAGTCGATTACAGAGACGCCTGCCCCGTCGGCCGTCTGCGCGTACTGGATGCGAGGCTCCATAGCGGCACTATCGTAGTCGCAGGCGTGAGGGCTGGCAAGGATGACGACGAGGCGACAGTCGAGGCCTCGTCTCAGAGCGAACTCCCGCGATATTCGGACAGCGCCTGTGGTGTAGCCGATGTGGGCTAGTAGCAGCAAGAGCACATCTCGCCCGACGTTAGCTGTCCAGGGTGAACGATCCCAAGGCTGTCAGACCTCTGCCACCTCGCGTGCTAGCTTGGCACCACCCGGAGACGCGCTCTCACCCTTAGTGTTGTGTCTCGGGCGCCCGCTGCCTACGGAGTGGCCCAGCTGTCCACTAGTTCGCGCATGAGGGATTTCTGCTCATCTCTTGGCTTCGGGAGCCGGTAGTTTCCGACCAGCTTCTTGCTTTCCTCGTGCAGTTCTTCTAGCTGTTTCGCAGTGTCGTCCAAGAGTTCCCTCAGCTCCGGGTAAGCAGGATCCTCACCGTCAAACTCTTCCCTAGTCTTCTGAATGATCGTTTGGATGGCTTCAATCTCCGCCCAACAGGACCGTATGGACTCCCTTATCGACTTCTTCAAGGCCTTCTTCTGTTTGCACCATGAGGAGGTTCTCGCAATCACGTCCTCAAGCAGAGGCAGCTCGTCAGCATTCGTCGCCACCAGGTGGCGCTGCAAAGCTGCCCGCTCCACTCGCCAACGGTCGACGTCCGCAGCTTCTCCGTCGGGACGGATATCAAAGCTGTCCGCGAATTCGGGAAGCACCGGGGCTTCCTGACCCTTCCAGTCATAGTAGCCTCCCAGACGGATGCACATGCCCTCGTCCGTCTGCACTCCCTCCAATGTGCCCTGAGCCATGAGATCCTTCAGCATGGCCTCTTTCCGGGCTGCCATCCGTTGCCAGGCTTCGTCCGAGGGAACCTCGTCGTGGGAGCCGTCGCCACGCCAACTGGGCACCCCGACGAGCTCATCCGGCTGCCATCCATCAAACTCGTCCGCCTCCCAACTGGCGACCTCTCTCACGGGAACCAGCTTCTCCCGGGCCTCGTCGACCTTCTGAGAATACTCGCTCTGCGTTATCGGCTCCTTGGTGCGCCAAGTGAGGAATGATCGGCACACGTCGCTCACTCCCCCCAGCCGGAGGACCATCTGGAGCAAGGCCAAGCGCACCGTAACTGTCCCAATCCGCTCGTTCACAAGAAACGCTACTGGCCCGAGACCCTGATTCACCCCGTGTATGAGACTGATGAGCCGGTTGAACTCCGTCACCTGCTCAGGTGGCATCGTGCTCCGCACTGCGGGATCTTCAGGCTCATCGATCTTCATCGACCTGAGCGCCAACGTGGCCCGCTCCTTGGCGCTGAGCTCGGGGTAAAGGCCTTCAACCCGCTGAGCCAAATGTAGTACCGTGGGGACCGCAAACCGCGATGAATGCCCGTAGCGCTGGCTGGCGCCGCCGCCGGAGTACCTGTCACTTGCGGCCTGGTCGGAGCGCCGTTGGGAGAGAACCTCTTCCAGCTGGGCGACACGCTGGTCGAGTTGCCCGATCGCTTTGAGTTGGGTGGCCTGCTTTGCCAGGTCGGCCAGGGTACGCGCTCGGCAAGACGAAGGGGGTAGAGCTAGGGTCTCTTGGGCGGCCAGATCCAGCAACGCTTGCACTTCCGCCGTGGCAGGGAGATGCTGACCATCGGCCTGCTTCTTCTTGTCTCGCCTGTCCTTCACTGCAATGTCACCTTCCATCGTTTCCCGTTCCTCGCTGCTCAGGTCGGTGCGTGGAGGAGACAGTTGCCGTCGTTATGTCCACGTCTAAGGCTAGTGGTGCCATCGCCATCGCTCGGCCTTGCGCTGCCTGCAAGCGCTGGAGTTCGTGCAGCGCCCGGTAAGTCTGGCGTTCAATCGTGGTCTCGTATCGTTGTATCTTCTCTAGGGTTTCGTTGGCTATCATGTCGATGAGGGCAAGACGCGGCCGCCGTGCTTCCCATCGCTCAAGCCGCTGATCGATATCATCGTCTTGAGGGCCTCCCGTCAGTGTGACTAGCCTTGATTCTCGATCGGCACCGTCCATTCGCTCCCTGTAACAATCCTCCATGAGCGCACGCTCAACCCGAGCGGCCCTGCCTAGGCGCCAGAACCCCTCCACTATCCGGTCGACCAGAAGTTCTTCCAGGGCGCCCACGGGCGACAACTGAGCTGCCAGATCCCTTCGAAGAGAGTCCAGTTCCTGTCGGTCTTCGCTCTCTAGCACAACCTGCGAAGAAAGCAGGCCGTGCTTCGTCGCGTTGCGGCTGCTTTTCGCCTTGCCTTCCAGCGTCCTGGGGCCTGTGGACAGCCGTGCGTTGGCCCCATTCGCTGCTAGCTTGCGCATCGAAACTTGATTGGACAACTACCACCACACCCCCTAACGAAGGAGCGGCTCCACCGCTCTGAGTGAAGCCGCCCCTCCACTGACTAGATTCTTGACCCATTATAGAGAAGGCGTGGCGTGAAGTTAAGATGATATGGGCGTTAACATTTGCCCGCTCAAGACGGGAAGGCACCGGTGATCAGGGGCGACGGCTCGCCCTCTAGTTTCGCCGTGGCCAGCTCTCCTACCGACCCCGCTCCGGTTCGGGGGAAGGTACGTGGATGAACAGGTCTCCAGGTTGGCAATCGAAGAAGGCACAAAGGCGGTCCATGGTGCTCTTACCTATGAGCTCCGCCTTGTCGTTGGCCAGCCTGGCCAGCGTGCTCTTCGCCAGCCCTGTATCTTCCTTGATGACGTCGTAGGTGATCTTCCGGCGCGCTTGGCGGCTCATCGCAGCCATGAGTTCGCGCAGACGGCACTGAATCATTTTCTTCTCCTCGCTACCACTGTTAGCGGCCTTGCTCCATAATTTAGCCTAATCGCGCTCAAAGTCCTTGACAAGTACCCATCCACGCGGTACAATGTTAGCGATGATGCTTCCAAGAGAAGCATAGGTGGCTACCATGGAAGGCTACTTGCTCATGGAGACTTGTGAGGTCTGTGGCGACGGGCGCAACTCGGAGTGGCACCACATCAGGCCCAAGGGCATGGGCGGAAGCAAGGCCTCGGCCATCGAGGCACCCGAGAACAAGATCGCACTCTGCCGCCGCTGCCATCGCAACATCCACGAAGGGGGTTGGCAACTGCAGCGCTCGGAAGATGAGCTCAGGGTCGTCGATCGAGCGACTGGAGAGCTAATCATGCGTCGGCTCTACGACAGGAACTTCGATGCCTCTGCCTTCCTGCATCAGCTGACTACGGTGGAAGCATCCCTGGAGGAGCTGGTCAAGGACGTGCCCTACCTCACCGATGACCAGCTGGTCGAAGCCTTCGCCTCCGCCCACTCCCTGGGCAAGCGGGCCTGGGTCATCCAGGCGGCCATCCTCTACGAGGCCCAGCAAAGGAGCGTCTACGGCGACCACAGCCTTGAGGCCATCGCCCGCCGCTTCGACATCAGCCTACGCCAGGCCCAGAAGTACGCGCTCGTGTGGAAACTGTACTTCAGAGATGGCGTCAACGTTGACGCAATCTTGCTGAACGAACCCAGTTGGTACGTGGTGGCGGCCAGCGAGAGCACGGAGCCCGAGTTCTGGCTGGGCCATGCCCAGGACCGCAAGGCCCAGGACCCCCGCTACTCCATCGCCGAGTTCCGGGAGGACATCCGCCTGGGCAAGGAAGCCATCGGGGCAGGCATCGAAACGCCCATACCGCCCTGCCCCTGGCAGACAAGCCACTGCCAGAAGGTCCTCGCGCTCCTCACTTCCAACTGGCGCTGCCGGGACTGCAGTGTGGGCCAAAGGCTGCTGGGAATAGCCAGGGAAGAACAGCTGACCGCTTCGAATCCGGTTCCATGACTAGAGGTGCACCATGGCAGAGAGCTATCAGGACAAGCTGGACAACTTCTCCCGGGGCAAGAGCTTCGTGAAGCTGCGGGGCAGCGTCCCCAACTCGAGGGGTGAGCCATGTGAGGCCTGCGGCTCTGGTCAGCCAGGGACCCTCTTCGGCATCCGGGAGCTTCTGACTGGCCTGGACCATTTCGTGGGCTACAACTGCCTGCAGGAGCTCATGCGGAAGAAGGCCGTCCTCCAGGGCCGGGTGAGGGAGACCACAGATGAGGCCTTCAGCCGAGCCCACAAGAGCAAGGAGAGGAGCGGCAACGGTCGGTTCGGCCAGGGCGATAGCGGAAGGCCAGCCGGCGAGACTAACACCCAGCCCCACCCGGCGGAGGGAGAGGCAGCTTCAAGCCTACCCACGCTCGCCGAAGGGACTCGCCATGCGCTGCCGCCGGGCGTTCCCGTCATCGCCACTCCGACCCTGGTGGTGTGGGAGACCGAGGACGCATTCCGGGCAGCGGTTCAAGTGAACGGCCAGAACAGTGTGGCCGGCGTCTGGGGTGCCGCCGAACAGCCTAAGTGCCGCCAGCTTCTGACGCTCCAACCCGGCAACGGCTTCCTTCTCATCAAACAAGAGCAATACGACCGGGCTGCCCTGGCCCGCTGCGTTCGGTTGGCCACCCAGAACGCCTATCTCACCCTGCAGTCCCAGCAGGCCAAGCCTAGGGGCGACGAAAGCAACGTAGCTACGGTCGGAGGGACTAGTAGTGGATAGGTTGGAGCAGCTGGAGAGGGCTCGGGCCAGGGCCCGCGGCGTGAGGGTGGTGAAGCTGGCCGGCCAGGACCGCTACCTGGCCAGGAGCCGGAACTACGAGCCGGGAAGCTACTTCGAGCTGTGGGTGAGCCCCTGGGGCCATGTCCGCTGCACCTGCCCGGGGTTCACCTACCGAGGGGTCTGCAAGCACGCCGAGGCCCTGAGGGCCAGGCTGAACCATAGACAATAGCCTGCGGTCGTCGCCCAAACATCACTACTTCTGTCTCGAGAAGCGACCTAGGCACCCTGCACCAGGTCAGATGTGGCCTCCACTCACCCTCGTTCCGCAGACATGTTACCCTCCTCTACTGGTTGCCGTCCTGCGAAGCAGGATGGGAGTGGCCCCTGGTGGACCTGGCGCTCGACGGGTTCGTGAGTGAGGTGGTATGATGTATACTGCGATGTATCAAGGAGAAGCCCATGAGCCGGATGATACGTAAGCAGGTCTACATCGAGGCCGAGCAGGAGAAGCTCCTCAAGCGGCGGGCCAGGGAACTGGGGGTCACGGGGGCGGAACTGGTGCGGCGGGGCATCGACCAGATTGCTCGCCCTGGGGCGTGGCTTCCTTTCGACCCGAAGGCCTGGGAAGAGGCCAAGAGCGTGATCCGCGAGCGCATGCGCTTGAGTGTGCCCCAGACGGGCAGGGCCTGGACGCGCGAGGAACTCTATGACCGCTGGGAACAGCACCATCCTGATTGACACCAACGTTCTGGTCTATGCTCACGACCCCCGCGATCGGCGGAAGCAGGAGCGA
>Ga0315274_10004206_pt1 | contig 21221 bp, 28 predicted proteins | sample YL17G02_20_MG_FD_203700 | JGI IMG/M metagenome (GOLD analysis project Ga0315274, IMG submission 203700) | Sediment microbial communities from Yellowstone Lake, YNP, Wyoming, USA - YL17G02_20 | ecosystem: Environmental > Aquatic > Freshwater > Lake > Sediment | place: USA: Wyoming | collected...
TTTATGTTTTCATGTTCTATGTTTAAGTTTTTCATATTTGCCATAACCAAAAGTAAGCTACTATAAGTACTGTTGCGATTATTGCAGCAAGTAATACTAATGCAGTAATCGGCGTCATGCCTTTCAAAAGAATCACTTCACGTGGCTCTTTTCAAGAGCTTTTTTAATTGCTTCTTTTGTTGAAGTCTTTTTAAGTTCTGTTTCAAGACTCCTTAATGTTTCTGTAAGCTCCCTATTTTGGCTGACTAATTCCTTAAGTTGTAAAGTTATATCCGGTCTTGAAACTGTTTCTCTGACTCCAATGACAGGTTCTATTGAAGGCGCCATTGCTTCTCTTTGTTCTTCAATTGTTGGCAGATCTTCTGGTCTTGCCGAACCTCTCAAGAACCTAGCTATCTCCTTAAAGTTTTCAGCCATCTCAGTAATTGTTGCCATTAAATCAGCAATTCTTGTCTGAAGGGTTATGTTAACGTCAACTGAGCGGTCAACTTTTTGAGAAAGCATCTTTATACTTGATTGAAGTTCTTCCAAAACATTAATTTGTTCCTTTTCAACAGCTTCAATCTTTTGGAAAGTCTTTAATGTAGAAACAGGCAATGTCTCTTTTTTATGTTCCTTTTTCATCATCTCACCTAACTATAAAGTAAGTAAAGAAACTATAAAAGCATTATTATTGTGCATGCTCCAAAAATTCTTCATGTGTTACAGATTTGTAACCATAATCAAGAATTAAGTTTAGGGTGTTTAAAGTGTGTTCATTTGGTTCCTTTTCATATGCAGGATGGTGCAGTACCCTTATATCTTCACCTTTTTCAAGCAGTCCTTTTATGTACACTTCGCATACTCTTGAAAAATAATTGTCCATTTTGTATGATATGCCGTTCATTGAAGTACTCATAGCAACAATATTGTGGCGTATTTCACTCATAGATTTGATTATGCCAAAATTGTCTGCCGTTATAGGAAATTCCCGCTGTATTGCTATCATGCTTTTGCTGTTTGTGCTGTGTGCTGGTGCTATGAATTCACACGTATCTATGCCGACATAATCAAACACTTTCCGTCCGAACTTTATTGCATCAGATGCTTCATCAAAACTATATTTTTTGAATTCTGCCTTAAATGGCCACGTAAGAACCGGAAAAGAAGGCATCTGTCGATTCTCAAATTCAGGAGATTTCATTTCATCGTGGACAAGGCCATGCATTGCAAACTGTTTTTTGTTAAACTTATCAAACAAGTCTATTGTTTCCCCATCAATGGTGTGTTTTGCTTTATGGTAAGGAATAATCATTAATACTGGGTTTGTGTTGCTTGGCAATCTATCTACCAGATACTCGAGCATCTCTTTAGTTACAGGAGAAATATCATGTATTTCAAACAATAGCTTTTTCAATCTATCACCAAAATAAGACTTATACTAATTACATTTCCATGCCAGGCGGCATTCCGCCAGCACCTGCGCCAGCCTTACTGAGCTTTCCTGCTGCAATAACGTCATCTATGCGCAATATCATTACTGATACTTCTGAAGCAGACTTTATTGCCTGTGTCTTTACTTTTAGTGGTTCAAGAACCTGTGCTTGGAGCATGTCCACAATTTTCCCTGTTGCTACATCAACGCCAGCCCATTTCTTGCCTTCCTCATGCGCTGCTTTTATATTTATTAGAACGTCAATCGGATCTAAGCCTCCATTTTCTGCAAGTGTTCTTGGTATAACATCAAGTGCTTCTGCAAATGCGCGCACTGCAAGCTGTTCGCGTCCGCTTAAACCAGATGAATACTTCATAAGTTCTCTTGCAACTTCAATCTCTGGGGCTCCACCACCAGCAACAATTTTTCCTGTTTCTACAACTGCGGCTAAGTCACCAAGTGCATCTTCAACTGCACGTTCTACTTCGTCAACGACATGTTCTGTTCCGCCGCGTATCAAAATTGTTACTGCTTTTGGATTTTTACAGTTTCTTACAAATGTAAGTGCTTCACCTGCAATCTTCTTTTCTTCTACAAGTCCAGCATGTCCTAATTCCTTGCTTGATACATCGTCAAGATTTGTCACAATCTTTGCGCCAGTTGCTTTTGCTAGCTTCGCAATATCTGATTGCTTAACTCTGCGGCAAGCGTAAATTCCTGCCTTTGCGAGGAAGTATTGTGCTAGGTCATCAATGCCTTTTTGACAAAAAACAACAGTTGCTCCTGTCTTCTTTACTTTTTCAACCATGTCGCGCATTATTTTTTCTTCTTGCGCAATAAATGCTTGAAGTTGGTCAGGCGAGTTTACTCTTATTTGAGCATCTCCTTCTGTTTCTTTTACTTCAAGAGATGAATCAATAATCAATATCTTTGCTTCTTTTACTTCGCGTGGCATTTCTGAGTGAACCCTCTCTTTGTCAATTGTTATGCCCTGAATTAGTTCTGTATCAGAGACTCCGCCACCTGTCTTTTTTTCAATCTTTATATTATCTAAGTCAACAATAAATTTCCCATTTTCATTTTCAGCAACTTCTTTTATTGCTCTTACAAGTATTTTGTTTAGAGAATCACGTATTGCAACCGAACCTTTACCCGAGATTGCCGTTGCAACTATTTTTTCAAGCACAATGTCATCAGTTATCTTTACTGCTATTGCTATTTTCTCAAGAATTTCCTGCGCTTTGTCAGCAGCCATCTGATAACCTTTTGCAATTGTTGTTGGGTGTATCTCTTGCTCAAGAAGTGTTTCTGCTCTTTTCAAAAGTTCGCCAGCAATTATTACTGCTGTTGTTGTTCCATCGCCGACTTCTTCTTCCTGAGTTTTTGCGATTTCAACCATCATTTTTGCTGCAGGATGTTCAATATCCATTTCTTCAAGAATTGTAACACCATCATTCGTAATTACGACATCTCCAAGAGAATCAACTAACATCTTGTCCATCCCTTTTGGACCAAGAGTTGTTCTTACTGTCTCTGCGACCACTCTAGCAGCCATTATATTTGTTCTTTGGGCATCTTTTCCAAGCTGCCTGCTATATCCTTCTGGTAAAATAAATATAGGCTGTTGCTGTTGATTTGCCATTTCATATACCCCCTAATTTTCCTTTAATTATGATATGAGAATATTTTATAAAACTGATTTTGCCATTTTTAAGCTTTATGCTTTAGCAAAAACATGATATGGTCCTTCTCAAAAGGTTCAAGTTCTTTCCTGTCTATTATCTCAAAATCTTTGCTAAGCTGCTTTTCAACTTCAGCATAGATTTCTTTTGGCTCTTTTGTGACATCGATTGAACGTGATTTTACAGCAATCATCGCAAAACCTACCTTTTTCAGGAATTTTTTTGCATTTTTTATCAGGATTTCTGCTTGGTCAGGCGAAGCAACATCTTCAAATAAGAAGTCGCACTGTTCAACAGCAAACTCATATTCCTCTGTTTTAGCTGCATCAGCAAGAATCGGCGTCATGTTCTTCTTATGCTCGCAAACATAGATAAGATCACGCATTACACGTGTTGCAATATCAATGCAGAAAACTTTTCCATCTTTTCCAACAATATCGCTCACGTGACTGGATGTAGTCCCATTCGCGGCACCAAGGTATAATACTTTGTCTCCTGGCTTTATTGGCAGTTCTTTGATTCCTTTCATTATCGCAGCTGCAATCTTTGAGCGGTATGGGTCCCATAATCTGTATTCTTTCCCATCCTGTTCAATAAGTTTTTCACCATAAACAGCAAATCCTGGAACTAAATTTAAAGTTGCAGGAGATCGCTTGCCATTTTCTGTAAAGAATACGTTATGGAATCTTGATTTTATGATTTTCATTTTAATCTATTTATTCTTTCTTCAAGTTCTTTGTTTATTTCTTGCCAAACAAGGTCCTTACCTTTTGAGTAGAAATCAACTTTTGCCGCAATTGCAATTTTTGCAGCAAGTGTTCTTGCGACCTTTCCATGCATTTTTGGACCTACTCTCTTCATTAACTGGTGCTGTAATATTATGCCATGCTTTGGTGGTTTAGTCCCTTTCCTAAGGTGTCTAAAAAGTGCTTTTTCTGCGCCAAGTAATTGTATAGTTGATGAAGGCATTTTTGCAAGCTTTTCAAGTGAGCCCGCCATTTCTATTAGTTTTGCTCCAAGAATAGAACCTGCAATTTTTGCAATATTTGGCGCAAGCTTTGCCATTTCTGATTCAACATAAGATTCAACATTTTCCTTGAATGCAATTAACGACTTCATCTCATTTTTTGACATTTTTATTGCAGCCAAGTCCTTTTCTTCAATATCAAAGCCCATGCTTTTTTCTGGAATATTAAGCTCTTTTGAAACCGGATCTCTGTGTTCACCGGCTATTTTTACAAATTCTTCAACATGCTTAATTTGCTTGATTGATTCTGGATAATAGAATCCGTACCATTCTGCAAGTCTTTCATAAAACATGTTAATCATTTTGTTTGATTCTTCAGAAAGAAGAACTGCTTGTGATATCAACTTATCCCTTGAAATTCCTTCTTTCATCTTCAGCTTTGTAAGCTCAACCATAAACTGCTGAATGAATTGTTTGAAACTATCTTTCGTAAATCCTTTCTTTAGTGCAAATGCTTCAAGTTCTTCCCCAAAAATACCTTCGGTCTCGCGCTTTGCGCGTATGTTTATGCTAGAACTAAGTGTTTTTGCAAGTTCATCCTTATTCATGTAATTCTCAGCGCACTTTATTGGGTCTTGTCCCCAAAGCTGTTCGCCAACTTGGCCACCCTTGTAAGAAGCAAATACGCCAAAAGGTGTTATCTTTATTTTTACTGGGTCAAAATCAAGCTTTTTGACTTGTTCAGGTCTTCCTCTAGGTCGAAAGTTCCTGTCTTTAGGTCGATTATCCCGTCTTTCAAAATGTCTGTCATTGCCCATAACATTTTATAACTTTGATTGGTTTTTAAACCTTTACTAAAAGAAAGATTTAAAAACTGTCATCTTGGTAGGTTTGTTATGGAAGTGCAGATTTTAGAAGAAGAAAATACTAAACTCAAATTTAAGATAATCGGCGAGACATACACTCTTTGTGCTCTTCTCAAAAAGGAGCTTTTTAATGACAAATCTGTGGAATTTGCAGGATTTAATGTTGAACATCCTTTAATAAAAGAAGCATTGTTTACAGTAAGTACAACCAAGAAAAATGCAAAAAAAGCAGTAAACGATGCAATAGCAAGAATAAAGGAAAACCTGAGCGATTTTGAATCTGAAGTCAAGAAGATTTGACTAGAAATATGGTTCTTAGGAAAATAAAACCAGAGATAAGAATAATTGGTATTGATGACTCTCCGTTTAAACGAAATACAAAAGATGTACTAGTAGTTGGCGCAGTTTTTCGTTCTGGGCTTTATCTTGAAGGAATTCTTTCCTGCTTTGTAAAAAGGGACGGAACTGATGCAACTGATAAGATAATTAAGCTTGTCAATAAGTCAAAGCATAAAGGACAATTAAGGATTATCATGTTGAATGGCATTGCAGTCGGCGGATTTAATGTGATTGACATTAGAAGGCTTTACAAGAAGACTTCACTGCCTGTTATTGTAATGATAAGATATAAACCGAACTTTGAAAAAATCAGAAGTGCTCTTTCTAAATTCAAGGACGCAAAAAAACGATTTGCTATCATTGAAAAAGCAGGCGAAGTTTATGAATTAAACTTAAAGGATAACAATCTTTACTACCAGATATGTGGAATAACCAGGAAACTCGCTGAAGAAGCAATAAAGGCAAGCGCAACGCATTCACTGGTACCAGAACCAGTAAGGGTTGCTCACATAATTGGCTCCGGAATCATACTTGGAGAAACAAAAGGTAGAGTATAAATAATCATAAGTGGTGTTAATTTTTATGCACAAAGAAGAAACGAACGACATTGAACCTGAAGAAAAGAAAGAAGAACCTAAAGAAACCAAAAAGCCAACTGTGAAGAATTATCTAAAAAAGATATACCACTTCTTATGGAAAGAAGAAAGTCTCCTAAGTTATGTTGTTTTTATAGTGCTTGCTTTTGTTTTACTCAGATTTGTTGTATTTCCAGCAGCACTTTATGTGACTGGTTACGCGGATATTGCAGCAGTTGTTTCAACTTCAATGCAGCATAGTAACTTAACAAACCATACTTTTAATGAATGGCTAAGATTCAACAATTTTTCAGAAGAAGCTGTTGCAACGTGGCCTTATCTTGAAGGCCTTGATCTTGGAGATGTGATAGGAGTAAAAAGTACTCCTCCGGGAGATATTAAAGTAGGCGACATAATATTATTTTACTCAGATGGCGTGCAAGTAATACATAGGGTAGTATCTGTAAAACAAGTGGGAAACGATTACTTTTATACAACAAAGGGAGATGCGAATGCACAAAGTTCTGTGAAAGAAAAGGATATACCCTCTAGCGAAGTCAAAGGTAAACTTGTGTGGAAAGTACCTTATCTTGGTTACCCGAGAGTCGCACTCTCATATATAATCCCTTTTTAAGTGAAGTATGGAAACTATTTATTTTATAAAAAGCAAATTGCTGAAGAATCTTGCTAAGACACTTTCTTCAGAACTAAGCAAAATGGGTCTTAAAGGTAAGAAAGTCGCAGTTAAAGCACACATGGGCGAATATGGAAACCTAAATTATGTAAGGCCCCCAGTGGTCGGCGCGGTTGTTGAAGAAATCAAGAAAGCTGGTGGAAAACCATTTGTTTTTGATTCACCTGTCGCATATACAGGTTCACGTGATACTGTTGAAAAATATAAAGATACTGCGCGCAGAAATGGATTTACAGAAGAAACAATTGGTTGCCCAATTGTTATAACTAATACTGGTGTAAAAGTAAAAAGCAAATTCTTGTCAAAACTTGAAATTGTTAAAGAATTAACTGAAGCAGACGCATTTGTTGTGATATCACATTTCAAAGGACATGAACTAACAAATTACGGTGCTGCAATAAAGAACCTTGGAATGGGGTGTGTTACAAAAGAAAGTAAGAAAACCATGCATTCTGAAACAAGGGCAAAATACGAAAGCTCAAAGTGCATAGGGTGTGGCACATGTGCAAAAATATGTCCTGAACATGCATTTGAGATAAAAAATGGAAAAGCTGTATTTAATGAAGATGCTTGCTTTGGCTGTGGTGGGTGCGTCAGGAAGTGCCCGAGCAAAGCATTGACCTGCCGAACAGTACCATTCAGCAAAGCTCTTGCAGAAGCTGCATCTCTTGTTTTGAAAAATTTCAAATCAGATAAAGTGTTATTTGTAAACTTACTGTTAGACATATCAAAAACCTGCGATTGTTATCCAATCGGGGACTCAGATCCAGGACCAAAAGTTGCACCTGATTTGGGAATTCTTGTTTCAAAAAACATTGTTATAATAGACGAAGCATCATATTGTCTTGTAAACATGGCGACTAATAACAAATTTGGTGAAATTTTCCCTGCAGACATCGAGTTGCAGACAAATTCTGCAAGACAATTTGGATTAGGTGGAAGAAAATACAAAATTATTGGGGTACAATAAGATTTTTAAACGAAAAAGGGGTTGTTGAGAACATGTTTTGTCCAAAATGTGGTAATATTCTAAGAGCAAAAAAAGAGAAAGATAGCACTGTTTTTATGTGCAACGAGCACGGTGTTGTAGATGTAGGAGAACAGAAACTTAAAGAAAAGATTAACACCAAGAAAAAAGCAGTAATATTTATTGCAGAAGAACCAGAAGTACATTCTAAAACAGAAGCAGAATGCCCTAAATGCGGACATAGAGAAGCATTTTACTGGATAGTGCAGACAAGGGCTGCAGATGAGGCTCCAACAAGATTTTACAAATGTGTAAAATGCAGCCACACATGGAGGGAATATTCATAATGACTAATCCTGAAGAAAAAAAGAAAAGGAATGTGGCTTTTGAGAGAAGGATAAGCACAATCTCAAAAGAAGACATACGTGTTAAGGTAATTGGCACAATAGTTGAAAAAGACCAGATTACGAATTCTATAGTAATTGATGATAGCGAATCAAAAGTTAGAATCATACTTGACGAGAGTATATTCAGTTCAACTGAACTAGGTAAGCTCATAAGAGCAATTGGGATAGTTGCACCCGCTCTTGAAGGTGAAGGCTTTGAGATACGCGGGGAGATATTACAAGATTTTTCAGGCTTAAACAAAGATTTGTATAAGCAGTACATAGAGTTCAATAAAGTTTAAATGTGTTCAATTTATAGGAAATATTGAGGTGGACCACATGAAAGGACAAATGACTGGAACAAGAATACCTGTTATAATAATTGGTTTACTGCTGTTTGTTATAGGCATATTATTTTTACTCCCAATGGTTGGGATGGGCAGCATATTGCCAATAGACCTAAGTACAATGGTGCCATTACCAGCGGATATTGCAGGCATTCCAACAATGTTTATAATTGCTGGAGTTACAGGTATTGGATTACTGTTGCTAATATTAGGCGCTGTAAATCCGAATTACATGCTTCAGTAATGAAACTTTTTAAAAGTTTCATCAAATTTATTTTTTAAAATTAGGGGTGTGATTAAATGTTTAAAGCGACTTTGCAAGATGTATCTTTGATGAGAGATAATTTAGAGGCAGTCTCATCAATGATTACAGAAGGGACTTTTGAGATTTCTAAAGATGGTTTAAAGCTTGTTGCAATGGATTCTGCATCTGTTGCTATGGTTGTTCTCAAGATTCTTCCAAGCTCATTTTTGGATTATCATTGCAAGGAAGAAAGTAAGATGACCATAAGTCTTACAAACTTAGTCACAATATTAAAACGCTCAAGGTCAAATGACCATATTGTGCTTGAGCTTGATGAAAGCAGGCTTAAGATTACAATGAAAGGTGATTTTACCAGAACATTCATAGTCCCGCTAATAGATTCTGCAGGGACAGTCCAAAAAATACCTGAGCTTAACTTCAAAGGAAAGGTGCTTATTTCTGCAAGTGCATTAAAGGATGGTATAAAAGACGCACAGATGGTATCTGACTGCGTAATTTTTGAGGCAAACCCACTTGCATTTATTATAAGATCATCAGGTGATACGAGCGAAACAAGAATGGAACTAACAAAGGATTCACCAAGCCTTAACAGTCTTAATCTTACAGAAGGTATGGAAGCGGGAAAGGCAATAAAAGCAAAATATGCGATTGATTACATTGATAAGATGCTAAAAGGTACAAAGTCAAATGATAATGTTACACTACAGTTCTCAAACGATTACCCGATGAAGCTTGACCACACTGTAATTGATAAGCTGCAACTAAGTTTCATACTTGCACCGAGAGTTGACACTGATTAATAGAAATGGAAAAAATCTGGAAATGTCCGAAGTGTAAACGAATTTTTAAGAGAGCTAAGCAACAACATTCCTGTACCTTTTATCCTGTTGAAAAACATTTTGAACGAAAGGAATATGCAAAAGAACTTTATAACCATCTAAAAAGCGTAGTCAAAAAAAAAGTTGGGCCATTCATAGTTGAATCATTACCTTGTTGTATACATTTCGTGACTAAAGAAGCATATACTTTTGCAGCAGTATTTGCTTTAAAGGACAGAATAAGGTTACATGTTGCTTCTGGAGAACTGCCAAAAAGTTCTCGTGTTAAAAAATCTTTGAAAATCTCTTTTGTGCGTTATCTTTACAGTATTGACATAACAACTAAAAATGAAATCGACACTGAACTCATAGAAAGAATCAAACAGGCATTTCATTTCGTAACTAGTAAAACTTCTGGCTAAGTATGTTGTTAACAATATTTGATAATGTAATTATGCTAGGTGCAATTGTTTCGCTTGGTATTTCTGTATTTTCTTCTGGTCCAGGAGATATAATCATTCCAGTTAATTGATTTTCCTTAACTGCGTTAACAGTTATTGTTGAATCTTTGCTTTCAAAACCACCAGGATAAACAAGTATACTAACTACATTGAAGTCTCCAGTTTCTTTTGGTGTCAATTTATAAGTTATACTAAATCCTTTTGAGTTTGCACCGTCAATTTCCCAGTGATACATGTTATATGAACTTCCCATATATCCGTGATTATCATAATTCTCCATGTTAACATTGCTTTTTGATATGCCTATTGTGCTCCAATCTGATATCCCCCAGCCAACTGGGATAAGTTCTGCAATGTCTAATTTACTTGTTTCATCGTTACTTACAACCAATGTTATCATGGTTTCTTTGTCCTTTTCAAGGGTTTTAACATCCCTTATTAAAGAAACATTGGCTAAAGCACTAGATATAACTAAAAGAATCATAATACAGACAGCAATTACCGTATACTTTAACATAGTCATCCTCTCTGTTACTACTTAATAGTAATTAAGTACTTATAAATCTTTCTATCACAAAAACAGCATTAAACACACGTAAACTGCAAAAGCAACCACAAGTAATAAGCCTGTTTTCCGATGAAGACTTCTGCTGCTGCGCGTTAGCATAGCAAAGGATATGCATATTATATTAAGAAAAACAACAGGTAAAAGCTCTATTTTGAAGATTTTGTCATATGCTATGGGCAGGATTATGGCTGCGATCCCTGGTATTAATGTTAGTGTTACCACAACATTGCCAATAATGCTATCAAATGTCAATTTACTGCTTTTAAATACAGTTCTTATGACATCTAACATTGGTAAAGCTAATACCAATCCAAATATTATTAATCCAAGTAAATTAATCGGAACAATTAACCAACCACCTAAAAGAACGGTTGATCCAACAACTACAAAAGAACTTATTATAATAGCAAATAAAGCAAGAGGATAAAGCAAGATGTTTGTTGGTTTTGTTTTGAGATACACATATTCTTTTGACTTTTCTGTTCTGTAATATATGTATATTGCATAAAATGCAAAAAGCAGAAGCATGAATACTGCTTCTGCCCTGTCAATGAAACCATCCATTGAAACTACCAAAAAAAGCAATGCAGAAGCCCACATAAATGTTGAATTTCTATATCCTTCATATTCAACAGGCACTTCATTTCTAAGCAGGAAAATGCCCATAACAAGAGTTAAAGTTGCTATTGCAAGACCTATTATTGTTGAGATTCCAAGCACAGAAACGTCATAGATGTTTGAAAGCAATAATATCATTAAAGCTGGCATTGAATAAAGGAATGATATGATAATTGTGCTTGCAAGGTATTCTGGTATACCAAAGGAATGCGTTATGTTTGACGTTGATTTTGCTATGAAGTTCATTGATGAGATTACTGTTGCAATTCCGATTATGAATAATATAAACTCCGCTAACATATGTATTACCTTATAGAATGTTAGTAGTAAAAGTTATTAAAACCTTACGCACTACTTTTAAGTATGCATCTTTCGGACATTATACGCTTTTATTCAGATAAATCTGTGCAAGAAAAAATAATTTCTGTTGCAAGACATCGTGAAGTTGTTGCTCGGTACACAGATAAGGTAGGAAGCAGACCAGATATCCTGCTTTTTGACAATGATATACTTGAATTCGTTAAAAAGGGCGCAACTTCATTTCATGCATCAATGGAAAGATGGACAAACCCCTTGTTTTTGGAAAATCTACGAAGCAAAAAAGAGATGGATTCAATAAGAAATGGGTGGGACCTAATAATTGACATTGACTGTCCATACTTAAAGTACTCAAAAATATGCGCAAAATTGTTGCTTGATGCAATTGAATTCCATGGCATAAGAAACCATTCTATAAAATTCTCTGGAAACAGCGGATTTCATATAGGAATACCATTTGAGTCATTCCCTAACGAGATAAACAAGACGCAAACCAAACTTTTGTTTCCAGATGCGCCAAGAGTAATAGCACAATACCTTAAACAGATGATCGAAGCGCAGCTTTCAGATAAGGTGCTCGAGTATGAAAACATAAAAGAAATAATCAAAACAACAGGTAAACAATTCAAAGAGGTTGTAAAAGATGGAAAGTTTGATCCATATTCGATAATAACTATAGATACTATTGCGATTTCACCAAGACACCTCTTTAGGATGCCATACACATTCAATGAAAAGAAATGGCTTATTTCAATACCAATAACAAAAAAGGAAATTGAAAATTTTGAAACAAAACAGGCAGAATACAAAAATGTCAATGTAGAGCTTGGATTCCTTGATAAGCATGAGCCAAATGAAGCAAAACAACTTTTTGTTCAAGCTTTTGACTGGCATAACAGAGAAATTGCATTAAAAGAGACATCAGCAATTGCCGAGAAATATGAAATTCCAACAGAAGCAATACCTAAAAGATATTTTCCGCCCTGCGTGCTACAGATATTTAATGGGCTCGAGGATGGCAGGAAAAGAAGCCTTTTTGTCCTTCTTAACTTTTTAAGAAGCAGTGGCTGGGATTACGATTCAATACAAAAAGAGATCACAGAATGGAACAAAAAGAACAAGGAACCGCTGCGAGAAAGTTATATAAATTCACAAATAAATTGGCATAAAAGGCTGAAAGGTTCATATCTTCCGCCTAACTGCAGTAATAAAAATTATTATGCTGATATTGGGGTATGTCATCCAGATGCATTTTGCAAGACAAATCCAGTGGTATATGCTATGAAAAAGAGGCGTTCTGAAAAAAGGAAGGGGAAAATGAATGTCTGATATAATATCATATGAAGAATTGAGGCGAGTACAACATGCTGAGATAGATAATAAAGAGCTTCAGCTGTTAGATGGTCCTTTTTTCAACAAAGTAAAAGAGTATATTACAACAAAGCAGAAGATGCTAACTGAAAATAAAGATAGCGATAATGCTTTTTCTAAAGTAAGCGTTGAACAGACTGAAAAAGAGTTACATAACATAAACAATATACTTACAGATATTTGCAGCAGAAGAAACAAGAAAATCGTACTTCAGGCACTTACAAACCTTAATACAAGAATCCATGACACTGAAAAAATGCTGCCATTTGAGGAAAGATTTTACAATGATACTATAAAGATGTTAAAAGAAAATATTAAGGAATTCATGTCAGAATTTGAAAAAAATGCTGAAGAACCAAAAAGAACAGAAATGCTATCAGTAAGGCCAGTACAGTTTTTGGAGCCTGTGCCTTCATTCTTATGGAATGATGGTATAACGTATGGTCCTTATAACAAAGAAGACATAGCAAATTTACCTTTACAGATAGGGGAAATCTTAATAAAGGAAAAAAAAGCTATTGAATTCATAGCAAATGAGGATTGAGGTTAAAAAATGAAAATGCCAAAGGAGATCAAAAAGTATTGTCCTAAATGCAATAAGAGCACACCACACAAGGTGTCGCAAGTGAAAACTGGCAAAAAGCGTGGGGCACTTAAGGCAGGTGCAAGACGCTATGCAGCAAAGATTGTTGGTTACACTGGTTTCCCAAGGCCAAAGCCTGAAAAGTCAAAAAAGTGGGGAGTAAAGCTCACAAAAAAAGTCGACTTGAGGTTTAAGTGTGTGGTTTGTGGCAAAATGGTTGCACGAAAAAGCGGTTTTAGAATAAAGAAACTTGAACTGGGGGCGAAGCAGGAATGATGGAAGATATAATCACTTCTCCAAAAAGTAGATTCATAAAAGTAAGATGTAAGAAATGCAAGAACGAACAAATAATATTTGGCAAGGCCTCTTCTGAAGTAAAATGCTTAGTTTGTGACTGTGTGCTTGCTTCACCAAGCGGCGGAAAAACCAAGATAAAAGCACGTGTTCTTGAAGTTTTAGAATGAAAAACAAAAAACAACAGATTGGTGTTTTAGCAATTCTTAAGCATAAAGATAAGTATCTACTCGTTAAAAGACATCCTAAGTCAAGATACGAAGGTGGTAAATGGGGGTTCGTAGGCGAAAAAATTGAATTTGGCGAATCTCCAGAAGAAACTGTAAAAAGAGGTGTAAAAGAAGAACTTGATATTGTACTAAAAGATTTCGAATTCTTCAACATTTATTCAGGTGTTTGGGAAATAGATGACGAGATAAAACATGTTATACTTATTGCATTTTTGAAAGAAGTTGACAATTTAAGCATAAAGATTAACAGCGAATTAGAAGAATTCGCATGGTTAACAATTCCAGAAGCAAGAAAAAAGGATTTAATCAAGAATACAGATAAAATTCTTTCGGACCTTGAGACGTCTTAGAATCAAATTCGCGGTTTTATAAGGAAACCTTTATAACGCCTTATTCTGTTTTTTCTTTTATGTTTTTCAAAAAGAAAGGCTTACCAGAAGTAGGCGAAACTGTTTTGTGTACTGTTAAAAGGATCACACCACACTGTGCATTTGTTTCAATTGATGAGTACGATAACAAAGAAGCAATGCTACACATTTCTGAAGTTTCTACAAAGTGGGTAAAAAGTATAAGGGATTTCGTAACTGAAAACAAAAAGGTAGTGTGTAAGGTTCTTAAAAAAGATGAGGAAAAAGGCTATGTTGATGTTTCACTCAAAAGAGTCTCGCATGCAGAAGCACAAAGCAAGATTAATGAGATTAAGACAGAAATGCGCATGGAAAAACTCATTGAAGTAATTGCTAAAAAGCTCGGTGAAACTCCTGCAAAAGGATTAACGGAGATAGGTTCAAAAATCATTGAGCAGTACGAGACACTCGCTGAATTTTATACTACTGTACGTACTGACCTATCAGTAATTGATAACTTAGATATAGCTGAAAAATGGAAAAATGAACTAAATTCGCAGATTGCCGAACAGCTTAGAACACAGCAAGTCAGCTTAAAGAAGACACTAGTTATTTCGTCAATTGCAAGTGATGGAATATCCTGCATAAAGACATTTGCCCAAAAGCTTAAGGAATTTGGCAAAAGTAAGAACATTGATGTAATCATAAGGTACATGTCTTCACCAAAGTATATGCTTGAAATCAAAATACAGGATTATAAAAGCGGAGAATCATTCCTTAAAAAACTGTTTGAACATGCAGAGCCATTGGCTAAAAAGAATTCAATTGAATTTTCAGTTGTAGAAGACTAAAATGGGCAAAATAAAATATTGTCAAAAATGTGATGAATATACACTTAAAGAAGTGTGTGAAAAATGCAATGAACCTTCAATTGTAAGACAACCACCAAAATATTCACCAATTGACAAAAATGCAAAATACCGGAGACAAGCACGCAAGGACGATTTAATCAACAGAGGTTTACTATGAACATTTTAATTGAAAAAATCTCAAAAGCCCCAAACCTAAAGAATCCAATACTGATTGAAGGATTTCCAGGGGTTGGTAATGTTGGACGCCTTGTGGTTGACTTTCTTATTGATAAACTAAAACCAAAACTTTACCTAAAGATGTACTCCAGATATTTCCCAAATTCTGTTTTCATAAATGATGAACATGTTGTTGAACTGCCAAAAACAGAGTTTTATTGTTATAAAAACAAAAAAGGGAGAGATGTCATTTTTGTGGCAGGAGATGTGCAGCCAGCAGAAGGTTATCACAGTTACCGTTTTTGCGAAGAGATATTAAATATTGCAAAGTCATTGAAAGTAAAGGAAGTAATCACAATTGGCGGAATATCATCAAGAGTAACGATTCAAAACCCTGTTGTTTACGGTGCTTGCAGTGATGTCAAGTACATAAAACCTCTTAAGAAAGCGGGTGTAAGATTTGACAGAAAAGGCGCAATAGTTATTATTGGCGCAGCAGGACTTTTGCTTGGGTTAGGCAAGCTCAAGGGTATTGAAGGATTTTCTATGCTTGCTGAAACAAGCATTGAACCAACAAGCGTTGGATTTGAAGCTGCAAAATCTATACTAAAATCATTGCTTGATTACCTTAAGCTAAAGATATCGCTTACAGATATAGACAAAGAGATAAGATCAATAAAGAAAACCACAAAAACAATGATTCCACTGAAAAAGAAGTTCGTAAGTGGAGACATTCCAAAAGGGCCACGTGATTTGAGATACATAGGGTAGTATGAGAATTGTAGCTGATCTGCATATTCATTCAAAGTATTCTAGGGCAACTTCTGACAAAATGGATATTGAAACTATTTCAGAGCAAGCAAAGATAAAAGGCTTAAACATAATTGGCACAGGAGACTTCACACATCCAAAATGGTTTGCTGAGCTAAAGTCAAAACTTGTAAAAGATGGAGACTTATATGTTCATAATGGGATACATTTTGTCCCACAGACAGAAATTTCTTCAATTTACACGGATGGAAATGCATGCAGAAAGATACACAACTGCATAATGTGTCCTGACCTTGAAACAGCAGAACAAGTTACTGAATGGCTTAAGACTAAAGGACGTGTTGATTATGATGGCAGACCAATATTCAAAATACCATGTCCTGAACTTGTTGAAAAAGTAATGAGCATCAATAAAGACAACTTTGTTTTTCCTGCACATATTTGGACTCCATGGTTCTCGCTCTTTGGCTCAGAATCAGGCTTTGACAGGATTGAAGATTGTTACAAAGATCAGACAAAACATATTCACGCGCTAGAGACAGGCTTAAGCAGTGATCCAGAAATGAACTGGAGACTGTCACAATTGGACAAATTCGCTTTAATCAGCAATTCAGATTGCCACTCACCTTGGCCTTATCGCTTAGGAAGGGAAGCAAATGTGTTTGAACTAAGCAAGCCTTCTTACAAAGAAATGATTGAAGCACTAAAAAGCAAAAATCCAAAACATTTTCTTTACACGCTTGAGGTTGACCCCTCATACGGCAAATATCATTTTGATGGACATAGAAATTGTAATATTGAGCTTTCTCCAGAAGAATCAACAAAACATAACAACATATGTCCTATCTGTAAAACAAAACTAACCCTCGGAGTTCTACATAGGGTTAAACAACTTGCTGACAGAGAAAATGGGTTTGTTCCAAAAAACGCAATACCATTCAAGAAGATTTTGCCATTGCAGGAAATAATTGCAGTAATTAGTGGGACACAAGTTTTTTCTGTTGCTGTAGCCAAGACTTACAACAAGCTGATTGCAGAGTTTGGCAATGAATTAAATATTCTGATGGAAACAAGCTTTGAAAGATTAAAAGAGGCTTCTGATGAAAATCTTGCTAGGGCAATAATTCTGAATCGTGAAAATAAAATAAATGTCAAACCAGGTTATGATGGCGTTTACGGCATCCCAAGCTTTGGCTCTGAAATAAATGTAAAGAAAAAAAGGCAATCAAGCCTTGCAGAGTTTTAGCGTCCACGTAGTGTTGCTGACAACTGTGCAAGGTCAACACAGTATCCGTGGTCTACTTCAACATTTAGTGTTTCTGTCTTCGGTTCACTTTGATAAATGAGTGAATCTGTTACATTTAAGCGTATAGGCAAGTACAAATCCTTACCTTGGACAAGCCTAAGAAGGCTTATTTCAGTGCCTGCTTTTGATGTAGTTAAGTTAAGTGTCCTGTCCTCATTTGACAGCCACCCTCTAAGACCCGAGACATCGCGCAATTTTATTATCTTTACTTTGTCTGCAGTTACGTTTATTCTCAAGCCCCTTATTGTGTTTATAGCCAAACCTTCACTTGTTGAATAATTAGTATAATCAATCCAGCCTGGTCCAATGTTTGTAATTGTCAGTGAACCACTTATCTCATTTGCATTCGGATTAACATTACATGTGCTTCCAGTCGTATTACAAAGTACTCTGATTACAGGGAAATTAAAGCTTAAACTCAGGACATCACTGTCTGAGTAACTTGTTGGGGGTTCTGGTGCTTCTGTGTATTGTTCTGGTATAAATTTAAGTTCAGTATACCCTTTTGAAACTTTATCATAACAAACTCTTATTGTTATAGGACAATTGATTACTTCGCTTTGGCTTAATGATGGTGCTGTAACTGTCCAGCTAAAGTAATCTTGGCCACCAACTGTAATAATGCTAGCATTGTTCTTTGTAGCCACACCATCAATACAGCCCACGACAAGTGCTTTTACATTTTTAAGTTCTGAATCCCCTGAATTCCTAATTTGTAATCCAATTTGCGCGCTTTGCTGGGACAAAAGGCTTATTGTATCTGTCCCTTTCCCATTAACCAGAATATTAGCACTAAATGTTCCTTTTGCAACCTCTCCTGTTGATTCATTAACATTTGTCTGGTCTGAAGGCCCGCTAATGCAGCCGAAAATAAAAACTAAAGAAAACAAAATAAAAAAACCAAAAATAAATTTATTCAATTTTTACACCTTAACATGTCTTCCCTGCTGGACATACAGTTATTGTGCCTACAGGCAATTCATAGCAGTATGTGAACTCAACTTGGCCCTCTATCCTCTCTGGAGTTGCAGATGTAATGCCTGCTGCTTCTGTAGTTGTTTTCATTTTAACAGTTGCTGTCAAGCCATTTTGTATTGCAAGCGTATTATTGAATACATCGCATACTGGTACAACTGGTATCGTAATAGGGGGCCCTGAAGACATACCAGTGATTCCTATAACTCTTCCTGCAAGCGATGCTGAACCTTCTGTGCCACCACATGTTGAATAAGCTAATTTTACATCATCTATATTTGTTGATCCAATTGATTCATCGATGTTTAACATTTTAATTTTTGTTATTTTTCCATTGCCTGTGTTTGTTATCTTTAATGAGCCTGTATATGTTTTAAGGTCAGTGTCTGTAAATACAGAATCAAGCCCCATTTGAGTTACTGATATTGGTCCTGTTGAGTAACCGCTTTCAGTTGGTGCTGTTTCTGTTGCTATGCTTGTTGTCTTAAGTACAGTATCAAAGTAATAGTTGGTACTGTAATTGTAACATACTTCAAGCTTTGGACTTATAGTCTGTTTCAAACTTATGCCTGGGTCTGTCTTTATTACAAAAACAGCAGGATATTGCTGGGTTGGAGCAATTATTGGAGTGGTAATAACTGACTTTTCTACCTCATAAGTCGAAGGCACATTTAACAGGCTTATTCTTACATCTTCCATATTGTTTTCATAATTGTTAATAAGCATGTATTGTATTGTAACTGGTCCGCTCGCTACAACCTGTGTTGGTGTTACAGTTAATCCTCCAGTTGATTGGTTTGTCTGGTTGCTTCCTGTATTAGTTATACAACCAAAAACTAAAGCAATTGCAAACAATGCAATAAACGCGTATAAATAAGATGTCTTCATCATATTACCTCCTTTAGCAGGCCTTTCCTGCTGGGCATACAGTTATTGTATCAACTGGTATTTCATAACAGTAGTTTACTGATACTATCCCATTTAATCTGTTTGGTGTTGCTGATGTAATTGTTCTAGATGCTTCATTTGTATCAAATTTAATTGTTGCTGTTAACCCATTTGATATTGCAAGTGAATTGCTAAGTATGCTACATCCAGTGTCAGTTGAAGCCACCTTATATTCTACAGTACAAATTTCTTTGCCACATTCTGAATAAGATAGTTTCGGACATTCAACATAAGTTGAACCACTGCTGTTTATTGCAAGTTGATTGAACCTTATTATTTTTCCATTGCCTGTGTTTGTTATCTGCATTGAACCTGTATGTGATACAGAACCTGTTCCAGTGTCAGTGAAAACAGAATCAAGCCCCATTTGAGTTACTGATATTGGTCCTGTTGAGTAACCGCTTTCAGTTGGTGCTGTTTCTGTTGCTATTGCTGTTGTCTTAAGTACTGTATCAAAGTAATAATTTGTATCATAGTCATAGCAAACCTGTATCTTTGGAGTTACTGTCTGTTTTACACCTACATTAGGTGCAGTTATTTGGAATATTATAGGGTACTGCTGGTCTGGCATTACAATGCCTGCTGTAATAGGGTCAGGCGGACTATAGCTTGATGGCACTCCAAGCAAGCTTACTGTAGTATTTTTCATATTATTCTCATAATTGTTAGTAAGCATGTATTGTATTGTAACTGGTCCACCTCCAACAACCTGTGTTGGTGTTACAGTTAATTCACCAGTTGTCTTGTTTGTCTGGTTACTTGTGTTGCTAATGCAACCAAAAACTAATGCAATTGCGAACAATGCAATAAACGCGTATAAATAAGATGTCTTCATCATATTATCTCCTCCTCATTATCCTTTAATCCTAATTGGATATACATTAATATAATCTTTTCCTTCAATGAAATACGTGTACATTGTGAATAACCTGAATGTATAAATCTTTAATGGGATATTGCTTTCTTTTAACTCAGTTAACTCATCACCAGTCAGCTTGAGCGGGATATAAATATTGAATGATTTTATGAAATCCTCTTTTTTGACAACCTTGTAAAGCGTCCTATCTTTGTCCATTGTATTCATATCATCGCCAAATGTGGTGTTTATGTTTTGTATGCATGCAGAATCACACACATCTGAGGTCTGATTCCATTTGTGCCAGCCATATGTTGTCATTTCAGTTTCATCAGGAGCTACTCTAGATGGGTATTCAAAAAGTACAACAACATCTGAAAGTGGTATTCCTGAACCCTGGTTCTCGACTGCAAATTGTAGAGGAAAACTAAAAGGCTGTTCTTTTTCGCCTGGGTCAGCATTAAAGAAGAATGTTATTGGTTGTTGTGTTGAGCCCGACATGCGAAGTTCACCAGCAGTGCTCCCTGATTCGCCAGTAACAAGATATTCTTCGCCAGCCTGCCTTCTCCTCATCTGTTCCTGCTGTGACATGAAAATTACGTTCTGGTGGAAGCCTGTCCTGTAAGTATAAGCAACACTGTAATATACTGGGTGCTTTAATGCAATATTTGAAATCTCAGTTGCGTTTGGAGCCCTGATTCTCCAAAGCACATCTATCTCTTCACCTGGAGCAAGTCTTGATGTCTTGTGTGTGCCATAGACTGTGTTATATGTTCTGCCATCATCTAAGTCAAATTGTCCTGTGCAGTTTCTCTCTTCGCTTGCAAGCCTATAACCTCCGCAGTCGTATACCTTGAAAGGATTTAAATTATCAAGGGAAACAGTAACATCACGCGCAGTTTCTCCACCTAAGTTGTTTCTTACAGTCAATGAGATATAGCCGTCCAAGCCTGGATTAAGAGAATCAATTTTTAATGTGCCAACTATTCCAATCCCTTCTGTAACCTCAAGCTTTGTCTCATTTACATTACCTTGATCTCCGCCAATGCATCCAAAAACTAAAGCTACAAAAATCAAAATCCCGAAAAACATCATATATTTATATTTCATTTTCTCACGTCACTTCCGGACATACAGCTGGATCTGTACAATACGAATCTATCCTTACATCTGGGGCAGCAACTTCATATGGATAAACTGCAACTGCAGTTATATACCATGAAGTTG
>Ga0315274_10004207_pt1 | contig 21220 bp, 16 predicted proteins | sample YL17G02_20_MG_FD_203700 | JGI IMG/M metagenome (GOLD analysis project Ga0315274, IMG submission 203700) | Sediment microbial communities from Yellowstone Lake, YNP, Wyoming, USA - YL17G02_20 | ecosystem: Environmental > Aquatic > Freshwater > Lake > Sediment | place: USA: Wyoming | collected...
TACTTGACCTGGTTGGTCTGTGAGTTGAACCAAGTTTTGCCCTTATCGGCTGCAGTTAGGCCGGTAGGATCGGCAGCATTGTTACTCAAAAGTAGTGTTTTAGACACGGCCATACCGATATTGCCGACGCTTTTCAGATCGCTGCCGTCCATATTGAGCGCGCCCGACATCGTGTCGCCGGCTTTATTTAGTGGCCCGAATCCAAGCGCATTCTGCTTGCCGTTAAACGTGGTCCAGTCGGCAGATGACAGATATCCGTTGCTGCTGCCACTGGCTGCACTAATGCCAATCGTGCCGCTCGTAAAATTATAGGTAATCGGCGCACTCGCTGATAAAGCTGATTTAGCTCGTGCTGGCGTGAAGTACTCGTTTGTGCCCTCAGCAACAACCGTCGTACTTAATGTCTGCCAAGTTTTGCTACCGGCTAAATATTGTGGCGCCGTACCACCACTCGGGAGTGCTGGCTCTTTCGTGGCCAGATCTGATAAGAGCCCTTGGATTTTACTCTGGGCAATGCCGGCACCCGTCGCGACATCGCCATCTGAGATGGCTGGCGCACTCTGTGCTGCACTTAGGCGCCCTTGAGCGTCCACGGTGATATTTGCCCGCATATAAGTCCCGGGAGTAACCGCAGTGTTGGCTAGACTGATAGTGCCTGAGGTGGTGATTGGCCCACCACTAAGTCCTGCACCTGCTTCCACTCGTGACACAGTTGCGTTGCTGGTGAGCGGTGCATAAGCACTCCCGTTTTGCGATACTTGGAACCGGTTTAATGCCGAGTCAAAATAAATGCGGCCCTCGCCTGTGCCGCTAGCCCCAGGAGCACTGCTTGCTGGCTGACTGATAAGCGGTGCAGTCAACGGTCCCGTCATGGTGTCGCCAGATTTATTGACCGGTACAAAGCCCAGCGCAACCTGCTTCGCGTTAAATGTGCTCCAATCGGCAGAACTGAGATAACCGTTCACTGAGCCACTTGCCTGCGCTATCGAAATCTCCGGTGTCGTCGTGCCTGTTGCGACAGTGATTGGTGACGTAGCGGTCACATTCGTTACTGTCCCTCCGGCAGCACCAGCCACGGCAAAGGTCTGCGGCCCCCATTGTCCCCCGGAGTAAGTCAGCACCTGCCCGGATGTCGGGGCCGTGCTGGCTATATTCTGACCCTGCAGCGTGGTGACTGAGGGGCTGCCCCACGTAAGGCGACCACTGCTATCTTTAGTTAAAAACTGATTCGCACTTGGTTGACTAGTCAACGCCAGCCCAAGTTTGCCATCCGCATCAAATGCCACGGTTTTATTATCAACCGGTACTCTCAGGGAGTAGGGTACGTAATTATATTGCTGCCTCGGGTATGTCTTCCCAGCTGCCGTGATCTCGATAAATGCTGGATCTGTGCCTTGGCCAAACACGGCGCTAACTTGCGCCGGATTTAATTCTAGAGAGAGTGTAAACACGCCTTCATTTAACGTGGTGCTAGCTAACTCAATTGGCGCTGTGAGAGTATTGCCCGCTGTGGCTGCGGTCCAGAACCTGACAGTGATATCGACCGGTCCAGTCAGCGGAGCTCCGTCTGCTTGCGTCAGGCGACCCGAGTAAGACAGAGAAAAATTTCCATTATCCGCCAATGCTGTCTGCGCTGTGGTAAACCACAAGCTAAACACGCAAGCGATACTCGCCTTGTAGAATTTTTTCGAGAATCTAGTCATCGGCTGCCTAACTCGTGACAAAAGGTCGCCTTTTCCTTAGCTTCATCAGATGACTTCGTCACTTACAGGGGGGATCTTGAGAATTTTTTTTAAGCCCAAAACTTTCGGGGGGTTGCGACAGCTAAATAGGTCTTAATTTGCGGTTAGTAAGGCGACTACCGAATGGGTATAAAAGTCTTTAAATCCGGCGACTTAGATTCGCTAGTGGGCACAAGCATTTACCTCGCTGCAAGGTAAGATGCAGCCACAATTGACGAATCACTGATCCAGCCACGCGCGCTTGCACTCAACATGCACTGGCCGAATCTGAGTCGATTTCGATGATCACCTACCGGGGGCACGAACACTGCGGAACTCGCACGTTAACCTATGGTCCATTAGCGACGATTTGGAGCCCCCGCAGGCGGTGATCGCGATCTCCGCGTGAGAGAGTCTCGTTCATGCACCTGCATTTTCATACCCAGACGTTGATATAATCCCGACGCTTAAGCGAACCTCACTCAGCGCGCTAGAATCGCAATAGTGCCAAATATCGCTCTTAGATCTTCGTCGTTGAATGTGATCCCGCTGCCGAAAAACAAGCTTTGATTTAGCTTGCGAGCTTTGCCGGTTGTTGGATCGGTCTTACTCATGTCGTCAAAGCCGATCATCGTATAAATGTGGTTATAGAAGAGTGCGCTCACCCAGGTTTTGAAGTGGGCATTACGGCGGATCGACTTATCGAGAGTGTTGATCTCAAACATCTCGCCAGTTAGGCGGATGCGGTCGTTCCAGAAGTAGGTATCTGCAGCAAGACCACCAGTGGTTTGGAATAGGCCGGCACGAGCCACAAACCAGTACCAGCGCTTAGCGATTTGTAGATCGAAGCGCAGCGCGTTTTGCTTCCTCTCGGTTTTGATGTAGCGGGTCTCGCCAGGCTTCTCACCAGTGATTTCGATTTCTCGGCGATCGACAGTGTCGTAGGTCCGATCACTGACGCCAAGCAGGTAGTAGCGATCGGGGCGAGTACGGAATATGATGTTCACCCAGTACTGGGAACTTTGATCGCGACGATACTCTCCGTGCGAGTCGACATCGATGGCCAACCGCGTAGCAGGCGATAAAATCTTGCGCATATCTTTGAGAGCGCCCTGCAGATCCAGCAAAGTAGCATCGTCATTTACCAGCTTGCCGAGCGTGCCTTCGCCTTTTTCGACTTTTTCGGCGATCAAATTGATGTTTCTAACCGACCCGCGCACATCAACCATGGCTTGGTCGAATTGTGTAATCACACTGTTGATGCGATCTTTATTTTCCGTACTAGCGATGGAGCGAAGGATTCTTGAAGTCTCGCGAAGATCGTTCATGCTGCCGCGCATATCCGATACTATGGATGAGTAGTCATCCTCCCGCTCTCCAACAAGTTTGCGAAGAGTGCCTGAAGTAACCTTAAAGTCAGCAGTCAGCTGTTCGATGTTGTCGATGATGTTCTGCATCGACTTTTCGCCCTTTTGATTACCAAGGACGTTGGCCATCGTCGTGGTGACTTTTTTAATGTCTTTGGCGATGTCTCCGACAATGCCGATTAAGCTCTCGATATCGTTACCATCAGTAGATTGTTGGATAAAACCACCAGGTGGTAGTGGTTCAGAATCTGCAACAGGACGAATAATCTCTAAATGTTTATCGCCAAGTAAGCCTACAGAGCGGATCTCGATTTTGGACCCAGATGGTATTTTTATATCTTGGTAGACGTCGATATCGACGCGAGTTTTTCCGTCGTCCAAGCGCACGTTTTTGACTTTGCCAACTGTCACGCCTGCGGTCTTCACCTGGGTTTTGGGAACGATGCCGGCGGCATTAGCTAGCTGAGTATAGTAGGGATGGTACTCACGGTCTTGAAACGACTCGGGGCTTAAGACAAAAAGCATATACCCAAGTGCGACCAACGCAACGATGGCGAATAGTCCAACCTTGAATTCTGTCCCTAGGGATTTCAGCATGAGGCTTCCTGCTTTTTTGGGATCCCAATAAACTTTGTCGGTTCAGTTAGTTATCGGGATACCTGATGGACTCTTGAACTGCTCTTGTCTATGGATTCTGTCACTCTTGGTTTATCGAACATCGCTAAATTTTAGAAAAACTCCATTGGTCCTTCTACTCTACCTGCAAAAAACTGCCTGACTACTGGATCTGTTGATTCTTTGAAAGCTTTTGGTGGACCACCTAAAGCTAATTTACCTTTGTAAAGAAAAAGTAAATTCTCTCCCGTCGCTAGGGCGGCTTTGATATCATGGGAAATTACGACGGAAGTGAGATCTTGTTCTTCTCGGCTCAATTGGACGATCAGGCTGTCGATCATTTCTGAAACCAGCGGGTCCATGCCGGTCGTCGGTTCATCGTAGAGAATGATCTTGGGGCGAGTCACGAGGGCGCGGGCTAGGCCCACTCGTTTGCGCTGACCAGTTGATAACTCAGGTGGGTATTTGTGTTGCATATTGGGTAGACCCACCTGCGTCAGGACTTCCTCTACGCGTTCCAGCATAATCGACATTTTGTCGCGTTGATGCTCAATCAGCGGGAAGAGCACATTCTCGCCGACGGACATGCTGTCAAACAGCGCGGCATTTTGAAAGAGCATCCCGAAGCCCTTTCGATAATCACGCAGTTGCTCGATAGTATAGTCCGTAATGTCGACTCCATTGACGATGATGCGACCTTGGTCTGGTTTAAGTAGCCCCATAATATGCTTGATAGTGACAGATTTTCCCTCGCCAGATTTGCCGAGGATAAAGGTGATGCGACCCTTGGGGATTTGTAAATCCAGCTCATCCAGCACCTTGTGGCGCCCGAATGACTTGCTAACATGTTTAAATTCTATGATGTAGCTCATGGGTTACCATATGACCTGAAAATACGTCATCACTACGTCCACTGCCAGGACTGCTAAGAGAGTTGAGACTACGGCGTTGGTGGTGGCGATACCCACACCCTTGGCACCTCCAGAAGCGCGAAGACCTGCACGGCAGCAGATGGCCGTCATGAGACCGGAAAATGCGAACGCCTTACTGATGCCGCGCCAAATGTCTTTGGTCTCCACCAAAATGGTGATTTTCTGCATGAACATGCCTTCGTCGATATTAAATAGGAAGTGTCCGGCGATATATGAGCCGATCACACCGACAAAGATAAATACGGCACATAGAAGCGGCAGAATGACGAGAGAGGCGAGAAACCGGGGCACCACTAGATAGCTAATCGGATCTACTGCCATTGCCTCCATGGCATCAACTTGCTCGTTGACGCGCATGGTTGCGATTTCAGCTGCCATGGCTGCGCCAGCTCTGCCGGTGATGAGGATGGTTGTGACTAATGGTGCAATTTCTTGGCATAGGGCCTTGCCTGTCACAGCGCCCATCATACTTTCGGCGCTGAATACTCGAAAAATCGACCCGATTTGAAGGCCGAATACAGCACCAACCGCAATGCCCCCACCGATGAGGATAATCATCGACTGATTACCGATATATTCCATTTGTGAAAGTAGTAAGGACCAGCGGTAGGGCGGCTTAATCGACCAAACTAAAATCTCTTTTAAAAACTCGATAAATTGAATCCACTCCCGCACATAACGCAGAATCAGACTACCAACTGCAGCAACCAGTCGGTACGGCAAGTTAAGCAGGGGATGGTGAGCGACTTCATTCACTGGCGGTGGCCTCGACAAAAGGCGATGCCGGTAGTGGGGGCTTTAGAACTTCACTACGGCTAGCTATAGTCTACCGTTCTGAGAGGCCTTTGTCAGGTAGATAACATGGCGAAATAATCGTCAAAATCTTGGCGCTGCCGCGGTCAAATCATTGCTGACCAAGGCGTTCAGCCAAGTGCCACATGGCAGTGAGGCTACCGATTGGCTGATCCTCATCTGCGAGTTGCAAAATTAAGGGATTTAATCCAGAGCTGCTGCACGCTTGAAGCAACTTTGCTGTGACCCGTTCTTCGCCTTCAGCTCGCCTTTTCAGCATGGCAATTGCTGGATCGATAGCCATATTTTGATCGTCGCTTGCCAGCGCATTTGTCCGCACTGCGGGGGGCAGGCATTTGTTAAATAGGATTGCGTTTAAGCTATAACCAATATTTTTCAGTTCTGTCAAAATCCCGGTAGCCGAGCGTGTTGCGGCCTCGGTGGGGGCTGTGACCAGCAGGAAGGAGGTATCTGGGCTGTGGAGTAATTTTACGATGTGCTCGCCAGAGCTGTGGAAGCCGCTGATGACCTCTTGCATCAGTAAGAGGAACTCACCAAATGACTGCAGTGCATTCACTCCCGTGACTTTAGCGATGCCCCCCATCAATTTCTCGCTGAGGGAAAACAGTTTGGTTAGGCCAAAACGTCCGGCCAGCAAGAATGGTCGGATCAGCCAGGTCATGACTTTGTTTTCCATGAAACCGGCCAATACGTTTGGCCGTGCTAGAAAGTCGAGAGCCTGGGTATCCGGAGGGGTGTCTAGCACCACGAGATCGTAGCGGGGATCTTCGGCTAATTCTTGCAACTTTGCCAAAGCCATATATTCGAGGGGACCAGCTAAGTTAGTCGAGGCGGCTTGGTAAACTGGGTGCGCTAGGATGCTCTCGGCTGTGCTCATGCTGGGAGCGTGTCGTCGCACCATCGCATCGAAGACTGCCTTTTGGTCGAGCATGGCTGCGTCAATGGACCCTGAAATGTGCATGCTCTCTGGTATGGCTATTGGTTGCAGTTGGTTGCTCAGTGGAATGCCAAGAGCCGCAGCCAGGCGCTTTGCGGGATCGATACTTAGCAAGGCCACCCGGCGGCCTTGGTTGGCGCCCATGAGAGCGGTCACAATTGAGGTCGTGGTTTTGCCGACTCCACCAGCACCGAGCAGCACCAGGATGCGCGTGTTTTTTATCAGTGCCTCAGTGGAATCGGTTTTCTTTTGCCCGTTTGAATCGGCAAAGTTGGGGGCACCTGTGTTCATTGTTTCGCTCTCTCTGCTTTATCTTGACCCTGAGCGGTGAAGATCTTGGCAGCAAAATCAGCTGGCAGGGGCTCTGGAATGAAACCAACTTCCGGCAGGGTCCAAATAGGCATAGGCGACGAATCATGAGGCGTCAGTCCTGCAAGGCCTTCAGTCAGCATGGCTGTTGCGGCGGCGGCCGACTCTGCTATCCGCGCTAAATAATCCGCTGCCGGTCCGGGTAAACTAAGGGTACTGAGTGGTGGTGGCGTCCTGTTAAGTACCACTCCTGCGATGGCCGTTGGAGATTGGGCTGCAAGTCGAGGCAGAAAATCTATAGTTTCACTGATCACTAAGGCCTCCGGAATTGTGACATAAACAATTCCGCATTTGTCTTTATCGGCGAGAAATGCAGACACTCGCTCCGTCTCTCTGATTAACGGGCCACCAAGAGCGGTGTGCAACACTGCCGCAGGAGTGGTCATTAGGCTGAGAAAGTGGCCGGAGGCAAATCCATCTAGGATCACCAAATCATAACGGGGTTCGGGCGCAAGTTCGCAGTGATAGTAAAGTCGACCCAGAAGCATCAGCTCGGCAAGACCAGGCACGGTCTTGATAAAGCTCTGGACGACTTTGTGGCTGAATATCGTGTCGTAAAGCACTCGTTGACCGAGATACTTAGTCATGTACTCGCGGAAGTTTTCCGTCGGGTCGAGATTAAGACAATCAATATTTGGTGCTACTCTACGTTCGGAATGACCGATCAAAGTGGCGCCAAACAGAGGAGCTAGCTGATCACAGGCTACGTATTCGACCAGAAGCACCCGCTTACCTGCGGCCGCGGCGCACTGACCAAGGCATGCAGTTAGCAGGGTTTTACCGATGCCCCCCTTGCCGGTTACTAGCAGTAGTTTACGGCTGAGGAGCTCCGTTGGATCCAGCATGGCTAACTTTCAGTTAGGTCGAGCAAGAGTGCTGCCCTCTTGCGATTTAGCGAGCACTCCGAGTTCGCGTCCACCTCAACGCATTACGCCGTTGGTGGATTTTGCTTATCTGAATCTTGCTGTGTGTCGGTTGGCTTCTTGTTGGACGCAGACGTGTCAGCCAGCTGCTTGCTGGTGTCATCTTCTTTGAGTCCTTTTTTGAAGTTCTTGATGCTTTCTCCGATCGCACCACCAAGCTCGGGCAGCTTCTTAGCGCCAAAGAGTAGAAAGATGACTCCGAAGATAATGATTAATTCGGCAAATGAGGGCACACCCAAAAGAGGCATAGTAAGCTCCTAACTTTTTAATGTTCCAGAGTATATGCTGAAATAGTCCATCGGGAAACTGCAAATAATGTCATTAAGACGTTGAAAGCATTCATTATTCAGCCTTATCCAGCGGGGTGAGCTCAGGCGTCTGCTCGTCGGTGACCTCTTCGCTACGTAACATCGCTGCCAAGTAATAGCGTGGTAGATTCCCTTCGATCACTAGGCTGCTTAGCAGGCGATGAAGGTCGTCTACCGACTCGACATGAGCCATACTCATCGCCACACGCTTCTGCGCCACATCTCCGGGGTTGGCATCTAACTTACTGGTATCATAGCTTAAAATATAGGTGTGCGGGCCGCTTAATTCGGCGGAGACAGCCCAGTAGCGGAGATCCCGCCCATGCGCATAAGTCAGCACAGCCTCATTGTGCGGTGATACTAAGTTCTCCGCCCCGATGACAAACGGCCGGGCCGAACCAAAGTGGCCACTGGCGGTGGTACGGCTTTCGCGGTTGAAGATCGTGAAGGCAAGGGTGACGCTCTCTAGTTGTTCGGCCTTGGGTACGGACGTCAGTAGGGTGGCGAATTCTTCGTAGAGTTCACTCACCTCAAATTGCTTGCGCCCTGATGCGGTCGCCAAAGCGCGCACCACCTGCAAGTGGTGCCAAATCATCGACCCTACATGCTCCCGGATGGTGTCTTGGCCAGTCAGCATGCAGTAGGCAATGACGTAGTTATCGCGGCCAAAATTTAGTCCGAGGTACCAGGATGTTTCTCGCTTAACCCGGAGCATACCAAAATGCCAGATGCGCAGCCAACTCACCGGCTCAAGGGTAAATGTCGCAGGAATGTACTCTGCGTTCAGAGTGGATATGCCGGTATCTGCGCGGTTATCAGGGATGCTGATATTGCTCGATGCTTGACGCTCGAACAGCAATGCAAGCTGGGCGCCAAATTGATCGAGTTCCATCCGACAAGATGTGGTGTCGCGTCCAAGTGAGATGTCTTCGATAAAGATGAGGCCTATATTTCCGCTGTGCGAGCGCATGGGTACTAGAGCGCTCATGCGCATAGATAAGCCGGTCCTTTGTTTTGATTTTTCGCTGTGTGACGACGCCCGGCGGGTCAGCTGTCCGCCATTGGTAAGGCCCTCGCGACTGCTTTTGCCTGAAGTATTTCCCATTAAAATTGTCGAGTTGGCGTCGAAGTTTTGGCCCTGCCCACCTGGCTCATTGTTTAGAGTGCTCTCATCAAGGCTGAGAGCATATGATTTGCTGTTTATTGGTGTTAGCTGCTCCGCATCGGGGTTGTCTGTGGTGCGCGTCCAAGGGGAGTCCGTCAGTGGTAGGAATAGTGTTGAGCGGATATTGAAATATGGTTCGATATAACGCAGGAGTTCAGCTGGGTGTTTCGTGTTGCTCGCTGAGTGGATGACCTGCGGAGTGCCTCCACGATCGGCCACTATACAAAATGCCTGTGTGAAGGAGTAATGCCGTGAAAGGAGCGCTGTGCTCACCGCTAAGGCGTCCATGAGAGGAGTGTCGGAGGCTATAGCATCGCAAAGATGGTTGAGATTGACCGAGTATAGGCGATTCTTTGTCGCTTCACGTGACTTAGCCAATTTATCATCGTTTGATTTTGAAGGCCTTCTCGAGTCAATCTCTTTGAAGTTGATTTGGCGCTTTTCCATTAATTTAGTCACGTACTCAGCGAGAGTATTGAGTCCTAACTTATTGGCGAGGGTGAGGGCGCGACGCAAATAGTCACTTTTCTTGCCCGGAGTGTGCTCAGCCAGGTGCGTGCCGAACCAAATATAAGCTAAGACTTGCACTAAATTGTTGCCGCCGACTTGCGAGCTCTTTAGAGCTTGGTCGTAAAGGGAGCGTAAGTTTTTTATATCTCCGGTCAACTCGCCTACGCGGGCTCTGAGCAGAAGCGGTACGGCGCGGTCTTGGCCCTTGATCCTCAAAATGCGCTGACGGAGTCGAGTTAAAAGTGTTGCCATCTCACTTTCGCGCATTAAGGCGCGACCATACTCTTGCTCGAATAGGATAGGTACCGTAAAGGCGAACAGTCCGATGAAGTCCTCTTCAAACGGGAATAAAAATGTCTGATTACTTCTGCTGCTAAATTCGTTCATCGTTAAGATGTAGAAGTCGCGCACCCGATCAGTCTCGCCGCGAGCAAATGAAACAATCGTCAGAATGATATTTACAAACGGATCCTGACTACGGCTGGCGACCTTCTGGCGCCGCTTTATAAACGTTTCGCCGTGACGAACGATACTGTCACGGGCACCTTGCAACAGGAAGCCATAAAGGACGAAGGATACACAGCGTGGTGATAGCCAGTTACGCGTAGGGATGGTGTCGGGCAGCTGGTTGCTGTAACGGTTGACGCCCTCGAAATTGCACTTGGTTAGTTCTCTGAACACCTTGAAAATAAGACCTAGCCCGTAAGCAAGCCGATCTTCGTTAGGGCGGAGGTTCAGCATGGCTTCTTTTAGATTGTCGCTGACCTCTTCGTGTCTAGCTTTAATGTAATCTAAAGTGATAGCCCTCAGCAGTGCCGCATATCCATAGACACTAGGCTGGTGGCAAGCACGCGCTACGTCCATGGCTAGGTCGAGAAAGCGGTAGGACGTGCGAGTTGAGCCAAGGTACCCAAGCACTGCGGCGCGTTCCGCTACCACTTTAATCGCGCTAGCGGTGCTAGCTTGGCCGACGAGAGCCTGCTTTAAGGCGGCATCGTGGTACATCAGAGCCAGTTGTTTTAGGTCGCGCATATAAAGCTGCGAGCCGATCATGAAGAGGCGTACAGCCGGGAATTTGCGGTCGACTGATTGGGGCTCGTCCATGCGGCGGGTGTGGGCCATGAGCAGGGCGTTATAGAGCCTTTTTTTGCGATAATTGAAGGGCAGCATGTCGATCACGATAGAGCTTAAAACACGTATACGGCCAAGGAGTGTGACGGTCGGTACTGCCTGCCTAATTAGTCGCAAGGTTGCATCGATTAGCTTGCCGGTCTCGCTCATAACGCCGCCGACAAGTTGGAAATAAATCACTTTGTAGGCAACGCCGGCGTAGACGTCACGACTGAGCGGTTGACCGAGCAGTTGGCGATAGACGGTGAGAGCGTGTCCATGACGTTTTTGAACGGCGGCCAGATCGGCAAGCGTCTCTTGAACTTGCGCCCTTTCTTCCGGGGTGCAAATTTCGTCTTTCCAGACATCCATAATCCGCCAAGCATTTTCATAGTAGCGCTCAGCTGTCTGCCAAGAACCACCACGGTAAGCGGCTAGTCCGGCTAACTTATCATATTTGAGACAGCGTACTGCAACCCCTTGATCTTTTGTGTTCCCACCATTTTGAGCTGAGTTGAAATGATGGGCCAGGGCGAAGAGGATTTTCTCCGATGGGTTTTGTACGGACGCTTCGATCTTCTCGCCAATAGCTTTGTGTAATAACCTCCGAGTTTCGGCATCGATACTGTCATAAATGGCATCTCGCGCCTTTTTGTGGGCAAACATAAACGTTTTGCCCAAATGCCTGAGTTCTGGGTCATCGGTAATTCTTCCGACTAAGCCGTCATCGATAGCTCTTTGAACGGCTTTCATCACTGGGACGCTTTGCGACCTCCCGTCGACTAAAAGCACTTCAAATTGAAAAGTTAGTCCTACAGTTGCTGCGATACCTAGCACGTGCCGCTCAAAATCACCGTAGACTTGAATTCTGCTCAGGATAAGATCGATAGTGTTTAGAGGTACTGGTGAGTTTCTTAGCGTATTTATGTCGTATTCCCAAAGTCCTGAAATAGACCTTGGATAAATTAAGTCGCGTGCCACTAGCGTGCGTGTTAGCTCAACGAGATGCATCGGGTTACCCTTGGACTCCTGCTCCAAGTGATCCACGAGGTCGTCACTGACGCTCTCGGGCGAGGCAAGCATGTTGCCAACAATCCCTTTAATGCTCTCTTTGCTGATGCGTTCCAACTCAATTTCGCTGTAGCGGCGCTTGAGTTTACGGAATTTCTCGATAAATTGAGCGAATCTGACATTGGTGTGGTGCATGCCGGAGCGCTGGCTTATGACCAAATAAAAGCGCATTGAATTAGCGTTGGTGAAAAACGTATCAATCAGATCTAAACTTTTATCGTCGGCCCAATGCAGATCGTGGAAAAGGAAGACGATCGGTTGATTGTCCGTCCCTAGGCATTTGGTAAAGTCTGAAAAAGCTTTCGCAAATGTGGTGAAAGCATCGTTATTTGTCGCCAACTCTTTGTTAGAGGTGTCCGGATCTCGTTCATCATCCGGCACTCCAGCCAGATAAGGCTTAAGTCCAGGGACAATTTCGGCTATGCGATGTGCTTCGGATCCGAGTGTGGTTTTTAATCTGCGCCGCAGTTCTTCCGCTTCATGAGGGTGATTTTTAAGCACCCTGTGTAAATACTCGTTGAAAGCATTAGCGAGTGCATTGAATGGGAGCGCATTTTCATGTTGAGAAAATTGACCACTAACAAAGCGTACTTTGCGCCGAGCTAAATGGGCTTGGAATTCAGCCATTAGTCGCGATTTGCCAATCCCTGCTGGTCCCTTGATCAGGGTCAAGCGACTGCGACCCTTGTCCTTTACTACACCGCTGTACTCAGTGATTAAGGTCTCTAGTTCTTTTTCGCGGCCGACTAGGGTTAGCTGCGCCGATACCGCCTGGAACCTATCTTTAAGTCCGAGTGGGAAGGAAATGGTGCTAACACGGCCACCCTTCTCAAATAGGGTCTTGGCACGCATGAGGTCGGCATGCAAGGCAAAGGCGGTTTGGTAGCGGTCGTTTGGATGTTTGGCCAGCAACTTGTGGATAATACGTTCTACAAGTAATGGCACATCTGGTCGCAGCAGGGTTAGGGGCTCTGGTTCCGCGAACACATGCTGCTTTTCTAATTTGTCCCGTGAGTTAGCCATAAACGGCGGCTTGCCAGCCAGCAACTCGTAAAGGACGCAGCCCAGCGAGTATAGATCCATTCTGTGATCCATAGGCGCTTGCATGAGTGCAGTCTGCTCGGGGGCCATGTAAAGTGGTGTGCCGGCAGCCTCGTCGAAATTTTGTTCGCCACTGTCACGGCCAGGTGCGTTCATAGCTTCCGCAAGTCGCGCGATGCCGAAGTCTAGCACTTTGACCATCACGCCACGCTGGTCCCGCCAGGCTTGGCCCACGATAATATTGTGGGGCTTAATGTCGCGGTGAATGATGTTCTTTCCGTGCGTGTAGTCCAGAGCTGTAGACACTTGCAGGCCGACTTGAAAGAAATAAGCTAAGTCTTTGCGACCATCGCGCGCTAGGCTTTGCTTGAGGTTGGCACCGTCAGCGATTTCCATAACGATGTAGTAGCCAGCCCCAAGGTCGTCTTCTTCGTCGGCGTCACGGCCGAATAGGCCAAGTTCATGAAAGACCACAATATTGGGATGATGCAACTGGCTCATCAGCGATGCTTCCTTTTGGAAGCGCATCAGGTCGTCATATCCGAGTTGTCCAGAGCGTTGGATCACCTTGATCGCAACTGAGTGAGAAGGGTCGTCAAACGGGATAGCTTTAAAGACCACACCCATACCGCCTTTACCGATCTCACCGGTAATGCAGTAGCGGTCGGCGATGCGCTTCCCTACAAGTCTGTTTGGATTGTTTGACAACGATGATCCTTGTGTACCAGAGACTGCAGGCATACTGGCCGGTTAGCCATCTGGTTCGGGTTTCACTCCTTGGGTCCTTTCGGTACCAAGCTGGCAAAACTTTATCCCGGTAGATGAGGGCATTAGGGGTTTAAGCCCCGAGATAAGCGTGGTATTGTTAATAGCTTACGCGAATGTCAAGGCCGCATAATGAGCAGCTGGAGGGGACGGTAGGATGGAGCCGTTATTGATTCTGGCAGCTGCATGCATCAGCGGATTTTGCTCCTCTGCTCCCCTGGGTGCAATCAACCTTTGGGTCACTGACCGCGTCTTGGAGCGGCGACAGCTCGGCCTCACTTGGTTTCTGTTTGGGGTGATAGCCATGGATTGCGTGCACGCGTCCTTGGCGGCTTGGGGCTATCACGCGTTTGTCGATGAGGGGCCAGTAGCCCGCTGGCTGAGTGTCGCTGGTGGTGCTTTTCTGATCGTGCTGGGCTCGTTCAGCTTTCTCAAGCGTGCACGTGCCGCTACCTCGACACCCGCGACGGCCGTTCGTCGGCCTCTTAGCAATTTCCTGCTCGGTGTCTTTATGTGCGGCGCAAACCCGGCTTTTCTCGTGTTTTGGGTATTTGCGATCAATCAAGTGGAGCATCATGTCAAGACTACCATCCTCGATTGGCGCCTCGGCATATTTTTGCTTGGTGTTGCCGCTGGTGATGCAGCCTGGTTTCGAGTACTTTTGCACTTGGTGCGCAAGGGCCGCGACAGCGTTCGGCCCCGAGTGTTGGCGTCCGTAAGGATGACGATTGCTGCGGCTTTTGTCTTAGTTGGGACGGCTGCTGTATATCATGGTTTCAAATTGCAGTGAGGTCGGTATGCTGAGGGTGGGCAACCACTTAGAGTATCACCAGACGACTGCTAGTGAGAGGATCTATGACTGAGCTTGGCCAAACGGCGACTCCGCGTTTTGTTCATGATACTAATGGGTTAAATGTTTTCAAAGGTGACCATGCGGCGATTCGCCACTGCAAGATCGTCGGCACTTTAGGGCCAGCCTCGTCGAATGAGAAGACGCTGCGTGAGCTGATTGAGACCGGGCTGGACATAGCGCGTCTCAATTTTTCCCACGGGACCCATGAGACCCACCGGAAAAATATTGAAATGGTGCGGCGCATCGCTAGGGAATGTGGCCGGCACGTAGCATTGCTGCAAGATTTGCAGGGCCCTAAGATCCGTACCGGCAAGATCCTCGGCGAAAAGCAGGAATTGGTACAGGGCGAGACCTATACCTTAGCTTACGGGGTCGAACAAACGACGCCGGAGGTCATACCTATTGACTACCGCGAGTTGGTGCATGACGTTGCCGTGGGCCAGCGGGTTCTGATGGATGATGGTTTGCTGTCACTCAAGATCGAGAAGATCGAAGGCACCAACGTCATTGTTAAGTGCCTTGACGGCGGCATCCTGAAGAGCCGTAAAGGGGTCAACTTCCCCGAGGCTAAATTATCTCTGCCAGCTCTTTCTGAGAAAGACAGCCGCGACCTGCTCTTTGGCGTGAGTCACGGCGTAGATTTTGTCGCCCTTTCCTTTGTGCAAAGGCCAGAGGATGTGCTCCAAGTCAAAAAGATGATCAATGCTCTGGGTGCCGACATTCCAGTCATTGCTAAGATTGAGAAGCTATCGGCGATTGATGACATCGATGAGATTTGTAAAGTATCCGATGGCCTCATGGTTGCACGTGGTGACCTTGGGGTTGAGGGCAGTGTTGAACGCGTGCCTGGATTCCAAAAGCGTATTATCGAGGCAGCTGCCCGCTACGCGAAGCCGGTGATCATCGCGACGCAGATGCTTGAGTCGATGATTGAAAACCCAGAGGCGACTCTGGCCGAAGTGGCGGACGTTGCCAACGGCGTGCTTGATGGCGCTGACTGCCTTATGCTTTCTGGCGAGGTTGCCAGTGGCAAATATCCAGTTCAGTCCGTGCGTACCATGGCTGGCATTATCAATGAAGTCGAAGGCTGGACCTTGAAGCGGCCGGTGCGCTACCAAACCAACTACCTTGGTCAAAAAGACCACTGGGAAGAGCACGAAGCCATCGCCCGTGCTGCGTGCGAGGCTGCCGATGAGCTGAATGCCAAGGCGATCGTGTGTTTGAGTTTGACTGGAGCTATTGCCCGCTCGGTTGCCAAGTGGCGTCCGCGCACTCCTGTGATTGCGATGAGCCCGCGTAAAGACGTCATACAACGTCTAGTGCTAGTGTGGGGCGTTTACGCGATGCAAAATCCGCTGTTCTACAACACGGACGTGCTGCTCCAAGATTTGCCGCAGCTTTTAAAGAGCCTCGGCATGGTCAAAACGGGCGACATCGTGGTGATCACCGCCGGTATTCCGATCAACCACATGAAGCCAACCAATATGATCAAGATCAACCGGATCCCGTAGGGTCAGGCACTGGCGCTAAGTTATTGAAATAATTTGATTAGTGGTGGTTGGCATCAAGTTTCTTCGGTAAATGAGAACATGGGGCAACGCCCCATGGTCCCTTGCTGCGGAAAGTGCGCTGGTTAGTTGGAGACGTAGACTACGGTATTATTTTCATTGATCTGCTGAAAATAAACTCCGTCCTCTGCACAGTACCAATTCCCACCCGTCCACTGGCAGTCGCTCGGCAGTGAGTAGAGACGTGTGCCAACGGCCCAACGCCGGGAGACCCGTCGTGCTGTGCGACGCGCCGCTCCGGCGTTGCCGACACCCACGCCTACACCAACTCCAACTCCAACTCCAACGCCTCGAGCTACCCTTGCGCCGCCTCTAGCCTCGGCACGTTGGGTGAAGCCGATCGAGTCAACATGATGGTATCGATCAAGTTCCACATTAAGATTACCGCAGGTCAGTGCGATGGCAACGAGCAGGAGTTGCTGCAACCCCTTTCTGTGTCCCGCTGCTACTATCTTATTTTCGTTCTTCATCGTTATCCCCTCACTTTATTCTTTGTTTAGGTCTACGAATTCGACTAGCTGTGATGCCGCCGGTGCCTTGAATTCAAACAGTGCATCGTCAAGGACTGGGTTGGCCTTCCATTGATTGATGGTGACTGTGTAGCTTGGTGAGCCAGTGAGGCCTTTAGAAGTCACCATAAACCGCTTAATTAGAGGTTTAGCGCCAGCATCGATCCATAATTGCCAGTCAATGTTGTTTTGCCGAAAGGCGAGGTGGTGGCATTTAACGCCAGCAATCTTAGCGGTGCCCAAAAAGCGGCTGGATTCGACATCTGCGGTCAAGATGGCGTATGGATCGCTAGTGATGAAATCCGACATCGGCGCCTCGATCTGGTAGGTGCTCAGGACCTTGACCAACTTATCGATATCGCCAGGTTCGTCTGCGGTTGCATACTTTTGCTTAGCGGTATTGTAGCCAACAATTTTATTCCCATTGAAATAGAAGTTCAGCGCCTCGTATCCTGTTTTTTGCGCAAAAATTTTGTTAGGACGTTTAACGGAAATGTCGACTTTTGAGTCGAACAGCAGTTTTTCGTTGTCATTGGATACAGACTCTAAAAATGTTTGAGCCGTGTAGGAAAAACTTTGCAGCGATGTAAGATAGTCTGTCACCGATTTGAGGATTAAGTCACTTTGTTGGTCAATTTGTGGTGTCGGTGAGGCACCATAGGCAACGCTTGCACCAAAAATTAAAGCACCTATCCAGGCTCTGCTGGCGATCTTGCTCAACATAAATCCCCCTGAAAAATATTAAAATGCATAGGAACGCCAATCGTTCCTAACACGAGAGAAAAGCCTGAACGTTCAGGCTAGTGATCTCTCGGCAGTGCAATTAATATGCCGCATCTTACCGGATTCATAAGTGGAGTTTATGGCGCAGCAAAGAGCGACGATATTTGCTGGGTCACTCTGCATGATGACGTTTACCCCCGTCAGATAAGTCAGCAATAATTATTCATGGACAAAGTGGGGCGACCGGTCTTTATAAAATTGCAGCGCATAGTCCACGTGCGCCTCCAAACTATCAAAAATGCGAAATCCTCGCTCCTTTAGCCCAAGAAGCCCAAGCTCTGTGCAGGACAGCACAATACTATCGAGTCGCTCGCGCCTTGCCCACTCGTCACAAAAAATTTGAAAGGCCTGTCGATCCTGATCATCGACACAGCCACGAACTAGGCGTTCCCAGATGACTCTGTGAATCTCATCGCGTTCGGGGCGTGTGGGGATGCAGAGCTCGACACTGGCAGATTCTTGAATGCGACGCTTAAGAAAAGGCTCCTCCATAGTAGGCCTAGTTCCCAAGAAGCCAACGCGTTTACTTGAATTTTTAGTGACAGCTGTAGCGATAGCAGATCCCATGTGAAGCACAGGACGTTGCGTGGATGCTTCGATGACGCGCACAAACTTGTGAATGGTATTGCTGGCGATCACAATGGCTTCGCAGCCGCTCTGAGCGAGAAGGCGCGCAGAATGCACAATCTGATCTTCGACATCTTTCCATTTACCGTTGGCCTGCGAGCGCCCAATCATGCCAAAATCATGGGAGTAAAGAAGTAGGGGAGCAGAACGGTCGCTGCCAAAGATGGAGGCAAAGCCCTCGTTCAATTTTTGGTAATAGATCAAAGTTGAGTGCCAACTTAGACCTCCGATCAATCCAAGGGTGGGGCTTTGGGTAGGGCTTTGGGTAGGGCTTGGGGTAGAGCTTTGCACTTTCGCCGTGGCAGGTGCCATCAGATTAGATCTCCGTCTCGGGATGTCACTCGGTTATTTTTGCAGTATCAATCGCTCTGCATGCCGCGTCAAAACGCGCTTGGCCAGTCCCGCTAATCAAAACAACGCGCTGATCAACGAGCCTATTTTGGTAGAATTCGATGACTTGATCGCGCGAATCTGGGGATGACCTCACAGGGTCAGGCTGCCAGGGTAAGTCGGGGCTGAGCAAAAGATATAAATCATATATAGTTTTGTTGGCTAGCTCTTTGACCCATGCCGGACAACTTCCATAGAGCGTTTCTGCATAGAACACTGTCATGGCAACATCGGTGTCTACGAATAAATACTTCCCGGCTTGTTTTTCTAAAGCTATTACCTGCGCCCAGTGACCGCGAGCGATGGGTTCCACATCAGCTGCAGTCAGCTCGCCGTCTTTTTGCATGGCATAGGTTCGAGCGTATTCAGGCACCCAAAGTGTTTGGTAATGAGCAGCCAGTTGCTGGCAGAGGGTGCTTTTTCCGGAAGATTCAGGACCTATAACGGCAATTTTTTGGCACGTCGGCACTTTGCGAACTTGTGTCGGCGCCACGTTAGTCCTCGGTCATCGCTAATCACATTGAACTTACTGCTCTCTAATCTCCTACCTTAACATAGTCACTTTGCTGTCTGATACGTGCGTTTCTCGTGACCTTTACGTGTCAGACGCGAAGGTCTGTAGCGATGCAGATGGCGTTCTTCTCCCACCTCTTCCCACAAGGTCCAAAGTGTTACGCCATAAAACATGTGCGTACCGATCCAGGCAAAGACTAGAGGGAACTGGATAGTTGAGGTGTTGCCCCTAAGCTCGATGAATAGCGACCCGGCTTTCGGCGATAGCATTAGAAAAAATCCGAACACAGCGGCATGTAGCACACCCAAGCCAATGCCAACGACCCAGTGGTTGACGAAGCGGTCTAATAAATTAAAGGCCCAGCAGTACCCTATAGCAATGATCGAACCAAAGATGAGATGGGCCGCAAGCCCGAACCACCAGCCCACTGGACTAGTACCTAGTCCCAGCAGATTGGCCCACGCGGCCTCAGGGCCTAGACCAATATTATTATAGCGAATTAGCCAACTTAGCATCGACACCACCATCGACGCCAAGGCACCCGCAAAGAGTGCGTAGCGAACGTCTTTCGTCTCCATGACATTCCTCCCTTTTCATCAGTCGCAAAATTTCATGCGGCGCATGGGCCTAAGCTAGACTCGCAATCTTTGGATTTCATGCAAGTTGTCTGCCATTTCCCCCTGCTCCAGTGTTCCCCTGCTCCAGGGTCGAGTACAGGGGTGAACTAAGTGACGCGAAAATCCGATTGATATGATCTAACTCGATCATCATCCTCTCTTGGCACCGAGATCCATCGGGATGCATGTGCGTACACTGCCCTTGATCTCTCAGCCAAACCTCATGCCGCACGGCAGCGGGTATATATCTACCGGCGATATTTTGGCGCTGCCGCGCGGCAGCGATAGTTTGATCCCCCGCTGGTGGCGGCACTGCGGCATCGTCGCTCTCGACGGCGTTCTCAACAGTGTTGGTTCGGCTCCCACCATCATTACCCTTAGGTCCATGCTTCGCGGCAGCGCGCTCGGCCTTGCGCAAAGGATCTCGTTTGGTGAGCAGGTCGCCCACGGCTTTCATAAAGATGTCCGCATCGGTTGGTACGGAGCCAGCAGCAGCTCGCTCACCAACAGATCCATACTTTTGGCGTCAGCCCGAGCTAATGCGAAGCGTAAGCGAGTTCAGAGCAGTTTTCTCTGCTGAGCTAGCCTTTGTCCACGGCCAAAAGATACTCTAATTCTTTTTCTGCCATCTTTAACAAAGTCGCAATCTGCTCCAAGGACATTCCAGCGTCCTGTAACTTGCGAATCATCGCTGCTTGAGCCCTCTGCGCACCCTCTTCTCGCCCCCTCTGCGCACCCTCTTCTCGCCCCCTCTGCAGACCCTCATCTCGCCCTTCTTCACGCCCTTGTTCACGCCCCTTCTGCAGCCCTTCATCACGAGCTTCATCAAGCTCCATGCTGACGCGAAGCATGCCAAGCTCACGGGCACGGGCGATCTGTTGTGCTTCATCCATAGCAGAGATCTCTTTCAACTTTTCAAAAGTCTTCTTGATTATGGGATCAGACATAAGGCCCTCGCAAGAGTCTGGCTGGGTAGCCTTCATAAAGAACTGGGCCCATAAATGCAGCCTATCTGGCTGAGCTTGGTAGCCTTGGTGGCCTGGCTGCCCTGGGCCAGGTGAAAGTAACTTAGGTAATTCAACGAAATCCAGCCGAAAATGCTCCGCTGCCGGCACCATCAGCGGCTCCCGGTAGGCGCGGATGATGTGGTGAGCAAGCTCTGGCTCGGCCGTATATAGCGGATGTTTCAACAAAAATATGCTGCGCACGGCTCGCAGGGCAGGGTGTAAAGCGCCAATTTTGAGCTGAGCGCTGTAGACCTTGGCCCAGTGGTACAGGGCTCGGTGCGGCAGGATCTTGCTGGTCGAGGTCTGCATCTCAAGATTGACATGAGAGCCGTCATCCAGCCGCAGCAAGAGATCCAACTCAACACCGCGCTCGTCTGCTAGTTGCCGCGGGACGATCGGGTTTAGGACTTCTAGACTGACGATGGGTGACGGCGGTGTGATGATGCAACTAATCAGATCGATCAGCCCATCGCGGCAGTCGGGCGACGAGAGCAGCATCTTGCTGACGACGTCTAAACAAGGGTCCAATATTTTGCCGTTGTTGTCGGGGTCGTCGTTTCTTCCTTTATTTCGATCTTTATCCATGTCCAACCTCGCTGGATCGTGTGAAACATGTTTCGTGCGACACAAAACTTTGTGATCACCTGATCTACGTCACAAGGACTGGCAAGAGCCAACGACATGGACGGACATCGACCATGCAGT
>Ga0315274_10004210_pt1 | contig 21215 bp, 18 predicted proteins | sample YL17G02_20_MG_FD_203700 | JGI IMG/M metagenome (GOLD analysis project Ga0315274, IMG submission 203700) | Sediment microbial communities from Yellowstone Lake, YNP, Wyoming, USA - YL17G02_20 | ecosystem: Environmental > Aquatic > Freshwater > Lake > Sediment | place: USA: Wyoming | collected...
AAGATAAATTACGAGAAATTAATTAACCCAAAACCTTCCTCTCCCCTTGGGGGGAGAGGATGAAGGTGAGGGGAAAGGTATTATGGAGATCAAAGCGATACGTGGGTTCAATGATATCCTTCCTGATGAGATAGGGAAGTGGCAGTTTGTTGAAGACACTGCTCGAAAGGTATTTGAGGGATTTGGTTTCTCAGAGATTCGCATTCCCATTATCGAACGGACAGAACTCTTCTCTCGAGGCATAGGGGAAGCGACAGACATTGTCGAGAAGGAGATGTATACCTTTACGGACCGGAGCGGAAACTCTCTGACCCTTCGTCCTGAAGCCACAGCCTCTATGGCGCGGGCCTATTTAGAGCATCAAATCTACTCCTTCGATCCTGTGGCAAAACTCTATTGCATCGGCCCGATGTTTCGTTATGAGAGACCTCAGAAGGGCCGCTATCGGCAATTTTATCAGATCGATGCAGAGGTCTTTGGTGTGGAAAATCCAATGGTGGATGCTGAGGTCATCCTCATGCTCATCCAATTTCTAAAAAAGGTAGGACTCGAAAAGCTGGAACTTCAGATCAATTCCTTGGGCTGCCGCGCCTGTCGGCCCCGGTACCGGGAAGAATTAAAGAATTTCTTATCCCAAAGATCATTTCGACTCTGTGAAGATTGTCAAAGGAGACTTCACACCAATCCCCTGCGAATCTTTGACTGCAAGGTTGAAACCTGTCAAGAAGCCATTGCCGATGCCCCTCAAGTGATTGAATACATCTGCCATGAATGTCAGAGGCATTTTGACCAGGTGAAGGAATATCTTGAGATGGCGGGCCTCGAATATATCCTGAACCCTAGAATGGTGAGGGGATTGGATTATTATACCCGGACTGCCTTTGAGGTGGTTTCATACAGTTTGGGTTCTCAGAATGCGGTGACAGGCGGAGGGCGGTATGACAATCTCTTTCAGGAGATTGGAGGTCTTGATGTTCCAGGGATTGGGTTTGCCATAGGAATGGAGAGGTTGATCTCCTTATTACCCAAAGAAAAGGAATTTACCCAAAACCCGCACGTTTTCATAGCAGCCTTGGGCGAAGAGACTTACAAGGAGGCCTACCGATTGGCCAATCAACTCCACCTCCAAGGGATTCGGGCCGAGTTAGATTATGAAGGAAAAAGCCTGAAGAGCCAGATGCGAAGGGCGGATAAACTGAAGGCTCGATATGTCATAATCCTGGGAGAAGATGAATTAAAAAGAGGGAAAGCCGTCTTAAGAAATATGAAGGACAAGTCCCAAGAAGAGATCTCGATCGACAATCTTTTGGAAACCCTAAAATCAAAAATCCTTCAGGATTGATTAAAAAATCATTTGATGGTATTATCTTTTTGAATCTTAAATTTCAACTTTAAACTTTTAACTTTAGAACCTAACAAGGTTAAGTTTAGGAATTTTCTTCTAACACTTGAGATCGGGCAGGGTTTTACTCCGACTCTTAACCTTAACCTTGTGTTTTTAGACTTTGTCTAAGATGGGGGATCGTTCAATGGTAGGACAACGGACTCTGACTCCGTGAATAGGGGTTCGACTCCCTTTCCCCCAGCCACAGAACAAGAACGGGTTCGGCTCAATTGGACCGAGCCCGTTCTTGTTACCGAGAGCAAGAGACAGTTTACAAATACCCTACCATTCCAGAGACTTGTATAAATTTACTTGACAACTCCAAATTTATATGTAAAATGGAGTTATGTATTCCAGATTTATCAACCCTCCAAAAGCTAAAAGTTTCTTTTTATTCGGTCCCCGAGGAACAGGTAAGACTACATGGGTTAAGTCAGCCTTTCCAAAGGCTGTCTATATTGATTTATTAGAAGCTGAGCTATTTAATGATTTGACTGCGAATCCGCAACGGTTATCGAATTTTATCCCTCATGATTTCGAAGACTGGGTCATTATTGATGAAATTCAGCGAATCCCTGATCTTTTGCACGAAGTCCACCGTTTGATTGAAGCAAAAAAGTATCACTTTATTCTCACTGGGTCCAGCCCGCGGAAGCTGAAAAGAAAGGGCCCAAATCTTCTCGCTGGCCGGGCGTTAACGCTTTCCATGCACCCTTTGTCTGTTGCTGAATTGGGCGGTGATTTTCGATTAGATCATTCTCTTAGGTATGGTCAGTTGCCCAGCGTTTATACAGAAGCCGATGCAAAAAAATATCTTGAAGCCTATGTCAGGACCTATCTCGAGGAGGAAATCCGTCAGGAAGGAATTACAAGAAATCTGTCAGCATTTGCAAGATTTCTGGAAGCTGCGAGTTTTTCCCAGGGGTCTGTTTTGAACATTTCTTCTGTCGCACGGGAATGTCATGTCGAGAGAAAGGTCGTTGAGAGTTATTTTTCAATCCTTGAGGATTTGATGATCGGCTACCGGATACCCATTTTCTCCAAGAAAGCAAAAAGACGGCTTATAGTGCATCCCAAGTTTTATTTTTTTGATGCAGGGGTTTACAGGACTTTGAGACCTATGGGGCCGCTCGATGCTCCAGAAGAGGTTGATGGAATTGCATTGGAAACGCTCTTCCTTCAAGAACTCATTGCCCTTAATAACGCCTTGGATTTTGGCTATAAGATTTTTTACTGGCATACTTCAAACGGTAGGGAAGTGGACTTTGTTCTGTATGGGCCTAAAGGGTTGCTGTCTTTTGAAATAAAAAGAACATCGAGAATTACATCGGCCATGTTTGGAGGATTGAAATCTTTCTTAGCGGATTATCCCATGGCAAAAGCGTACTTTGTTTACATGGGAAATCGGCGGATGTATGAGGAAAAAATTGAAATCGTTCCAGTTTTGGAAATCCTGAAAAATTTAAGAACCTTATTGTCAGGTAAAATTACAGCAGTTTAAAACAGTAATTATAACCCCCCTGAAACATCTCCCATTAGATACTCACCCCTTGACATTAACGTTCACTTTAATTATAATGTTCACTGAATGGTGAACAATACACATTTGGTGAACAGACTATGACCGAAAAAGAGATCGAGCAACAATTTAAAGGTACCTTTAAAAGTCTTTTCCCCAAGATCAAAGACGCCACCCTCATATCTGAGTATTCTTTTGGAAAAAAGGGGAGGGTAGATGTTTTGTTGCGTTTGAAAATGGGAGAAAAGAGGGAGGCGCTTCTCTGCGAGGTTGTTAGCCAGGGCTTTCCAAAACAAATAAGGGAAAAAGGATTGCAGCTTTTAGAAACAAGTGAGCAAGGCAAGAGAGGGTATCCAGTAATTATTGCTCCTTACATATCCGAGTTAGGAAAAGAGGTCTGCAAAAAAATTGGAGTGGGATTTTTGGATCTTTCTGGAAATGCATACCTTAATTTTGACTCTTTTTATCTGGAGATAGAAGGCAAGCCAAATAAATTCAAGTCATTGGGCAAACTCTCAGGACTTTTTAACCCGAAAGGAGAGAGGATATTAAGGTTCTACCTGCTTCAAGGGAAAGACGAATCGCTTCAGAGTTATAGACGAATAGCATCAGAAGTTTCTGTCAGTCTCGGTCAAGTATCGAAGGTTAACAAGAAATTGGATGAATTAGGGTTATGGATAGAAGAATCAGAAGGTGTGAAAGCACTCGATAAACCAAAGCTTCTGGACTTATGGAGAGACAATTATCGGTTCGAAAGAAACAGAATATTAAGTTTCTATTCAATAAAGCAAATACCCCAAATCGAAAAACAGATAACCGAATTCTGTAAGACCAATGGAGTACAGTATGCCCTTACCCTTTTTTCAGGTGCTAATCGTCTTGCTCCTTTCACGAGATATAATGTTGCCACAAGCTATTTTAGTGGTAACATCGAAAAAATAAGGGGAGAGCTTGAACTGAAAGAGGTTCCTTCTGGAGCGAATCTACAAATAATAATACCTTATGATGAAGGGGTGTATTATAAGGCTCAAGAAGTTAATTCCTTTATCATTGCCAATCCAATTCAGATTTATCTCGATTTATACAATAACAAAGGGCGTGGAAGGGAACAGGCCGACTTCTTGAGAGAGCGGATTATAAAAATCTGAGATGAAGGTTAAGAGCGAATACACACCAATGGAAATAGAGGCATAAATACCGTGTTTCCGTTGCCTGACACCGCAGTTACTGACTGAAAGAGTGGTAACAGTGACATTCCCCCGCTTTGTCCGGTGTAATGGCATTGTTAGAAGGCGTTTTAATACAGCGCCCTCAACTCTTCCAGTTTCGTTTTAAGTTTGGATAGCTTCTCTGAGTCAATTCCGAGCACAGAAAACACCTGAGCAGTTGAATCAGCAAGAATGCCTGCTATGGTATCAATAATATGAAAGCTTTGTTCTTTTTCAGCAGGCTGGAAATATGAAACTTTGACAGTTCCATCCATCTCCATAAGATGTTTCTTTTCTAAAATATTCAAGTTGTTATGCGAGTGCTGACAAAGCTCAGGATAAATTGATTCATATAGATCCGTTAGGCCCGCTTTTTCGAATCGCTCCCACACTTTAAGCTTCTTTCCCCCTTTTTTCTTTAATTCAGCAATTTGGGCGCAGGCTTCGTCGTATTTCCCACGAAGATCTTTAGAGTTGGCGAGTGCTTCCAAATAAACGTTCTGGTGTCCTCGTTTGATGGCGTTGTTAAGGATTTTTTTCTTCTCATGTAAATATGCGACTGTCATGAATTGTAAGTATTCCACGGAGTCACTTAAATTTCTCAGGTCTACATATGCCTCCAACTGGACTCGGAAAAGTACGGGGACAGTGGTATTGTTTTTGGTCTTATAAAGGCTAAAGCATCCATTCGCCATTTCAAGGACAGTTCCATGAAGGCAAACCATATATAGATGCTGAGGGTTGTCACTCTTAAATTTTTCTTCAATGAGTGAAACGAGTTCAATGGCTTCGTCTATAACATTTTTGAATTTTTTTAATAGGTCATCCATTCTTTGTTAACCTGTCTTCGAATCGAGTATACCTCTGGCACGGTCGACCAACCCCTTAAACAAGTCACCGTATGCCCAGATTATGGTTCCAAGAACAAGCAGGATGACCCCTAGATGCATACTGGAAACATCTAAGGCGAACTTGGCGGTGCGCTTCGACTTCATCAGGCGTCGGCAGAGCGTGACCACCATTGAAGGTTCTCTCGGCTATAACGAAGCCTTGAACGCCGAGACGGAGGAGGCGTCGAACGGTGAGACTCGCACCCATTATGACCGTGATGGCGCCCGAGCGTGAAAACCAATGCCACTGGCCAGTCCGCAGAGAGAGTGCTACAGAGGCTGCGGTCCAGCATACCGCGAAGAACACCAGAAAGAGCTGACTCGTCAACAGTCTCATGAATACTTGCCTCATCTTCAATGATGTTTTGCTGAATCCCTTGCAGCGTTCAGCTCTTTCGCTCTGTCATAATCTTCAATCGCCCGCTTGTGGTTGCCAAGTTTATCATAGGCAAGCCCCCGCCAACGGTAGATCTCCGCACCTTTCGCATCCAGATCGATGGCCCGGTCGAAATCCCTGATTGCCTGAACGTATTTGCCAAGTTTATAATAGACAAGCCCCCGGCTGCGAAAGGTCACGTAATCTGGTGAATAAAGCTCTATAGACCTGTCGAAATCCCTGATCGCCTGCTTGTAGTCCCCAAGGTCGACGTAGGCATGTCCCCGCATAGAATAGGACCAGAAATCTTTAGGATCCAGCTCAATCGCCCGGTCGAAATCTCTGATTGCCTCCCGGTAATTCCCAACTTCCTCGCGGATCATTCCACGCCAAAAATAGCCGTCCTCCTCTTCCGGTTCAAGTTCGGTGAATTTGTCAAAATCTTTAAATGCCTGTTCTTCGTCTCCCAGCATATAATAAACAAAGCCACGCTTTAAATAGGCCCAAGCGAATTTCGGGTCCAATTCGATGGTCTTTGAATATGCTTCAATTGCATCGTGGCACTTACTGATGGCCAGCAATGCATTTCCCTTCTCCGCCAAGCGTTTTAAATAGGCCGGTATTGCATATTTCGGGACCAGTTTGATACCCTTTAAATATGCCGCAATGGTGTCCTCGTACTCGATGGCCGCCAGCAATGCATTTCCTTTCTCATACCAGCTTCCCTTCCTTTTGGGTACACTGTATCTGGATTTAGTTAAAATGATGAGTTCAAGTCCGTTGAGGTCTCTGTTTAAACGGTTCTCTTCGGCAAAATTCGGTTCGTCGTCAAGAACGTACCTTTCTTTCCGGGGCCCCGATTTAGGTAACGAACTGAGCTTAATCCTAACTGGTTTTAGGGACTTTAAGTAATTAGCTGGCATTGCGAAATTAAGATTTTGCCCAAAGCCAAGATAAGCTGTTGCTATGCCGATAACGTTACCAGTTGTGTTAAAGACTGGCCCTCCACTGCTGCCCGGGGATATTGGAGCTGTAATCTGGATGAATTTAAATCCTTTTACTTTTCTCACACCGCTAACTATCCCATTGGAAACGGTGCCCTCTAACCCCGCTGGGTTTCCAATAGCTATTACCTCTTCACCAACTGTGATCGTATCCGAATCCCCCAAAGGCAAAGGGTTCGTACTTTTAAGTGAAGTCTTTGCAATCAATAAATCTAATTCTGGATCATCATTAATTATTTCGAGAACTTCTCCTGTTCTACCATCCATAGTCTTGATTAACGCCTTAGAACTGCTTTCGAGCACATGGTGATTTGATGCTACGTCACCCTCTGCATTTATGAAAAATCCACTCCCTAAAGTTATCGGTTGATCGTTCTGGTCTAAAGCAACAATCGTCACCACAGAGGGAGAGTATTTCTTGACAATCTGAGAAGTAGTCAATTGGGCATAAGCCAACCCTGCGAAAAGTAAAAATGATATGAGGATTATTATAACTTTTCGGATATTCATCGACTAAATCCACTTTCCCGTAATTTTAAATATCGTTGAAAACAAAACCCCATTCTTTTTTCAGAAATGGGGTTCTAACTTCATCTCTAGAGCATATACCCACCCAATGGTTTAAGGTTAATAACAAAAAAAGCAATTTTAACAAGAGTATATTAAATTCAGAACATCGTGTCAATGGGAATTGGGAGGGCAACTGTCCTCAGAAGTGCGAAGGTTAGAAGGTGAGATAAGAAGGAATGAAAAAAAAGGAATGCCTCTTGAGTTAGAGGTCACGCCCACTTTACTCAATGGAGGACATCCTGGGTAGGTTTATCGGTGCTCGGCACCGCCACCGTTTTGTTAGGAGGCGTTGTGGTAGTGAGTTTGAGTGGGAGGTCTGGGAGGAAGGGAGAAGAGGGAATTGTGATTCCTGGTTCCGATATTCGGCAAAGAAAAGCAGATGAAAATGCTGGTGTGACTCAGGAGTGAAAATGTGGGGGATTCTGGGCCGACATGTCTCGTTCCTTTTTAGGCATTTCAAGAATCCCCTGCGATCGCTCAGAATTTTATAGATTCTTAATATTTTCGTTAATTTGTTTAATCTTACAATTCCTTGCAATTCTTGCCTTTTTGTCACTTCGTGAATCGAGGTTCGACTCCTCGTCCCTCAACCATAGAATAAAAATGGGTTCGGCTCATTTAGGTCAGACCCATTTTTATTACGAAGACCCTCTATTTTTTTTAGGAGCCCACGGACGGGTTTGAACCGTCAACTCGCTATTACGATTCAAAATCGTAAAATATCCTCTTGGATTAGATCCCAAACTGTCAGGAATAAAACTTCGCGGCCTTTTAGGTTAATTGTGGTTTTAAGATTTTTGTTTATGACCATATATCCCCCCGGTTTAGGTGAGAAACCTTGATCAAGCATTGGTAATCGTACATTTTTGTCAGCGTATTTATATTTTAACCGGAGAATTTTAAAAGTCAAGTTATAAATTTCCCAGCATTAAAAGGCAATACCCGACCAGATAGAGGCAAGAGAAGGTGTGAGGGCTATTTCTTATCCTGACCAACCACTTTAGCCCAGGAGTCTCGCAATGTGACGGTTCGGTTGAATACCAGAGCCTTATCAGAAGAATCAACAGGATCTACGCAGAAATAACCCAGCCTTTCAAACTGGAAACGGCTTCCAGGTGCTGCACTTGCAAGGCTTGGTTCCACCCGGCACGAGGTGAGGGTTTCCAAAGATAGGGGATTGAGGTATTTTGTAAAATCATCCCCTTTACCCATTGGATCGGCGACCTGGAAGAGGCGATCATACAATCGCACCTCAGCAGGCATCGAGTGATCTGCTGATACCCAGTGGATGGTTGCATCGACCTTCCGGCCATCAGGAGCAAAGCCGCTTCGCGTCTCTGGATCATAGGTGCAGTGCACTTCGACCACTTCGCCTGTGTTGGGATCTTTAACAACGCTCACACATTTTATAAAGTACCCATACCGGAAACGGACTTCTTTGCCGGGAGATAGCCTGTAAAACTTTTTAGGTGGATGCTCCAGAAAATCTTCTTGTTCTATGAATAGTACCCTGGAGAAGGGCACTTTCCGGGATCCCATCTCTGTCTTTTGGGGATGATAAGGACAATCGAACTCTTCAACTTTGCCTTCCGGATAGTTGTCGATAACCACCCGGAGAGGATGGAGCACAGCCATAACGCGCGGAGCCCTTTCATTCAAATCGTCCCGTATACAGTGTTCAAGAAGAGCCATATCTATGACGCTATCATTCTTGGCCACGCCGATACGATCACAGAAGTTGCGGATCGCCTCGGGTGTATAGCCTCGCCTTCTCATCCCTGCGATGGTGGGCATTCGAGGATCGTCCCAGCCCGTGACGCACCCTTTCTGTACCAATTCGATCAGTCGTCGCTTACTGAGAATCGTATAGCTGAGGTTGAGGCGAGCGAATTCGATTTGCTGGGAGTGACAATCCACGTTCAACTGATCCAAAATCCAGTCATACAAGGGACGGTTATTCTCAAATTCCAGAGTACAAATGGAATGGGTGATTTTTTCAATGGAATCGGAGAGACAGTGGGCAAAGTCGTACATTGGATAGATGCACCACTTGTTGCTTGTCCGATAATGGGGCGCTCTTTTGATCCGATAAAAAACCGGGTCTCGCATGGTGATGTTTGGGGAGGCCATATCGATTTTTGCACGAAGGACATGGGCTCCATCTTCAAACTCTCCGGCCCGCATTCGCCTGAACAGATCCAGGCTTTCTTCAATGGAACGATTACGATAAGGGCTCTCTTTGCCTGGCTCTGTCAGGGTACCGCGCTGCTCCCTGATTTCATCTGCACTCAGGCTGCAAACGTAGGCCTTGCCCTCCTTAATCAACTGCACGGCATACTGGTAGAGTTGCTCATAATAATCCGAGGCATAATAGAGACGATCCTCCCAGTCGAATCCCAGCCATTTCACATCTTGAATGATTGAATCCACATATTCTTGACTTTCCCCGCTTGGATCCGTATCATCCATCCGTAAATTGCAGGTGCCTCCATATTGGGCGGCAATACCAAAATTTAGGCAGATGGACTTGGCGTGTCCGATATGGAGATAACCATTCGGTTCAGGTGGAAAGCGTGTGGCAACCCGTCCTCCATGTTTTCCGGTCTTTAAATCTTCCTCAATGATTTCCCTGATGAAATCGGTTGGGGAAGAAACATCCGTTTGTGTCATATTTTTAACATCCTTCCATCTTTTTTTACCATAATTTGCTTCCCCTTTCAATCTATAATCATAGGAGTATCCGCTCTTTTAAGATTGATCCTCGGGTATGTTGTGCTATTATATTTTTAGGGATTTATGGACTTAACTCATAATGAATCCCTTTATAGGGATCATAGGGTCGTTAGATTCATGATTTTTTATGAGCGAAATCAATAGGCATTCAAACTTTTACTAAAATTTTGAATTTCATGAAGGGAAGGGGTTTATTTATCATTTTTAGTTAGAAATAACCAAAATCTATTTTGGAGGTGAAAAGCGATGAAAAAGATGGTGATGGTAATTGGGCTATCGATCTTACTGGTCGCGGGTAGTGTAGATTTTGGATTATCGCAGATTACTTCTGAAGTTGAATTAAAAAAACCTAAGGCTGAAGTGGGATGGGCCTTCTACAACGGAAGAATTTATCTCGATTTAGGGGTACAATCTGGATACCTTAAAGGAGATACGACTTATCGCATTACTTTTCTGGAAGGTGCAAGTGAATTAGAATTTCCATTGAAGACCTATTTGGTAGGGCCTGAGATCGGTTGGGGTTATAAGAACTCTCTGAAGCAAGATAAATTACAGGTGAAGGTAAAGTGGCTGACCAATATTAGCCGTGGTTCAGGAAAGATGAAGGATTCGGATTGGCTTGATGACGATGGTCAACCCGGTTTAGATATCTATTCAGAATCAGATATAGAATTAAAAGCCTATATCATTGATGTTAATGCAATATATAATTTTTGGCCTATTAAACAATTGAGTATCGGACCAATGGTAGGATATAAGTACCAGCGATTTGAATATGATGTCAAAAATACGAAGCAAATTGGTATTGGCATATATGCCCCTGACTATACAGCGTCTGTTTCTGGAAAGACATTAGATTACGAAGTGGTCTACCATATTCCCTATTTTGGATTAGGTTCGAATATTTTGTTTGGAAAGAAATTTCGGGTAAATATGACTGGAGGTTATACCCCTTGGGCTACTGCTAAAGATAGGGATGATCATATCTTACGTTATAAACTCAGTGAGGCTGATGTGGAAGGATATACATACTTCGCAAGTCTCAATGCCATCTTGAACTTCTTACCTCACTGGTTCTTAATCATAAGTGGTGAATATATGAAAATTCATACAACGGGGACACAGCATCAATCTTTCTATGCAGGTCCTAATGCGGGCTGGACTTCTGATGTGGATGACAAAATAACCTCTAAACAAAGGTTCTTTTCGGCAATGATTACTTACAGGTTCTAAAGATCAATCGTTCAAGTTCTATCATTTATTGAGGGGCTGACATAGAAGAAGAAAAAGGGATTGAAACGAAGTTTATTGCTACGGTTACAAGCCTTAAAGGCACCTGCCATGCGAGCCATAAGGTAGGTCAGCAGTTCGAATTGAACTGCTACGAGGCGGGTGGACTCTGTGGCTTCTTTTACCACGATATATTCCCTTACCTCTCCGTGATGCAGTTTGGAGGAAAATATCCCTGGTGGGATAAGGATGTGATCGAAGTAGAGTGTCCAGATCGCTATAACACAGTCTCTCTAAAGGTGGAGAGGAAAAGATAGATACGATCATGCATCCTCTTCTAAAATGATTCTTGCATCGACAGCAACAGCACGATCTGCATAGGCAAAGATGGGGTTTAACTCCAGTTCTTTAACTTTTGGGTTTTCCTCTGCAAATTTTGATATCTTAAGAATCATTTCCACTAAAGCAGGAATATTCGCTGGTTCTTTTCCCCTGTATCCTTGCAACAAAGGATATCCTTTTATTTCTTGGATCATTTCCTGAGCGTCTCTCTGCCTAACAGGAACGATCCTGAAAGAAACATCTTTGAGCACCTCCACAAAAATACCCCCTAGGCCAAACATGATGACCGGTCCAAATTGGGGATCTTTACTGGTACCCACGATCACTTCTGTTCCCGGGCGGACCATTTTTTGAACAGATACCCCCTGGATGACTGCACCAGGGTATTGTTGGTTTACGCTTTCTATAATTTCGTTATAAGCGGTTTTCACCTGGGCAACGTTATTTAAGCCCAGTTTTACACCGCCCGAGTCGCTTTTGTGAATCACATCTGGTGAGGCTATTTTTAATGCCACAGGAAATCCAATTTTCTGGCTTAACAAAACTGCTTCTTTCTGGGTCTTTGCCAGTTTGGTTTCCACGATAGGTATCCCAACTTGCCTGAGAAGTTTTTTTGATTCAAATTCAGTGAGTATTGATCGGTTCTCTTTTTTTGCTTTATCGAATATTGAAAAATTCGCCATCATGCTTCCCCCCTTCTTCCAGAAGGCATATCGAAAAGTAACAATTTTACCCGATGATTTCAACTTTCTTTATAAAAAATATGCTGTTAATATTTTTCTTCAAATAAGGTATCATCATTCCTATGAAAGATAAGAACGCCTTTCACTTTGGTTGGATCATTGTTGGCTTCAGTTTCGTCACCCTCGCCCTGGCTTACGGGGTTTGGTATTCCTTTTCCGTCTTCTTTGTGGCCCTTCTGAAAGAGTTTGGCTGGAGCCGCTCTATGGCCGCGGGGGCCTTTTCACTCTTTGTGATCCTTCATAGCCTCATCGGTCCTTTTGTGGGGATCATGGTGGATCGCCTCGGACCCAGAAGGGTCATCCTACTAGGATCGTTCTTTTTGGGAGTGGGGCTCGCCCTGTGTAGTTTAGTCAAAACCTGGTGGCAATTCTACATCTTTTTCGGTGTCATCACAGCCGTGGGCGTAGGGTCCATTGGATGGGTTCCCAATACTACGATAATACAACATTGGTTTAAGGAAAAGAGAGGATTACCCATAGGGATCATATCCTCTGGAATCGGAATTGGAATTTTGGTCTGCATTCCCTCCATTCAACATCTCATCACCCAAGTAGGATGGCGGATGACTTATCGCATAATGGCCATCTTCATTCCTCTCATTGTCATTTCTATGGCGATTGCAATTTTAAAGAGACCTCCACAAACCACCCAGGTCCGTGATATCAAAGAGGGGGTTTCCCCTGGGATCGTTAAAGACCCTTTGGTGGTTAATGAAGAATGGGCTGCACGGTCGTGGACAATCCGGGAGGCTATCGCCACGAAGCCATTCTGGTTCCTCACTCTCTCCTTTTTCTTAGGCAATTTAATTGCTCAGTCAACCTTCGCACACCAAGTGGTCTTTTTCGTGGATCATGGTTTGGAGGCCATCCTTGCTTCTTATATCGTCGGTATTGTAGGAATCGTGAGTATAGGGAGTAAAATCCTGTGGGGCGTATTGTCAGATAAGATCGGAAGGGAGATTACTTACACGATAGGGATTACCTTCACCATATTAAGCATGATCACCCTTATCCTATTCAGCTTCTTCCCTTCCCCTATTCTAACATACTTTTTCTCTTTGTTCTTTGGTATGGGATATTCTGTTACAGCGGCTCTTCCTCCCCTCATCACAACAGACTTTTTTGAAGGAAGGGCCTATGGTGGCATCTTCGGATCACTCATGACCTTTGTTGGAGTAGGAGGGGCCTTTGGGGCCTGGTTCGCTGGTTTCCTTTATGACTTTGTGGGGAGTTATGTTCCTGTGTTTGTCATTTTGATCCTCTGTGCTCTCTTTTCTTGTCTTAGCATTTGGAAAGCAGCTCCAAGGAAAATCAGGATGGTACCAGGGAGAAAGTAAACCCCGTTAGAAAGGACAGGGCTTTAACCTCGCCCTCAATAAAGGAATGAACATTTTATTTCCACATCCCTGCCATAAACCCCGTAGGATGTTTACTCTCCAACGGGGTAAATGGCGGAGCTTTCTAACGGGGTAAATCAACCCTTCGACTTTCCCCGGTCTAAAGCCCGGGGTTTGCTCAGGGTTGATACTGAGCGGCGCATTTGACCCCGTCCCGAAGGATGGGGTTTGGCGTCGTCGAAGTATCAATTTTGAAAGGAGAAGAAAATGCGTAAAAATTATGGGTTTGAGAATTTACCCCTTTCCCAATTGAAGGAGATACAGAAAAGGAAACTTCGGCATCTGGTCAGATGGGCTTATGAGAAGACATTGCTCTACCGCCGAAAATGGGATGAGGTTGGATTAAAACCGAGGGATCTGAGAAAGGTTGAGGATTTAAAGAAAGCCCCTCTCACGCGATATGTAGAAGATTTTGTTAAGACACCCATCTCAGATAAATTGGCTGTGCCCATGGATAAGGTAAAAGAGGTGAGTTCCACATCAGGCACTCTATCAGGATTCACACAGCCATTCATGCTGACGAAAAAAGAGGCAAGGGTTTACTACCAGAATGAGGCCAGGGTAAGGGCAATTTGTGGGGTAACACCTTCCGATGTCGTTCAAGTCCTCACTGGATTTGAGTGTTGCAGAAATGGGTATTATGCCTTAGGCTCAACCGTTCTCATGGATCATGCCGGGAGAAGGAATATCGACCATCAGATTCGTCTGACACAGGTAATGGGTGTGACTGTATTAGAGCATCTCCCAAGCCATGTCCTTCTCTACTTTGAAAGAGCAAAACAGTTAGGGATTAACATCCGTCACACGAAATTGAGATTGGTCGTGGGTGTGGGTGAAGGATGGGCAGAGGCCTATAGAAGGAAGGTAGAAGCAGAGTATGGTGTTCCATTTCGGAGCGCCTATGGATTGGTCGAGACGAGCGTGGTTGCAGGGGAATGTCCTGAGGGTGAGGGCATGCACACGGTGATGGATAACTTTATTATTGAGGTGATCAACCCAGAGACTGGAGAGAACCTGATGGATGGAGAAGAAGGGGAACTGGTCATCACGCCTCTTAACAATGTCGCCATGCCCCTCATTCGGTATCGAACAGGGGATGTAGGATCGATCATTCCTTATAAGCTCTGCAAATGTGGAAATACTCATCCAAAGATTTCCCTTGTGAGGGGGAGGGTTTCTCAGTTTATCAAAGTAGGTGGGAGGCGGATCCTTCCAATGGATATCGAAGAGGTTGTAGCACTTACGCCAGGGCTCGGGGATGAATATCAGATCATCTTGGATCATCCAGGAGAGCTGGAGAAGCTAAAGGTAAAAGCAGAAATCCGTCCTGAGATTCAAAACGCCGAGAATGTAAAGAAGAAGATGGAAGAGACGATCCATAAGAACTTAGGTATTAAAAGCGAGGTTGAATTGGTTTCCTTGGGTTCGTTGGGCCGCTCTCTCTTTAAGGCCCAGAGAGTGGTCAAAGCTTATTAATGATTTGGACTTCAAGAAAGAGATCACCTCGATTTCCATTGGTATCCTTTTTACCTAAACCTTTCAAACGCAGACGAGTGCCTCCCTCCACCCCCGGCGGGATGGTTACCATGAGGGTCCTCTTTCTCAGTCCTTGCGGGATAGAAATCAATTTCCGGGCGCCATAATAGGCTTCCCTGGGTGTGATCTTGATCACGCCGTGGAGGTCCAATTCATCTGGTAGCTCATAAGGAGAGATCGATTGAAGTCGAGGTGTCGTTTGTCTTTGGGTAAATCGATGGAGACCATTACTCAAACCTGTCCTGGGAATCGCATCAAATATTTTGATGAAAATGAGACCGGAGATAAAACCACCGATATGGGCCCAAAACGCAATGCCCCCAACATTGCTCGGGGTGAGGCCTGCAGAAAACAATTGAAGGAAAAGCCAATACCCGAGAAAGATAAAGGCAGGGATCTCAACGAATTGAAAAAAGAAAAAGATCGGGATCAATGTCATGATCCGGGCACGGGGATAGAGGAGAAGATAAGCTCCCATGACGCCAGAAATCGCTCCACTCGCTCCAATGGTAGGGATTTTGGAATCCCAATTAGTGAGGAGATGAACCAGGCCAGCGGCCACACCACAAAAAATATAGAAGATAAGGTATCGAATGTGACCAAGCCTATCCTCTATGTTATCTCCGAAGATGTAGAGGAACCACATGTTCCCAAGGATATGTAGAAATCCTCCATGGAGAAACATCGAGGTCAGAAAGGGGAGAAATTGTTGAAATGTGGTAAAGTGAGTGTAGAGTTCTGGATCAGAATATCGTATGGGAACAAGGCCAAAGAGGAAAAGAGCCTCTTCCAAATGGGGGCCCTGAATGAGTTCCCATAAGAAAACAATAATATTGAGGCCAATGATGAGGACATTGACGGCCGGAAAATGCTTTGAACGAATAGCATCTCGAATTGGAATCATGGCATTTCTTCTTTAAATATAATTCGTCTCGCTTTTGAATACAATGAAAATTAAGGGCCTTTCAACTGAGATGTTTTCGATATGTTGATATTTTTGCTTGATTTTTAATGGGTTGTAGGTTAATTTTGACAAGGTAATAACGCAGTTGTATTGCATATTGACTGATTGAAAATTGGGAATTGATTCGTATTAGGGTCCCATCGTCTAGTGGCCTAGGACACTGGCCTCTCACGTCGGTAACACGGGTTCGACTCCCGTTGGGACCACCAAAGAAATCGAGGGATTAACCATTTCGGTTAATCCCTTTTTGTTATGATGACAGTTTTGCGATCCATTCCTTTTTGACTTTCCTCAAAATTTTCATGGCCCAGGTGATTACTACGAAACCAAGAACTTGCTCGCATTACTCAAAGGTATGAGTAATAATACTCAGCGTATTGAGTAAATTGTTTCTTCCTAATATGTCACGGGTTCGACTCCCGTTGGGACCACCAGAACTCAAAAATCCTTGACCAAGAATTTAAAAGAGATTAAAGTTAGATCGTCCAAAGGGGTGAAAGATGAAGGGTGGTGAGTTAGAATACCCATAATATGGAATACATTCCTGTCACTGTTGATAAAAGCCACCTGATCACCATTGGAGAAAGGCTCTATTCGGAGAGCATTGAACTCATCCGGGAGTTAGTCAACAATGCATATGATGCCGATGCGACCGAGGTCAACATCAAAATGACCGATGAATTCATCGAAGTCAAGGACAACGGCACAGGAATGAATCGAGAGGGGCTGAAACAATATTTCAATATAGGTTCTCCGGAGAAGATCATTAAAACGAAATCGCCTATTTTCCATCGAGACCTTATCGGTCAATTCGGTATCGGGAAGTTTGCCAGTCTCTCCGCCTGCGAATGCTTTGAGGTCTACACTCAAAAAGGTGACTTTGCGGCCAAGGTGACCTTTGACAAAAAGGAATGGGAAAAAGAAGGAGGCCAATGGAACCTGCCGCTCCAAATCCTTTCCTCCGATAAGGAGAGAGGAGATGGAACGACAGTTACCCTCCTCCGGCTGACAAGAGAATTTGAACCTGAAGAGGTGGTCCGAAAGATCGTAGAAGGGACTCCTTTAAAAGCGTCAAATTTTGTTGTCAGACTGAATGGAATGAGGATCACTCCGAGGAGCCTGAGCGGACATCGGATTCCCTTCCTCGAAGGAACAGAATTTGGTCCTGTCCATGGAGAGATCATCATCTTACCCTCCTCCACAGCTTCTCCCGCGGAATTAGGGATTGAAGTCAAAGTGAAACAGGTCACCATCAAGAGAGAATTTTTTGGATTAGAACATTGGGGAAAGATTGTCTCCAGGATTCGTGGTGAGGTGCACGCAGATTTTCTGCCGGTTACCACCGACCGTTCAGGGTTTGTTCAGGACAGTCCACAATATCAGGCCTTTCGAAAAATAATGGATAAGGTCATTCGAGAAGTGGATGACATTCTCAAACGATTGGCAGGCCGTAAGGAGAAACGAAGGGCAAGCAAAGCATTGAAGGAAGCTTTACAAAGGGTTCATCACGCCTTAGCCTTAAACCCAGATCTTTCTCCTTTCGGAGCTATCCCATTAGCTGGTGAAGGAGAAGGCATGGGGGGTGCGGGTGTCGTCTCAAAGAAATTGGATCAAAAAGAGAAGGAAGGGATTCAACCTTCTGAACAGGGAAAAGTGGCTGAGGAGGCCAAACAATCCCTAATACAAAAGAAAACGAGGAAGAAATCGCCCAAGGTCAAGCGCTTAACACCCAATGCCATCGTCCAGAGGATGAAATTTGGAGAGACGGGTGTCTCTGTCTGCGTAGATGATTTTGGAGAAAATGGGCCGGAATGTTTTACTGAGGGCACCGTGATTTATATCAATCAGCAGCATCCCCTTTATCAGCGGGAGGCGAAGAGGCAAGAGACTTACATCTTGAACGTCACAAGGCTGATGACACAAGAGATCTCATTAATGAAGGATACAAAAAATCCACGCCAGGCCTTTTCGAGACAGAGCAAACTCCTCCGGGATGCCTTCATTGAAGATCCTTCTGGTTGATCTGGTTACATATTCCAGCGAATAAAAAAAGCGCCCGTTGAGACGCCTTTTTTATAAAAATACCTGTTGAATACCGCCCAGCTCTGCTGGGCGGATGAAAACAGGTTCGCCGAAGGCGAAATGGTTTAGCAGGTTGCTGAAAAACTCTAAATCACTGTCACTCCCGCGAAAGCGGGAGTCCAGAAAAGTTTGGAAAGACTGGATTCCTGCTTCCGCAGGAATGACAACATGGGAATAGGTTTTGAATTTTAATGGCCCGCAGCTCTGCTGCGGGGTAGTTTACTAATATTCGAAAGGAGGAAGGGATATGGCGTATACGGCAAAGGATTACAAAAATCTCATCGGAATGGAAGGGTTCAGCGAGACCCTTTTGAAAAACCATTTCACTCTATATCAGGGTTATGTGACCAACATAAATAAGGTCTTGGATTCTCTCTCTGAAATGGCAAAGGGGGGTAAGATCGGGACAGCAGAATATGGCGAATTGAAACGCCGGCTGGGCTGGGAGTTTAATGGCATGAGACTCCATGAACTCTACTTTGAAAACTTAGGCGGCAAGGGGACATTGAATAAGGCTGGGAGACTCGGAAAGAAGTTGGCAGAAGAGTTTGGAAGTTATGAGAACTGGGAGGTCGATTTTAAGGGAGTGGGCACCATGAGGGGTATTGGATGGGCTATCCTCTATCAAGATCCTGTGAGTGGTAGATTGATTAATCAGTGGATTAACGAACACGATGTCGGTCATCCGGCTGGGTGTAATCCTCTATTGATCCTGGACGTTTTTGAGCATGCCTTCATGATCGATTATGGGTTGAAGAGGGCGGATTATATTACGGCCTTCTTTAAAAACATTAAATGGGAAGCGGTGGAAGGCCGTATGAAGTAATGGTTTGCATTAAGAGATTCTCCGGGCTCGATGGGCGGTCCAAAGGACCGCCCTTTTTTGTCATTGATAATTGGCTAATTTTGGATTTATAAGTAATAAAAAGTAATTATTTGTAATTATTTTATTGACAATTAGAATCTTTCTATTTATCATAGATGATAGAGTCTGGGGAAGGAGAACCTATGTCTGAGGAGATGATGAATACAAAAGAAGTGGCCAAATATCTGGGGATCCATGAGAAACAAGTCTATGCATTGATCAAATCGAAGAGGATTCCATCCACCCGGGTTACTGGAAAATGGGTCTTTCCAAAGGGATTGATCGATGAGTGGATTGAATCGAACGCTAAGATTGGTCTTGAAAAGGCCAGGCAGAAAACCAGACGAATTGAAGGGGCACTCCTGGCCTCCGGCAGCAATGATCCCATCCTCGATATGCTCCAAACCTATATGAAGAAATCATATCCTGATTTCTATATCTTTTCTGCCAATACGGGCAGCACCGATGGACTCAAGGCCCTGAACATGGGTTATACCGATATTGCCTGGTCTCACCTTTTTGATCCGAAAAGCGGTGAATATAATATCCCGTTCCTTTCCATCTATCTCCCAAATGTGAAACCTGTCGTCGTCAATCTCTTTTCTCGGGACCTCGGGTTTGTGGTTGCCCCTAAGAATCCATGTCATATTCGAGGATTCGAAGATCTTACTCAAAAAAGGGTTCGGTTCATCAATCGACAGAAGGGCTCTGGGACAAGAGTGCTTTTAGACTATCATCTCAAGAGATTAAAAATTTCGTCCTCGGAGATCCAGGGATATGAGAGAGAAATTTACACCCATTTCGAAGTGGGGCTATCCATTCTCTCAAAGGAGGCTGATGTGGGCATTGCCACCATTGCTGTCTCTAAACTCCTTGGCCTTCCATTCATTCCTATCACCCGGGAAAGATTTGATATGATCCTTGATCAGTCGACCTTTTTCGGAAAAGGGATTCAGGCCTTCATCGAGATTCTCAACTCCGAGGGATTTCGAAATAGGGTTGAGGGATTGGGAAGCTACGACTTCAAAAATTCGGGAAAGATTCTTTATTCGAGACATTAATAAATGGAGAATGGGTATGAAGATAAATAGGTGGATCATCTTATGGGGAATCGTTTTCCTGATATTCATTTCTTTAATGACACCTGTTCACGCGCAACAAAAAACGATCATTCTGGCCACCACTACCAGCACGCAGGATTCAGGGCTCCTCGATCTCCTTCTTCCGATCTTCGAGAAGAAAACGGATTATTTTGTGAAAACGATTGCAGTGGGTTCTGGGCAGGCCATGACCATGGGACAAAAGGGAGAGGCCGATGTCCTATTGGTCCATTCTCCAGCAGCCGAAAAGAAATTTATATCTGAAGGTTATGGGATGAATCGCAGACTCGTCATGCATAACGACTATATCATTGTAGGACCCTCAGAAGATCCGGCTAAGATCAAAGGATTAAAATCCTCTTCAGAATCGTTTAAGAAAATCGCTTCAGCAAAAGCTTTGTTTTTATCAAGAGGGGATAATTCAGGGACCAACGCAAAGGAAAAGGATATCTGGAAAGCGGCTGGAATAAACCCCGAAGGGGAGAAGTGGTATCAACAGACCGGTCTTGGAATGGGGCAGACCTTGAATGTTGCCGCCGAGAAAAAGGGTTATACCCTTGCCGATCGAGGGACGTATCTGGCATTGAAGAAAAACCTCGGTCTCGATATTCTGGTAGAGGGGGATGCGATTCTCCTTAACATCTATCATGTCATCGAGGTCAATCCTGCAAAATGGCCCAAGGTCAATGCAGCAGGTGCAAGGGCCTTTGCTGACTTCATGGTGTCAAAGGAGACACAGGAGATTATTAAAACATTTGGAGTGGAAAAGTTTGGATCTCCTCTTTTCTTCCCGGATGCTGGGAAAAAAGAAGAAGAACTTGGAAAGTAATAACCAAGCACCAATAACAATTTATTCTGTCATTAGGTCAATAAGTTATTAGTCATTGAATGACTTAGTTACTTAGTGACTTAATGACTTAAAAGAATTTGGTATTTGGTTATTGGGATTTGGGCGGGGTGAAAATGGATCTGATACTTGAGGGTATTAAGAAGGCATTCTGGTTGCTCATTACCTTCGATCCTGAGGTCATGGGGATCACCCTTCTTTCTCTCCAGGTTTCAGGGACAGCCACACTCGTCAGCTTATTGATCGGGATTTCTGTCGGGACAGCCGTCGCGCTTTCAAAATTTCCGGGAAGGAGGATTGTCATAAGCCTCATCAATACCGGCATGGGACTTCCGCCGGTGGTCGTTGGCCTTTTCGTGACTATCTTTCTGTGGAGGAACGGACCTCTTGGTTTTTTTCGAATCCTCTATACACCCACGGCCATG
>Ga0315274_10004211_pt1 | contig 21215 bp, 17 predicted proteins | sample YL17G02_20_MG_FD_203700 | JGI IMG/M metagenome (GOLD analysis project Ga0315274, IMG submission 203700) | Sediment microbial communities from Yellowstone Lake, YNP, Wyoming, USA - YL17G02_20 | ecosystem: Environmental > Aquatic > Freshwater > Lake > Sediment | place: USA: Wyoming | collected...
CCCCCCGACACCCCCCTCTCTTCCTCCCCCCCTCCTTCGGTAGCTTTTATTATGAGGCAGCTCGCCCCTTGTTCTCTTGTTCCCGCGATCCCGAAAAAGCCTTGACACCCCTCGGCGCCTTCTGTAGCGTCCAATTCCATGGTTCCGGGGCCGTTGCGGAGGGTCGCGGGCTGTGGGGGGGACTGTGGAACGGCGCGTAAGTCCCCTGGTCTCAATAGTTCTCCGTCTCCCCCCTGGGCGGTCTCTCTTGACACGATTCCGGTTGCCGCTTTAAGGAACCGCGCGCGACGAAGGGCTCGCGGAGGTTTGGTGGAGGATGTGGTTATGCGTTGGAAAATTCTCTTTGCCTCCCTGCTTCTAGCCTGTGCTGCCGTTGCAGGAGGCGCGGGGTGGTACAAATGGCGGTCCGCACAGACCCGGAAAGAGTTGGCGGAGCAACTGCTTCTCTGCAAGAACCAGATCCGCATGGAGGAGCACGGCCAGGCTCAGGCCAATCTCGAACGCATTCTGACGGAACACCCCAAGGTGGAAGGCGCGGACGCCATTTGGGCCACTTTGGCGGGCTCCTATGAGAAGACGGGCGACGCCGAGAAGGCCGCCCGGTGCTGGGAGAAGATCCGCGCGGACTTCCCCGGATCCCCTCACGCGTCCCAAGCCCTGGCCGCTCTGGCGCACCGCCATTTCGGTCGGGGGGAGTTCGAGGAGGCGGAGCGGCTGTGGGACATTCTCCTGAAGAACTTCCAGGGCAGCGACGCCGTTGACGACGCGCTTTTCGGCAAGGCGCGCCTGGCCTACGAACGCGAGGGAGCTCTCGCGACGCGCGACGCGCTTCTCAAAGTGCACGAAGCGTATCCCGACTCGAACCGCCGAGGTGAGATCGAGGAAATGCTTGGAAAGGTCAATCTCGAACTGCTCTACTCCTCAGCGCTGCTTGAAGAGGAGGGGGACCAGATCTACGCGATCAGGCGGGGCGACACCCTCGAGTCCATCGGCCGGCAGTTCAAAGTATCCCCCGAGCTCTTGTCCCGCATCAACCACGTTTCCGACGAACGCTCTCTGACCCTGGATAGGCGCTTGAAGATCCCGAGCGTGGAGTTCTCCGTCATTATCGACAAGAGCGACAACACCCTTGTGCTCCAGAACAGGGGGAAGTTTTTCAAACGCTACCGTGTCCGCACCGGCAGCGCCGATTGGCGCACGCCGCTCGGCGACTTTCACATTATCCGCAAAGTGAAGGACCCTTCGTGGAATAATCCGGAGGATCACCGCGCCTACGGCCCGGGCGACCCGGGCAACGAACTCGGCACGCGGTGGATGGCCTTCGAGGGCAACATGCTCGGCATCCACGGCACGACAAAGCCCGAAACCATCGGGACCTACGTTTCGAAGGGGTGCGTCGGCATGCTGACGGAGGACGTCGAGGAGCTGTATGACTTGGTCCCCTTGCATACGCCGGTCAAGATTACGGGAAAGATGCAAGTCCATGGCAAAGAGAAAAGCTAGCCCCAAACGGCTCGATTCCCCCATTCTCACGCTCGGCCTTCCCAAAGGCAGTCTTCAGGAGTTCACCTTCCTTCTGCTCAAGAAGGCCGGGTTCGAATTCTCCGTCCCCTCGCGCTCCTATTACGTCACCAGCGACGACCCGGAGATCCGCGGCCTCCTGATTCGCGCCCAGGAGATCGCGCGTTATGTGGATGAAGGGGTCCTCGACGCGGGAATCACGGGCGTAGACTGGATCAAAGAGAACGGCGCGAAGGTCCGCCCGGTGGCCGACTTGGTTTACGCCAAGAGCACGATGCGGAAGCCGCGATGGGTCCTGTGCGTGCCGGAGTCGTCGCCAATCCAGTCCGTCCAGGACCTTGAGGGGAAACGCATCGCCACCGAGATCGTCGGCGTCACCAAGCAGTACTTGCGCAGGCATGGCGTGAAGGCGGAGGTCGAGTTCTCGTGGGGGGCTACGGAGATCAAGGCGCCCGAGTTCGTCGACGCCATTGTCGAGATTACCGAGACCGGCAGTTCCCTTCGCGCCAACAATCTGCGCGTCATCGACACGGTGCTCGAAACGTGGAACCAACTGATCGCCGGCCGCGAGGCCTGGAAGGACTCCTGGAAACGGGAGAAGATCGAGAACGTCGCCATGTTGCTTGTGGCGGCCATCGCAGCCCAGGGGAAGGTCGGCTTGAAACTCAACGTAGAGAAGAAGAACCTGAAGGCCGTCTCCTCGTTGCTCCCGAGTCTGCGCGCGCCGACCATTTCTCATCTGGGCGACGCCGGGTGGTACGCCTTGGAGGTGATTATCGAGGAGACCGAAGTCAAGCGCCTCATCCCCGCCTTGAGGCGCGCGGGCGCGCGGGGCATCATCGAGTACCCCCTGAACAAGGTGATCTACTGATGCGGCCCGCGGCCCTGTCCGTGGTGGCTCCGTTCCTCGCGTGGACGGCGTTCTCGTGCGCCCTGGTTGGAAAGCCCGAGCCGGCGCTCCGCGAAGAGCCGGCGCGGATCGCGCCCGAGGACTGGGCGCGAATCGATGCGCGCGGGATTTTCACTTTCCGCGTGCCGCCCGACATGCGGCGGCAGAAAGTCCCGACCGTCGGTTCCTATTGCGAGCAATACGGAAGCGGCCGTTTGCAGTTGCTTGTCTTGCACGGACCCGATGTCGGCCCCTTGGCAAAGCGATTCCCCGGCAAGATAGGGGGGCTTTCGAGCGTCCGAAAGGTCCCGAGAAAGCGTGGCGAGCCCCAGAACGGCGAGGCCGAGACGATGGGCGGCTTCCTCACCATTCGCGAGATCGGCGGCGAACGGGCCGAGTTTTTCACCTACCGCTCGCCGAGTCCCTTCGAATCCATTGCGGCCATACGGATCCCTTCGTTGACGCGGTCCCATGGAACGCAAGGCGGGGAAGCCCTCAGCATGTGGATACTCTGTAAGGGCCCCGAGGATCTGGAGGCCGCGACGACGATCCTCGATTCGATCGCCTTCCCCAGGGACGAAGCCGACAATGCGCTTCAGAAGCCGGAAGACGAGAAGCCCCTAGAGCGGAGCTCGACGGAAAGCGCGCGATAAAGGACCTCTCCTCCCTCTGGCCGAAGCCGGAGGCAAGGACGAGTCCGCAGAGGAGCGGAAACCTGGAGCCAGAGGATCTGGAGAAGCGCCATGACGACAATCGCCATCATTCCGGCTCGTTACGGCTCGGTTCGCTTTGCCGGCAAGCCGCTGGTCGACCTGGCGGGCAAGCCGCTGATCGCGCACGTCGTTGATCGCGCGCGGGAGGCGAAGCGGGTGGACGACGTGATCGTGGCGACCGACGATGAGCGGATCGCGCGCGCGGTCCAGGCGCACGGCGCTCGGGCCGTCATGACGTCGGCCGATTGCCCCAGCGGGACGGACCGGATTGCCGAGGTGGCCGCCGCGCTGCCCGACGCGCGCATCATCGTCAACGTACAAGGGGACGAGCCGCTGATGCCGCCCGACGTGATCGACCGCGCCGTCGAGGCCCTGGAAAGCGATCCCGATTGCGCGGTTTCGACCGCCATGATCCGTCTAACCAGTGAGGCCGACTTCCTCTCGCCCAACGTCGTCAAAGTGGTGTGCGACTATGCCGGCCGCGCACTCTATTTCTCGCGTTCGCCCGTCCCGAACTTATCGCGCGCATCGCAAGAAGACCTTGGCTTCATCGCGGGGAAGCCCCGTGACCGCGCCTTCTGGGGTTTCAAGCATTTCGGTCTCTATGTCTATCGCCGCGAGGCGCTGCTGCGTTTTGTGGAGTTGGCGCCCTCGTCGCTCGAGCGCGTGGAAAAACTGGAGCAACTGCGGTTTCTTGAAAACGGTATGTCGATCCGCGTCATCGAAACCGCGCACGACAGCATCGGCGTGGACACTCCGGAAGATCTCGAGGAGGCGAGAAGAATACTGTCGGGAAGAGTGTAGTCCGATGACAACTCCGTGCTCCGTCCGCGAATCCGGCCCATGCGGCGAACAAACCCCGCTACGAATGGATTCGCGCGGTTCGCGGGGAAGGGAACAGAAGAGTTGCCTGGCAGAAGAACGTGCGATTTCGACGGCTCCATGTCGCGCGGGACGCTCGAGAGATTTCTGTCGCGGTCTGTGACGCACGCGGGACTCTGCCACACGGAGCGCGAGCGGTCGACGCGCCGTTTGGAGGAAGATATCCGTATGCTGACCTCCGCGGGGGCCAAGTTCGTCGGGCGCGCTTCCCTTGCATGGACGCCGCCACGGAACGACGAGGCCCACTTCCGCGCCGTGGAGAGATCGGCGGCCAAGGCGCTCGAAGCAGATCCCGAGATTATCCTTCAGGCCTGCGTCTTCGAGATCGTCACGGTGGACGCGGCGCGGATTCCGGTTCCCGCGTGGGTCTTTCGAGAGTTCGGCCTGAAACCGGAGAAACGGAGCTTTCAGTACGAGGCCATGCTCTACGAAAACGGCCATCTCGTCGACAGCTGGTCTCCGGGAGCGTCCGTCCCGGACATGAGCCGCCTCGAGACGCGCATGTGGTTCTACTACCGAGCCCGCCGCTACATCGACTGCGGCCATGAGGCGATCCATTTCGGCCAGGTCATGATCATGGACGACGCCGACCCCGGCCATCGCGGTTGGCTCGACATGCTCGGCCGCGTGCGCTCCTACGCCCGGAAGAACGCGCGCCGACGCTTCGTTCTGTGCGACGCGCATACTCACGGCGAGGTCGAGAATGGCCGACTCCTGTTCGATTTCCATTCCTTCCCGATGCGCGCCAAGGAGATCGTGGCGGAGGCTCGGGGCGAGGAGGATTCCGTCGAGCGCGCGGAATTCGTCATGGGCCACATCGACAGCCCCTTCGGACGGAGCAAGGGCGGCGTCGCGCCGAGCGGATGGCGGTGCAAGAGCTTGCCTTACCTGGCCGAAGTCGATAACTTCGGCAGGAGCGATCTGGCGGGCCGGCCGACGGGCACGTGGTGGCTGTGGGGGTACGACGAGATCTCCTGGTTTGCGCGGCAGCCGGAAACGTACCGCAACAACTGGTTGATCTACGCCTGGAATTGGATCCGCGAGAACGACCCGAACGGGTTCTTCCAGATGCCGGCGCGGCGCGGCATAGCGAGCCCCAAGGACGACCGGCGCGTCTACCGCGCCAACCGCCGGAGCCGCGCCTGCCCGCAAGGCTTCGGCCAAGAGGACACGATCCGGGCGATCTGGGCCGCCGACGCGAAGAGCCGGAGACTCACGCCGGAAGGCGCGCCGTGAGGTGTTCCACGGGATCGGCCTCATCGAATGGAGAGAAGAGGACTGTCGGCCGAAATGCCCCGCTCTGAAGCGCCTGTGCTATTGGCGCGTGATCCGCGGGATCCGTCTCATCGGCGCCATCCGTGCTCGATTCTCGTGGGCGGAGATAGGAAACGATGGAACACGGATGACGCGGATCTGGCGGATTCAACGGATTGAGACGCATGCGGCGCGGAAGGAAGGCAAGGAAGGGGCGTTCCCAGCGCCCGCTCCCCGCCCGATGCTTGAGAGGAAGGAAGCGATCCCATGACGGAGAACCGGTCGGTCCCGGCGGCGGCGCGGGCCGCGCGCGAGGCCTCGCGCGCGCTCGGCGCTCTGTCGGCCGAGACCCGCAACCTGGCCCTCTTGGCCATGGCCGGGGCGGTGAACCGACGGCGCGACGAGATCCTCGCCGAGAATCGGAAGGACGTCGACGCGGCGGACGCCCTGATCGAGGAGGGCAAGCTGACCGGGGCGGCCGCCAAGCGACTCCAACTGGGAGGCGGCAAGATCGACGGCGTCATCGAGAGCCTGCGGAGCGTGGCCGCCCTCCCCGACCCCCTCGGCGAGATCCAAATGGCGATGGAACTGGACACAGGACTCCATCTGTACCGCGTCTCCTGCCCCATCGGCGCGATCGCCATGATCTTCGAGTCGCGGCCCGACGCGCTGCCGCAGATCGCGTCGTTGTGCCTGAAGTCGGGCAACGCCGTCTTGCTCAAGGGAGGCAGCGAAGCCCTGAATTCGAACCGCGCGCTGGCGCGCGTGCTCAACGAGGCGGTGCGGTCCGTCCGGGGAATCCCCCCAGGTTGGATGACGCTTCTGGAGACGCGCGAAGAGATCGCCGAGATCCTCAAACTCGACGAGTACATCGATCTCATTATCCCCCGCGGCTCCAACGAGTTCGTGCGCTACATCATGGACAACACGAAGATCCCCGTAACCGGCCACCGCGACGGTATCTGCCACACTTACGTGCACGCGGCCGCCGATCCGGAGAAGGCGGTGCGGATCGTCGTCGACGGCAAGACCCAGTACCCCGCCGTGTGCAACGCCACGGAAACGCTTCTGATCGATCGCGCCGCCGCGGCGACTCTTCTGCCCGCGATCGCAAACGCGCTGAAGGAGAAAGATGTCGCGCTGCGCCTGGACGAACAAGCGCGCGCCATCCTGCCCGACTACCCCGACGCGTCTCCCGCCGACGAAGAGACGTGGTCCACGGAACACCTGGATCTCATTCTCGGCGTTCGCGTCGTCAAAGGCATCGACCAAGCCATCGACCACGTCAACCGCTACGGCAGCCATCATACGGACGCGATCGTGACGGAGGACGCGAGAGCGGCCGCCCGCTTCATGAGCCGCGTCGATTCGGCCTCGGTCATCCACAACGCATCGACGCGATTCTCCGACGGCTACCGCTACGGCCTCGGCGCCGAGGTCGGGATCTCGACGGAGAAGATCCACAGCCGCGGCCCCGTCGGACTCGAAGGCCTGACCATCTACAAGTACCTTCTCCAGGGCTCGGGCCAAATCGTCGCCGACTACTCCGGCCCCAACGCCCGGAAGTTCATCCACAGGCCCTTGCCGGTGAGCGGATCATGACAAGAGGGGTTTCCCACGATCGGCAAGAAAAACGCCTGAATGAAGAGCCACGGATGGGCGCGGATGGAACACGGATGAAGGGGCTGTCAGGCGTAAGGCGGCCGGAACGGGGGCAGGGCGCCCGATGGACCTCGGCAGAGGGAGGGCGGCGCCCGTCGCCGAGAGCACAAGGATGCCGTCGGGCAGCGTTCCAGGACGCCCGACATGTAGAAGAAGGGACAAGCATAATGAACATCATCCTCCTCATCTCCGACACGTTTCGTTACGACAACCTCTTCGACCGCGCCAAGGCGATGCCGGTGCGGACCCCGCATCTGGACGCCTTCTCCGAGCGCGCGGTGAGCCTCTCCAACATGTTCATGGCGAGCTTCCCGACGATTCCGCACCGCACGGACGTGACGACGGGGCGATACGGCTGGCCGTGGCACGGGTGGCAGCCCATCGATCAGAGCGGCAAGAACCAGCTGCCCAATATCCTGCGGTCGGCGGGCTACGTCTCGCAGCTTCTGTGCGACTGCCCGCACCTTTTCAACTCGCGCTTCCAACACGCTTTCGACGGCGCCATGACCGTCCGCGGACAGGAGGGCGATATGCCCTTTCTCCGCATGAATCACCCGATCAAGTGCGTCATGCCGCCCGAGAAAACGCGCTACGGCGTCCATTTTCGGGGCGCGAACCTTCCCGACCTCGCGACCTGGACGAATCAGCGCCGCTGGTATCGCGAAGAAGACCGCTTTGCGCCGCGCACCGCGCGCCTCGTCGTCGAGTGGCTCGAAGAGAACTGCCGGTGGGATCCTTTTTTCCTCTGGGTCGATTTCTTCGATCCTCACGAACCATGGGACCCGCCCGAATACATGGTGAAGCGATACGACCCGGATTACGACGGCACGCCGATGATCCATCCCAACTACGGCAAGGCGAGCGACCTGACGCCCGCTGAGCTGCGCAACCTGCGCGCCCACTACTGCGCTCTGTCCGAGATCGTCGACCGCTGGGTCGGGCGCGTCCTGCAGAAGATCGACGACCTCGACCTCTGGAAGAACTCGATCGTGATTTTCACTACCGACCACGGCACAAGCCTCGGCGAGCACAACCGCACGGGCAAATCGAACATCCGCCCCGAGGACGAGCGCTGCTGGCCCGTCTACCCCGAGATCGCGCGCATTCCCTTCCTCGTCGCGGCGCCTGGCCTCGAAGGCGGCCGAACGGTCGACGCGCTCTTGCAGCCGCCCGACATCCTGCCCACGTTGCTCGAGCTGGCCGGCGTCGACGGCGCGGAAATCCCGGACCCGGTTCACGGCATATCCTTCGCGCCGCATCTGCGCGGCGAAACCGCCGACGAGATCCATGAGATCGCCATCACGGCCTCGTGCCTGCGGGGGCAAGGGGGCAAGGAACCGGCGAGATGGGTCACGCCGGTCGTCTATACGAAGAGATGGGCCTACGCTCCCATCGGCGCGGCGGGCGAGCGCGAACTGTATGACATGGCGTGCGGCGACGATCCCTACGCCGAGAAAAACGTGATCGCCGACAACCGGAACGTGGCCGAGGACCTTCACCAGAAGATGCTCGCCTGGATGCGAGAGATAGACGCGCCAGCCGACACGATTGCCGTGTTTGGGTAGAGGCGCCTGGGGGAGGGAAGCTCAGGCGCAGCCGCCGTCGACTGTGTGCCGCGGCGACAAGGGCAGCCGCTCGTTTCGGCCCGTCCACGAAGGGCGGACGGATCGCGTTCGCGAGCGCGCTCCGTCGGGGCTGGGGAACTGGCGCATGGCAACGGACGGGCGCCGCGAGCTGGTTGGATTCGGAGGCCAATTCCCTTCCTCCGGCTGAAGCCGGCGGCAGACAGAAGACCCGCTGAAGCGGGCCGGCCCGCGAGATGATCCGTGTGGGACGCCGGAGAGCATCGCTCATTCCAGGATACTGGAAACGGAGGCGCCTGACGAATGAAAGCCATCATGGTCATGTACGACTCCCTGAACCGCCGCATGCTGTCCCCTTACGGCTGCGACTGGACGCACACGCCCAACTTCCAACGCCTCGCCGAAAAGACCGTAACATTCGACAACTCCTACGTCGGCAGCATGCCGTGCATGCCGGCGCGGCGCGAGCTCCACACGGGACGCTACAACTTCCTCCACCGCTCGTGGGGCCCCCTCGAGCCTTTCGACGACTCGATGCCCGAGATCCTCAGAAACAACGGAATCCACACGCATCTGGCCAGCGACCACTACCACTACTGGGAGGACGGCGGCGCCACCTACCACACGCGCTATTCGACTTGGCGTTTCTCGCGGGGCCAAGAGGGCGACCCGTGGCGGGGCGTCGTGGGCGAGACCGAGATGCCGGAAACCGTTGACGGGCGCAAGGGCGACATGATTCGTCAGGACTGGGTGAATCGGCGCTACATGCAGGAAATCAAGGACCAGCCGCAAGCGAAGACCTTCGCCATGGGCCTGGAGTTCATCCGCGCCAACCACGCTCAAGACAACTGGTTCCTCCATCTCGAGACCTTCGACCCTCACGAGCCCTTCTTCTCGCACCGGAAGTACAAGGGCCTCTATCCCCACGAGTACAAGGGGCGACACTTCGACTGGCCCCTTTACGAACGCGTGAGCGAGACGCCGGAAGAAGTTCAGCACTGCCGTTGCGAAAACGCCGCCCTCGTGAGCATGTGCGACGAGCATCTCGGCATGGCGCTGGATCTCATGGACGAGCTGGACCTCTGGAAGGACACGATGCTCATCGTCAACACCGATCACGGCTTCCTTCTCGGCGAACACGATTGGTGGGGCAAGTGCCGCATGCCCTTTTACAACGAAATCGCGCACACCCCGCTCTTCATCTGGGACCCGCGATGCGCCAAGCGGGGGGAACGTCGCAGGAGTCTGGTCCAGACCATCGACCTCGCCCCCACGCTGCTCGAATTCTTCGGCGTGGGCCGGCCGCCCGACATGCAGGGCGCCGTGCTGCGCGAGACCATCGCGTCCGACAAACCGGTGCGCGAAGCCGCCCTCTACGGCGTCCACGGCGGCCACGTCAACTGCGCGAACGCCCGCCACGTCTACATGCGGGCGCCCGTCCGCCCCGACAACCAACCCCTGTTCCAGTACACGCACATGCCGACGCACATGCGCGGGCTGTTCAGCGTCAATGAGATGCGGGGAGCGGAGATGCGGAAGCCTTTCCCTTTCACCAAAGGGTGCCCCACCATGAAAATCCCCGCGCGGCAGGCCTGGATTGACCCCGTGACCTTCGTGACCATGCTCTTCGATCTCGAGACCGACCCCAAACAGGAGAACCCGATCCAGAACGCGGCCGTGGAGGAGCGCATGATCGCCCACGTCATGCGCCTGATGGAGGAAAACGACGCCCCCCCCGAGCAGTACGAGCGCTTGGGGCTGGCATGACGGGAAGCATGAGATTAAGCTCACGGAAACGGAGGAAGAGAGAATGGATCAACGCGTCAGCATCATGCCTTGTCTGGACATGCGGGACGGGCGAGTCGTGAAGGGCGTTCATTTCGTGGATATCCGCGACGCGGGCGACCCGGTGGAATGCGCGCGCGCCTATTGTCAGGCGGGGGCCGACGAGCTCGCCCTCCTGGACATCACGGCGACCTTCGAGGGCCGGGCCACCATGCTCGACGTCGTGGAGCGCGTCGCCGAGGTCGCAACCGTGCCGTTCACGGTGGGGGGAGGCATCGTCGACGTCGCCTCCGCCTCGGCGGTTCTTGAGGCCGGCGCGGACAAGATCTCGACGAGCAGCGCCGCCTTCCGCAAACCGGAGATCATCGCGGAGATGGTGCGGGAATTCGGCCCCGACAGGGTGACCGTCGCCATCGACGTCGACCGGAACGAAGGGATGCCGTCCGGCTACGAAGTGCACATCGACGGGGGCCGCACCGCGACGGGGGCCGACGCGATCGAGTGGGCAAGGAAGGTGGACGGCTTCGGCGTCGGCGTGATCCTCCCGACGAGCAAGGCGGGCGACGGCGCAAGAACGGGGTACGATCTTCCCGTCATCCGGGCCATGTCGGAAGCCGTCTCGGCCGCGATCGTCGCGTCGGGCGGCGCGGGAGAGCTGAAACATTTCTACGAAGCCGTCGAGGCGGGCGCGACGATCCTCCTCGCCGCTTCGGTGTTCCATTTCCACATTATCGACATCCCGGCGCTGAAAGACTACTTGCGCGGGCGAGGGGTCCGGGTACACTAGGGGCGCCAGAGGCTCGGGCGTCACGTGGTTGCCGTCGTCTCGGGTGAGGATGGGGGCACAACCAAGACCGACGGGGAAGAGCGCGCAAGGGGCTTTTGGAGCTTGAAAAGGCGCATTGCCCGGAGCATCATTGGGTGACCGTGGCACAGGACGGTCGTCGAGGGAGACAAGATCCCTTCAGTCGGGGCAAAAATAATGGGACACACGTCTGAGATGGCACTGGCAACGTCGGATCTCCCATTTCCCTTCAGCTTCCCCGAGAGGACTCGCACATATCCCCAGCTGCGATTCATGGGAAGCAAGTTCCGTCTCCTCCCGTGGATACACGAGGTCGTGGGTCAACTCGAATTCGAGACCGTCCTCGACGCGTTCTCCGGGTCGGGCTGCGTTTCTTATCTGTTCAAACTGATGGGGAAGCAGGTTATTTCAAACGACTTCCTCCATTTTGCGGCCACGATTGCTGAAGCCGTGATCGAAAACCCTGGAATCCGTCTCAGCTCGGAGGACCTGGATCTCCTGCTCTCCTACGATCCAAAGCACCGCCGGTTCATTGAACGAACCTTCTCGGGCATCTTCTTCACTCCCCGTGATCTCCGGTTTCTGGACCGAACCTGGTGGAACATCCGGAAAATGTCGAGCCGGTACAAACGTTCAGTCGCGGTCTCCGCCTTGATAAGATCGTGCGTCAAACGCCAGCCTCGGGGATTGTTCACCGTAGCCGGAGACCCCGAGCATTACAAGGACGGTCGACGCGACGTTCAACTATCACTCGAGGAACACTTCCTTGAGCAGGTCTCCGTTTACAACAACGTCGCATCTGACAACGGCAAGAAGAACTACGCTATTCGGAGCGATGTCTTCGACCTCGCCCGCCCACAGCCAGGAGGGCGACGCATTGATGTGGGAAGCTTTGATCTTGTGTATCTGGATCCGCCGTACGTGCCCAGGTCCGATGACAACTGTTATATCAAGCGGTACCATTTTCTGGAGGGGCTGTCATGTTACTGGGAGAACCTGGAGATCCTCGAGAGCAGCCGCGTGAAGAAGGTTAAGAAAAGGTACACGCCCTTTTCTTACCGCAAGTCAGCCGTGTCCGCTTTCGATCGGATGTTCGCAATGTTTTCGGAAAGCGTATTGCTTTTGTCCTACTCCTCGAACGGTTTCCCGGATCTCGGCATTCTTGTGTCCTTGATGAGGAAGCACAAGCCTTCCGTTGAGGTATTCAAGAAGGAACATCGGTACCACTTTGGCACCCATCAGGCAGCGCGGCGCAACGAGGTGACGGAATACCTGATCTTAGGACAATAGGATGCGACGATACCGTCAAACCGTTGAGGAAGTAATCGAGAGCCTTTCACGAATCGAGGCGTCCTGGCGGGACGAACACGCTGAAAATGTAATCCAGGCGATACGGTCGATTCCTGAAAAGAGTGACTACACATCCAGTGACGTTCGCGAGATGCTGGAGCGGGACTTTGGGGCGGCGATGACCGCTGTTCGTCTGATTCTATCCATGTCAAAGGACGAGTTCACACTGGCCCTGAAATCTCGCCTGGGGGATCAGGCGGAACGGGCGTCCAGAGGTTTGCCAAGGACCGAGAAGCCTTCCTTTCGGCATTGCTGGATCTGGGGCTTACGGGGGAGTTGCAGAAGATCGTCACGACGCCCGTTTCATGGCGAGATTTTCTCATTGAAAGGCTCAAGACGGGGCGGGGTAGCGCGATAAAGGGTCAGAAACGCGGCCGCTCTCTTGAGAACTGGGTGGAGGGCGTCGTGAGAGAGGTTTTCTCGAAGATTGGGTACGATGTTCGGTGTCGCTTCGTGGGAGCGGGAGGCGTGAGCACGGAGAAAGCGGATTTCGCGATCCCGTCGATGAAAGATCCGAGGATCCTCATCGAAGTAAAAGCCTACGGCGCCACGGGAAGCAAGCAGACGGACATTCTCGGCGACATCACTCGGATAGTCGAGGAAAAGCGAAACGACACGCATCTTCTTCTTGTCACGGACGGCACGATCTGGACTGAACGGCAGAGCGACCTGAAGAGCCTGGTCCGCATGCAGAACAAGGGGCTAATCGCGCGCATTTACACCAGAAACATGGGCAGCGATCTGGAGACTGACCTCATGCAATTGCGGCAAGATCACTCGCTTTCCGAAACAGAGGGAGAAACCCTGTGACCAAATTCATCTTCGTCACGGGCGGCGTTGTTTCGTCCCTGGGAAAGGGGATCGCGTCCGCCTGCATCGCCAACCTCCTCGAGGCGCACGGGCTTCGCGTGACGCTGCAGAAACTCGATCCCTACATCAACGTCGACCCGGGCACCATGAGCCCCTTCCAACACGGCGAAGTCTACGTCACCGACGACGGAACGGAAACCGACCTCGATCTGGGGCACTACGAGCGTTTCACTTCGGCCACCATGTCGCGCGACAACAACGTGACCTCCGGCCAGGTCTACCAGGCCGTCATCAACAAGGAGCGCCGCGGCGACTACCTCGGCGGAACGGTCCAAGTGGTTCCGCACATTACCGACGAGATCAAGGCGCGCATCCTCCGGCTGGCCGACCGCGACTGCTACGACGTGATCGTCACCGAGGTGGGCGGCACGGTGGGCGACATCGAGAGCCTTCCCTTTCTCGAAGCCCTGCGCCAGCTGCCTTACGACATCGGCCATGAAAACGTGCTGTACATTCATCTGACCTTGGTGCCGCACATCAAGGCGGCGGGCGAGATGAAAACGAAACCGACCCAGCACTCGGTGAAAGCCCTCCGCGAGATCGGCATTCAGCCCGACCTCCTCATGTGCCGCAGCGAGTTCCCCCTCGACGAGAGCAGCTGCAACAAGATCGCCCTCTTCTGCAACGTCGAGCCAGGCTGCGTTTTTCAGGCCGTGGACGTGCCCGAGATCTACGAGATCCCCCTCCGCTTCGCCGAGCAGGGCGTCGACGACACGATTATGAAAAAGCTCGGCATCCCTCCCTCGCCGCGGCAAAACCGCCAGTGGATTGAGATGGTCGAGCGCGTCCGCGCGCTCAGAGACCAAGTCCGCATCGGCGTCGTCGGCAAGTACATCGAGCTCCAAGACGCTTACAAGAGCATTCACGAGGCGCTTCGCCACGGCGCGATCGCGAACGGATTGGGGCTCGACCTCAAACGAATCGACTCCGAGAGAATCGACGAATCGAGCGAGGGAGAGATCCTAGGCGGCCTCGACGGCATTCTGATCCCAGGCGGCTTCGGGACGCGCGGCATCGAGGGAAAAATCCGGGCCGTCGGCTACGCCCGGCGCAACCGCGTCCCCTTCTTCGGCATCTGCCTCGGCATGCAGTGCGCCTTGATCGAGTTCTCCCGCGCGGTCGCCAAACTCGAGGGCGCCAACAGTTCCGAGTTCGACCAGGATACGCCTTATCCCGTGATCGACCTGCTGGCCACGCAAAAAACGATCACCTCTCTGGGCGGCACCATGCGCCTGGGCGCCTATTCCTGCCGGCTGCACCCCGACAGCAAAGCCCGCGAGGCCTACGGCAGCGACCTCGCTTCCGAACGCCACCGCCATCGCTACGAAGTCAACAACCGCTACCGCGACCAACTCATCGAGCACGGTCTCCTCGTCGCGGGCACGACCCTGGACAACAAGCTCGTCGAGATCATCGAGATCCCCGATCACCCCTGGTTTGTCGCGTGCCAGTTCCACCCCGAGTTCAAGTCCCGTCCCCTGGCGCCCCATCCTCTCTTCCGCCAGTTCATCGCCGCGGCCAGGAAAGCCCGAGCCGCCCAGACGGCGGCCGCGCTGTAGGGAACGAGGGGGCGCCGCTGGCTCGACGCGGTTGGGGTCGGCCTTCGAGAGGTCGTTGATCTCGGTGCGGTCAGCCTCGAGGTCGCCGAGATCCCACACGCCGGGCTGGCGGCGAAGCTCGCCCCGCGCCCGGACGCACGAAGGTCGACGGATGATGAAGGGCGTGGCGCCTTTCGCGCCGGCGATCCCATCCGCCTATGCACCCGCCTCGATAGTTGACACGCATGCCTCGGCGCCGGCGGCTTTCCCACGGCGGGTTCCCTCTCCTCTTGACTTGCGCGGCTTGTTCCGACTACGGTTCTCAGGCCGCAAGGCGCCTTCGTCGCGTGCGGAGGGCCCCTCGTCACCGGCTGTAAGGGCAAACGGGCAACCCGCCCGCTAGAATCCCTCTCAGCCCGAATCTCCTCGGAGCGTCTCCGATGTCCCCAGCGGGCAGAATCCCTGAGGTTCCCGAACGCTTTCGATCCCAGTATGAACCGTTCCAGACGACTCGATGGCGCGGGTGGACGGATCGAGCGCTCCGCGGAGGGGACATCGGCGAATGGTTGGAGCGCCCCGATCAACTGCTCGATGAACGCGCGGAGCGATGGTTCAAGCAAGGGAGAAACCGACTTGCGGAAGTCCTGTGGCCGGTTGCCGCGGACGGGAGTCCTCGTCCTTCTCTGTCGTCACAGCCGGGGGCGGCCCTGCTACAAGCGGCGCCTGATGGGTCAAACGCGCCCCGGACGGTCGTAGTCAAGGAATTCGGCGCGGCGGGATTTGCGGGAAACCTTCGCGCTCTCCTTCGCCCGAGCCGGTGCGCGCGCGCCTGGCGCCAAGCGTTTCTGTTGCTGGAGAGAGGATTCCGAACCCCTCGGCCGCTCTGGATCGCCCTGCCAAGAGAGGAAGGGAAGAGAGGCCCGTCTTACCTCGCCGTCGAGACGGCGCCTCCCCATACGCGGCTGCGCGAGGCGCTCAAGCAGCTTCGCCGCGGGGCGGACGAGGTCGAGCTGGGCGACGGCCGGCGGATTCCCGCGGACCTCCTTCTTCGCGCCGTGGCCCGTTTTCTCCGGCGCATGCACGATGCGGGAATCTGGCACCGGGACTTCTCGGGCGGCAACCTGTTGATCCCAAACGACTGGCGCCGCGCGGGTCGGGGAAACGGCCCAGACCTGGCGGGGGAGGGGGAGACGACGGACTCCCTGCCCCCTTTCATCTTAATCGACGTGAATCGCTGCCGGTTCTTCGAGCCGGGCGCCCTGTCCCTGCGTCAACGCATGCAGGACCTCGAGCGGGTTTCACTCGGCGAAGGGCGCCAGCGGGCCTTTTACGCCGCCTACGCCGAGGCCGATCCCGTGCTGGAGAACGCCGCCGCCGTGTATCTGCGCCACGCGCGGCGTTACCGCCGCATGCGAGAGAGCCGAAATCCGATCGCGCGTCTTTGGCGAAAGATCTTCACCTATTGGCTGCGATGGGATTGACGGCTCCGGCCGACAAGTCCCAACAGGAGACGCCTCGGAGCCCCTATGCTTCCGCCTTTTCTCGCCAAGCCCCTGGACTGGACCGCGGCGGCCCTTCTTGCCGGCTTCGTGCTGGCGGCTGCGTGGGAATTCCGCCGGGCGGCCCAATGGCCGAGGCGCGTCTGGGCGCTCCCCGCCCTCTTTTGCGCGGGATTGGCGGGTCTCCTCCTCTCGTTTGCCGCGCTTCTTCTCATCGTGACCCCTTCGTTCGCCTGGACGGAGGGCGCCGCAATGCTGCGCACTGGTTGCGTTCAGATCGCGCAGGCTTTTCTCTTCCTGACCGCATCCCTCTCGCTGAGTCGTCGCGCCCATTCACGCCTCCTTCCCCTGATCGACCGCCTCGCGGTCAGAGGCCTGGCGCGCCGGCGCGGCAGAGTCCTTCCTCCTCGCGCGCCGTGGATTCTGGCGAGGGGGACCGCGTACCTGGCCGGAATGCTCGCCTTCTCCTATTTCTGGCTTGCGTTGGCCGTTCGGGCGTGGGGGGCGCGGATTCACCCGGCTGTTGTTGAGGCTTTCGACGTGAGCGATGAGGAGCGCTTCACGGCCCTCGTCTTGGCGAAGACGGCGCTGATTGTCTTGGCCCCCTTTGCCGAAGAGGCGACCTTCCGCGGCTACATTCAGGGAAAGTCGGCGGAGATCTGCCTCCGCTGGGCCCGGCGCCGCGGGGCGCTCGGCGCGTTAGCCCGCGTTGCGCCGGCAGTTCTCGCCGCTCTCCTCTGGGCCCTCATGCATGAAGGCATGATCGAGCCCGATTGGGCGAAGTCGGCGCAGATTTTCGGGGTTGGGCTCTTGCTGGGATCGGCGCGGCGCCGTCTCGGCCTCGAGGGGTGCATCGTGCTTCACTTGCTCTTCAACGTTCTGGCCGGAGGTTTCTTCGCGCCGCCGGGACTGAACCCGCTGTAGCGCCGCGCGCTCCCTTCTCCGCGTCCCCTGGGAGTTCCAACGGCAGGCCGAGAAGGCGGCGGCGGATGAGGTCGAGGGCGCGGTGCGACGCGAACAGCCGCACCAAATCCCGCCCGCTGGGAAAACAGGTCCGGAACGTGGCGACGGAAACGCCCCCGGCCTCAGTCCTTTCCCGCCGGGCAAGACCGTAGTACACCAAGCCGACCGGCTTCTCGCGCGTCCCGCCTCCGGGGCCCGCGATGCCCGTGACCGAGACGGCGATGTCGGCGCCGGAATGGCGGAGGGCGCCCAGAGCCATCTCCTGCGCCACCTCGGCGCTGACGGCGCCGTGACGGCGGAGCGTCGCGGCGCTCACGCCCAGTCGAGCCCGCTTGGCTTCGTCCGAGTAGGCGACCAATCCTTCAATCAGGAACTCCGAGCTTCCCGGGACATCGGTCAGTCGTTTCGCCACCAGGCCCCCCGTGCACGACTCGGCAACGGCCAGCTTCAGTCCTTGACGGCGGAGCAACCGTCCCACGACCGACTCGAGCGTGTCGGCGTCGCGGCCGTACATGCACCCTCGTGGCGCGCGCCGGCGCGCGCGGGCCACGAGCGGGTCGAGTCGTCTCCTCAACTCCGCGCGCGTCCGGCCGCTGCACGTCACGCGCACGTCAACGCGCGCTTCCCCCGCGAGGAAGGCGAGCGTGCGGTAGGGATCTTCACGGGTCTCATCGAAGAGCGGACGGAGAAGGCCGTTGAGGAAGGACTCGGAAACGCCGAAGGTGTGGAGCGTCACGGCGCGCGCGATGAGACCGCCGCCGAAACGTTTCGCCAACTCCTTTTCCAGATAAGCGCGGTACATGGGCTGCATCTCGCGCGGCGGACCCGGCATCGCGGCGAACCAGAGACCGTTGCCTCCGCGCCCCCGTTCGACGATGAAACCCGCCGCCGTGCCCCAACGGTTGTAGAGGACGCGCGCCCCCTCGGGCACGAGGCACTGCACCCGATTGCTTCGCGGCGGAGGCGACCCTCGTTTGCCCCACCGTTCCTCGATCATGCGCCACGCCCGGGCGTCCTCGACGAGTGGGCGCCCGAAGAACTCCGCGACGGCCTGGCGCGTGAGATCGTCCTCGGTCGGCCCGAGCCCGCCGGTTATGACGACGACCCGGCAGACCCCGGCCAGGTAGTTGAGCGCGTCCGCAACGGCCCGCGCGTCGTCCGGCGCCGCCACGTGGCGCACGACTTCAAGCCCCGCCTCGCCCAGTCGTTCGCTCAGCCACTGGGCGTTGGTGTCGGCGTAAAGGCCTTGGAGTATCTCAGTGCCGGTCGACAGGATGCCGGCGGGAGTGGGTGGCATGGCAATCTTCTTTCTCTTGGATGCGCTCGGCGGGGCGCGGCAAAAAGCCCGACCCGAACCCGGTCGCGATTGGGGTTCAGTCAAGCACGAGTCGCCGCGCGTCCGCAAACACATTTCGGCGCCGGGGGAGTGAAGATCATCCAAAGGTCGCTCCCGGCGCCAAAGCGGCGGAAAGCCGCCGCGCAACTCGTCCGCATGGTCGCCGAAGGTCGGCTTGAAGCAGCCGGCAGGGGATCGCAGTCCAAGCTGGGTGAATGCTCTGCACTTTTCTGCGCGGCCTTGATTTTTGTCGTTGCGCCGAACCGCCCTTGGGGGCATATTGTACCTGTGGGAGTTTGCCTTGTGCGGCCCGTCCAAGGGCTCAAGGGCCCTCCGAGCCCCGCGCTTTCGAGGAGGGGGCTGGGCCTTTCCCCTGAGATCCCTCGGCACGGCGTTTCGGTCGCCGTCCTCGAGGGAAAGAGGGGCGACTCCCGGGATTCGAGCCGGGTTCACGCGATGACCCTGATTTCGCTCGCTTCTTACGGCCTGGGCGCCGCGGCGGCCGTTTTTCTCCTCCGGGTCGCCCTGGACTATCGCAACCGCGCCGCCGAGATGGAACGCCTCCATCAGGCGTTGCGCGAAGAGCGCGCCGCGGCCCTCGACCTCCTCAACCGCATCGGCCTGCGGGTCGACTCGGCCCTCGATCTGGACGGGTCCCTCGAAATCATTGCCGATTACATCGTGGAAGCGACGGACGCGGAGGCGGGAGCGATTTTTCTCCTGGACCCGGCGACCCGCGTGCTGCAGGCGCGGGCCGTGGTCGGGATGTTCCCGCCGATGCATCAGACAAGCGACTACGTGCTCACCAAACGCAAGTACCTCGCCGAACGCATCAAGAGAGACCGGGTCGAGGTCGGCGAGGGCATTGTCGGGTTTGTGGCGAAGACCGGCGAGAGCCTTCTCATCGCCGACGCGCTGTCCGACCCCCGTGTGCCGAAAGTGTCCACCGACTTTCTCCAGATGAGTTCGATCATCGTCGCTCCCCTGCGCATCCGTCAGCGCATTCTGGGCGTCTTCGCCGTCGTGAACAAGCGCGGCGAGGATTCCTTCGACGAGCGCGATCTCCACCTGATCCAGCAGCTGGCCGAGCAGGCGGCCTTGGTCGTGGACATGGTTCGCATGTACGCCGAGCGCGCCGAACAGCAGCGGATCGAGCAGGAACTGCGGGTCGCCCATGAGTTCCAAAGGATGTTGCTGCCCAGAGAAGCGCCCCGCATTGACGGGCTCGACGTCGCCGCGTTCAGCCAACCCGCGCGAGAGATCGGGGGCGATTCCTACGACTTCTTCTGGGTAGATCCCACGCATCTCGGCGTCGCCATCGTCGACGTGTCGGGGAAGGGCATCCCCGGCGCGCTCGTCATGGCCATTGTCCGCAGCGCCCTTCGGGCCGAGGCCCAGGGCGATCTCTCCCCCAAGGCCGTCCTTCGGCGCGTCAACGCCCGCGTTCTCGAGGATACGCAGGACAACGTCTTCGTGACGATGACCTACGGCGTCATCGACGTCCCGACGCGTCGCATGCGCTTCGTGCGAGCGGGCCACGAGCCCCTCATCACCTGGAACGCGCGCGATCTCCATCCCCGTCTGCTGATTCCGAAAGGAATCGCTCTTGGTCTGGTGGATGACGAGACCTTCAGCATGATTGAGGAATGCGAGATATCGCTGAAGGAGGGCGACACCGCTCTCCTTTACACGGACGGCGTGATCGAGGCAATGGATGCGGCAAGCCGGGAATATGGTTCCGAGCGCCTCCTGTCGAGATTGCAGGAAGAGCAGTTCCGGACCGCCGACGACCAGATCCGCGGCATACTCGCCGACATCAATCGGTTCAGCGCGGGAATTCCGCAGCACGACGACATCACGTTGCTCGCCATCCGAGTGCTCAAGGCCCAGGCGCAGGCGGGAGAAGAGGGTCTCTCGGAGGATGCCTCCGCCCCCGCCGCCCTGAAACGAGAAGGTGCATCGCACGGGGCGTAGTCTCCGCAATCCGCGAGGAGGAGGTCGTCATCTTGGAAGCCAAGCCCAAACCGTTAGCCATCGACGCGAAGCCCTGCGACCAAGACGCCGAGATCATCGTCTTGGCGCTGTCCGGCTACCTGGACACACACACCGTCCTCGATTTCGACCAGGCAATGAACCGGCGTCTCGAGGACGGATTCGTGCGCTTCATCGTCGACGCGGGCAATCTCAACTACATCTCGAGCGCGGGCATCGGATCTCTTATGCGGTTCGTCCAAGAGGTGCGTCAGCGCGGGGGCGGGTTGGTGTTGCTTCAACCTTCGGAGAGAGTTTACGCCGTACTCGATCTCCTCGGCTTCGCCTTGATATTCAAGTTCGCCTCTTCCATCGAGGAGGCCGTGTCTTTCCTCAGGGAGAAGACATGACGCTCTCTCCCCTCCCGTGACGCGCGGCCGAGGGCCAGGACACGCGAGACCGGGCGTATCTCGCTTCCGCTCCCTTCGCCAAGTCCCAGCCCGTCAAGATCAGGCCGCCGCTGGGCTTGTCCCAGCGGAGCCATGACTGGTGGCTAAGAGGGCGCGGCTTCTTCCCCCCCCCCGCCGCGGGGGG
>Ga0315274_10004214_pt1 | contig 21199 bp, 16 predicted proteins | sample YL17G02_20_MG_FD_203700 | JGI IMG/M metagenome (GOLD analysis project Ga0315274, IMG submission 203700) | Sediment microbial communities from Yellowstone Lake, YNP, Wyoming, USA - YL17G02_20 | ecosystem: Environmental > Aquatic > Freshwater > Lake > Sediment | place: USA: Wyoming | collected...
ACCGCGCAGGATGAGGCGTCGGGCAGCCAAGTACTGGATAGGCTGGGCTCTAAGTATGTAATCATCGATTATTCCATGGCTTCCGCGAACGGGAAGTTTTATGCCATGGTGGTCTGGGCTGGAAAGAACCAATCTCAATTTTTCGACGTATTTTATCAGGGGTCTCAGGCAGGAACACTTCAGCCGGTGATACTTTATTATCCTGAGTATTATCAATCTATGTGCTCCCGATTATACTTGTTTGCAGGAAAAGAATGGGTTCCGCAACAGACCTGGGTAGTTTCCTGGAACGAGAGGGAGTTGACGAGCACCGAGGGCAACACGTTCAAGGCAAAGGTCATCTCAGACCAGAAAACGTTTCCTACTTATGACAGTGCGAAGGCGTTTGTAGATGCTCAGCAAGACTATCGAATAGTAGGCACGGATTCGCTTGTGAGCCCTGTGCCCCTCGAGAAATTGGAGCACTACACGTTGATCCATCAATCTCCAAGTGTAGTTGCAACACAGCAATCCGAAAATATCTCCTATGTTGAAATATTCGAGTATTTGCCTTAGAGGATTGATAGGTAATTCAAATCTACTCCTGAAGGCCAAGCGTCGAATGGCAGGAATTATTTTCAGAATAGACTATAATTATTGAAAATAAGGCGTGCAACGGGGCTGTGCCACATGTCGTTCTTGCGATAGTAAGAATCTATAGGCTGTCTATTCCCGCTCGGGCCGGATAAAATAGCTACTCCAACAACCTCACACTCAATTCTAATTTTGTAATTGCATCCTGCACAGACAGGGATTCATAGCACCTACCAGGGTGTGCTGGATACAACACACCCCTGGTTTTTACGTTCAGTCTGCCGAATATAGAGCTGAGGACAGCATGAAGCACTACATGGCGGTGGTGAATAGCAGATGCTGGCCAACCCTTAGCCTGGTCTGTTCAAAGCGCAAAGGACAAAGTACCCCTGAAGAGAGTATTGCTTACCCCATGGGAGCTTGTGATGACCTTGGCCAAGAAAAACACCATCGTCAATCTTTTTCAGTTCGTCACGCAGGCCGAATAAGCTTGAGGGAAAATGGGGATAGGTTACTACGAGGCAAGGTTTCTGGTCAAATAGTGACTTCTCAACAAAGGTATCTATTCCGAATCGTTGAGGGAAAATGCGATTCCGAAACAGATTGATTCCTTTGCCCTTCTTCTCTTCGTCAAAGGGAGTAATGAACCTCTTGCCTGTCCAGCGGGCTAGAGGGTTGTCAAAGGCAACAACTAAGGCTGCTTTTCTCCACCACCCAGCCTTGTGATTCAAAGCTAAAAAACTCCCCGTGGTATCGCCTTCAATCTCATCGAAGGACGGTGCTTTGCCTTCCTTAAATAACTTGTGGAAGTCATCGAAGGAATGCTTCTTGAATTTGGCGATGACTGCCTGAGCATCTTCAAGAGAACGGCGTTTCGCTAACATGATAGTAGTCATGTTATCCCCCTCAGTATTTCTTGCGACATTCTACTGCGCTTCGCATGATAGCGCAAGCCAGTCACTGTACATCAACTTTGAAGACAGCATGGAGCACTATAAGGCACCGCAGGGACAGCACGGAGAATCGTTAGGCTTGTTATGCTGTGCTGGTGTAGAGTGCAGGGGTAAGATATGTATCCCGGGACAGGGAAGACGTAAGGATTCCAATCCTGGGGGCTTCCAGCTTCTATGTCATGTGCTGTGCTGGCTGTTGCTGTAATGCCCACGTATGAACATAACGATGGATTGTTTATGATGTCCAGCATTAGCTAACAAAATGGACCTTTTTCGAGCCTAGCTGCACATAACAAGCAAATGTTCAGCATGCCTCTTCTGAGTTTCGAGAGCGCCGAGACGATAAGAGAGACTTGCTGAGACAATTCTTGGAAGTCAAAGAGGAGCAAAGAGCCCGATTTTGACACCTCAACTTGCCCTAACTGGCAGTCCCTAAGTTCTGCGAGTTAGGGACCTACCACACAAGGTCTTCGACGGCCCACATCATAGCTCGTGATGGTGCTTCCTTCAAAACTTTGGCAAGAGCAAGTATGGATTCTGTGTCCGTTTCAATCGCCTATCAAGCGGCGTCCTCTTTTACCCAGACGATGAAGTGCCCACAGCTCAAGTGATGGTTTTGTTTCAATCGCCTATCAAGCGGCGTCCTCTTTTACCTAAATGCATAACGCTTAACGGCTCGACCTTCACTGGCATGGTTTCAATCGCCTATCAAGCGGCGTCCTCTTTTACCCCGAAATGGTGAAGTTAGGCCGGTATGACTGGTCTAACAACGTTTCAATCGCCTATCAAGCGGCGTCCTCTTTTACCCCTTCAAAGACAAGGGATTGGGCTAAATGCTGTCTTGAGTTTCAATCGCCTATCAAGCGGCGTCCTCTTTTACCCGATCGAAAGCGTTGTGCTCGAGATCCGAGAACTGGAAGCGTTTCAATCGCCTATCAAGCGGCGTCCTCTTTTACCCGGAAGAGGAAAAACGAGAGGGCCGAACAGATCTGTCGGTTTCAATCGCCTATCAAGCGGCGTCCTCTTTTACCCAGCAGAGACGTCCAGCCCGACCAAGGTACACTGTGAAGTTTCAATCGCCTATCAAGCGGCGTCCTCTTTTACCCTGTCGAAGCATATGTCCAAGGAATTGGACCAATTAAAGTTTCAATCGCCTATCAAGCGGCGTCCTCTTTTACCCCTAACAAAGGTCAGAAGCTAAGCTCAGCAGGAGTGGTGTTTCAATCGCCTATCAAGCGGCGTCCTCTTTTACCTTGTGAAGTTCAACATTAACCCTAACTGGGCTCAAAAATGTTTCAATCGCCTATCAAGCGGCGTCCTCTTTTACCCTCTCCACCAATTGTAGTTCTGCCTACCACGATAAGTAGTTTCAATCGCCTATCAAGCGGCGTCCTCTTTTACCGTACATACTGTTAATCTTGGTCATCGGGAACTTGATAAAGTTTCAATCGCCTATCAAGCGGCGTCCTCTTTTACCTGGGAGTTGGTGGTGGGGCGACGAGGAATACCGTCAATGGAAGTTTCAATCGCCTATCAAGCGGCGTCCTCTTTTACCAGGCGCACATCTTGCGCCACATCCGTGCTCACTACAATGTTTCAATCGCCTATCAAGCGGCGTCCTCTTTTACCCTCTCTAGAAAGAAAATGGGGGACATGAGATTATTTTATGTTTCAATCGCCTATCAAGCGGCGTCCTCTTTTACCGGAAGTCCGAATCGCGGTTCAAGCCGGCGGGAATAAAACGTTTCAATCGCCTATCAAGCGGCGTCCTCTTTTACCCTCAGGTATGGGGAGCCTAAAAAGTACACTCCATAGTGTTTCAATCGCCTATCAAGCGGCGTCCTCTTTTACCCTCCAGCTACAACTTATAAGAGAGGCGGACAACCTTGCTAAGGTTTCAATCGCCTATCAAGCGGCGTCCTCTTTTACCCTGGATAAAAGCAGAGCATGGTGGAAAGACTATCCTGATGTTTCAATCGCCTATCAAGCGGCGTCCTCTTTTACCCTGTAGCAACACTTCTTTTATTAGATGAGGAACTAAAAAGTTTCAATCGCCTATCAAGCGGCGTCCTCTTTTACCCGAAAGAAATGTACAAGACAGTTATCGGGTCTCGTGGCGAACGTTTCAATCGCCTATCAAGCGGCGTCCTCTTTTACCCCCACATTCTCAGAGACACAGGGACTCCAGCACGTCGAGTTTCAATCGCCTATCAAGCGGCGTCCTCTTTTACCTGGAAAGAGGTTGGAGAATACTCAGGATTCATAATCGTTTCAATCGCCTATCAAGCGGCGTCCTCTTTTACCCTAACACAGGGCAACCACACAGCGCATGGCCTCTTAAGTTTCAATCGCCTATCAAGCGGCGTCCTCTTTTACCCCTAAGCGTTTTCTAGCTTCAGCGCCCGAAGCTGAACCCCCGATTTTCCGATAATCCCCCTTTTGCTGACCAAAATCTTGCACGCTTTTAATCATTTTGTCAACCCCCAAACCGTCAAAAACCTGATTTTAGCTTCCTTTCCACTCTGAGGGAGCCTTCCGATAATCCTAGCTTCAAGCCACCTTTTGGGGCGACAATCGGATAATTTACTGAAGCTATTTTTAACCATAAACTCTTATAAGGTCTCTATATCCCCATTTCCCCCGAAATTCTTTATACAATGTAGAACTGTGGTTCTTCCTGTGCCTTTGCTCTGCCAAGCAGGACTACTTTACCCAGGCAGGCTTCACAAAGATGGTATATTCTGATACTATCATCATCTTTTGCGATGGGATTGAGCTTGCTCAGAAGTTCATCATAGGGCTTTTCATCAAGATGGCATTCAAAAACGCTGTACTGTACCCGCTTGCCATAGTTTTCTAAGAGATTAGCAAGTTTGTCCCTTTTTCTATCATCTGAAATATCATAGGACACTACAATGTGTTTCATCTACTGTACCAGAAATGGTTTGTATTCTTCTTTGCTGAGCACTGCTTTTTCCATCAATTCTACTTGTTGGCGGATCAATTTGCGGAAGCTTGTCTCGGAATCGGCCTCCTTGTATTTAAATGGCTTCTCCATCCGCTCTTCGTAAAGTTCCAGAAAATGAGCAAAGGCGGGTTTGCTCAGTAGAAAAGTTCCGTCCTCTTGCTGATTGAAATCGGCTTCCTTTATGCTGTTCTTGTTTAGCAAACTGAGGACGAGTCCGTCCACAACAGTGTGGCGGAATTCCTCAACGAGGTCAAGGGGAAGGGATTGTCGTCCGTATCTTAACCCGTGGAGAAATCCGATAAATGGGTCGAATCCCGTAGATTCGACTATCGCTGCTATCTCATTTGTTAGAAATGTGTAGCCTAGGCTCAGCAAGGCGTTGACAGGGTCCAGAGGAGGATGCCTTGTTCTCTTCTCAAAATGAAAATCCGGCGATAGCATTCTGGAAAAGCACCGGAAGTAGGCGCCGGTGCTACCTCCTTCTAATCCCATTACCTCTGATATTGCTTTCTTGGGAGTGAGATTCAAGAGTGTGTCGGCGATAGTTTGAAGTTGAGCTGAGAAGTCGACATCAGGATGATTTCTTTGATAGCGCAGTATAAGGGTACGCTGGTTCTTCATCTTAGCTTCAACAATGCTCTTAGCTATTCTTAATTTGAACTCCTCATCATGTGATCTTTCATATTGGGCAAGTCTGAGGAAAACGTTTTTTGATTCGACAGGGGTGAGTTTACCTTTGAGCCTGCCGTTCATGGAAAGAAAGCTTGTTTCTATTCCATTCTCCAATAAGAAGCTAATAGCCTGAGTACTAATCTGTACAGCTCCAAATATAAGGACGCGGTCGACACGATGGGCTGGGACTTCCAGAAGTACCTGACCTGCCTTCTCCACTACCAGTCTTCCGGAGGTTTTCCTGAGAGTAGAACCCTGCTCTGTTAGATACAGGCTTGGCATGATAGTTTTTCCTCAGAGCTTGATAACCAATTCGACGCGTTCTCCACGTTCGCGCACTTCTAGGAGGCCGAATTCAGTTTCTATACTGTTCGCTCCCGTTTGCTTCAGGTTCGCAGCTATCTCCTGCTCGACACGGCAAAGGCTTTTCTCCATCCCGGCAAGTTGACGCTTGAGTTCGACGTATCTTGCCGCTAATTCGTGGATATCACTACTGTGCTTAATGTCGTGCCCGGCTGCGATGCTGGCGCTGGGCAAAACATTACTGGGAACAGGCCAGCTGGAGCCATCTCGAAAGGCATGTAGTATGGGCGAGGGATAGCCTCTGGGTGGTAACTTGAACTTGCAGTTGCAACCAACTTGCAGGGCAATATCTTCGTGTTTTTCTCTGATGCGGGCACAGCTTATGGGAAAAGGCTTTGCTTTCCTTATCTGTCTTTCTGTCTTTTCATAATCGTAGTTGATGCAGTAGCTCATCACCTTGTGCAAAAAGCCTTTTCCTTCGTCTCCCAAATGCGCTAGGGTGTAAAGCAGGGTGACTCTCTCGGAATGGTCAAGATAGTGTATATCACTAGCTTTGTTGACTAGATGCTTCACGACCTTACACCTGGAAACCACTCCGTTTACCAGCTTACCTGCTTCGGCTGTTAGCTTTTCGGGTTTTTGTCTAGAGCCATAGGTTAGAAGAATATCCTCGACCTGTCTTATTGTGATGGGTTGGATACCATGAAGGGCTTTAATCTGGTCTGGCAATGGATTTCCCAGTGCATCCAGAAAGAGACATCGGCGATTGGTCCTTTTATGGATACCAAGCGGCAGCTTGATTAGGGGCCCATATCCCTTGGACTTAAGGCGGTCACAATTGGGAAAGACCTCTCTGTGAGTGCCAGGTTTAGGTTCACCTGCTTTCTCACACAGGAACCCAAGGAATCTCCTAGCCAACTTGGCGCTAATGGGCGCAGTGAAGAAAAACCACAGGTGCCGTCCTTTGTAGCCGCTGTCCTCGACAATTACAGGAATGCCCAGTTCGTCGCAGATGGCAGCTACGCTTGAGGCATCGCTCTGGGTTGACTTCTGCAGGTCGTTCAATTTATTCTTGTCTTTGCAATATTCCAGCATGGCTTTACGATCAACGTCAATGTCTATGACGGCGAGTTGGACTTGACTCTCTTCATCCATCAAATACAAGCCCAGTGTCTCATCTCCTGAGAGATGGCTTCGGACAGCATCCGAATTAATTGGGCCATTTCGTGGTTGAAAACCCCTTCTTCCTTTAGCATCTACCCACTGATAACCGTGGACATTGTTGTTTCCCTTAAACAAGGATAGGAATCGGTAAATGTCCTCGTCGGTGAAGGCAAGGAGCGGTGGTGGCTCAGGTATAGGTGTCGGAACATTTTCGGATGGTTCTTCGGGAATAGCCTGTGCCTCTAGTTCGAGCGCTTTGCGGTGTGATTCTTGGGCAAGCCCAAATTCGCCAATCTCAGCATAGCAGAGAGAGAGGTCACGGTATGCTTGAGCTAGATTGGGACAGGCATTGACCAGCTTTTGCAACCTGGTGATAGAAGCATAAATATCTTGGTCCATAAGCTCCAATTTTTTGATTTCATCCTGGGCTGCAAAGTGGTCAGGAGCCAAAGATATAGTTCGTGAGAACTCATCTAGAGATTTTTGCTTCATACCCAGATGTTTTGCCAGACGCCCTAAACGATAATGGGCTTCCGGGTCATCTACAACGTAGGTGTCATGTTTGTCAAGGATTTGGCGTGCATTCTCATAATCTCCTATTTCGATACTGATCTCAGCAGTAGCTATTGTGACGTAAATATTATCTATCTCGACACCCCGGCAGGTGCCAAAGTAGCCGCTCCAGCCTCTAATTATTTGTTTTAAACTCTCAATCCTCTCGCTGATGCCCTTTTGTTTGTCAGCTTTGGTTGTTTCACGCAGCTTCTCATTGACTATCTCGATGGCTTTTGTACCGGGCCCTTTGCCTTTACCATCGAAATAATAACCCAAAAAGATGAAGCCAGTGCTAACCGCGATAATTCTGGTTTTCTTTTCATTAAGAGTCAGCTTAAGTTTATTGAGGGCTGTGATTACTTCCACCATGGCTTTACCTATCTTGTCCTCTGAGGGTTCTAGAACAAGAAAGTCATCGGCATATCTAACAAGGTGGGATTTGTTTTCGAGCATTTGTTCATCGAACCGATGAAGATAGATGTTTGCCAGCAGAGGCGAAAGCGCGCTACCCTGAGCTATGCCCAAGTACTCTTCGCGTATGGACATGTTGTCGAATACGCCGGCCTTGAAAAAGCTCTGTAAAAGGTTCAAAATCCTTGGGTCTGAAACGGCCTCTGCCACGAATTCAAGAAGAAGCTCGTGGTCAATATTCTCGAAGAAGCGTTCGATATCGGCATCGAGCACCCATCTGTATCCTTCCTTAATTAGGGATTCAACCTTGTGGATAGCATCCAGAGCGGAGCGCCTAGGACGATAAGCATAGCTGCAATCCAAGAACTGCCAGTCGAAAATCGGGGATAGGACTAGGAGCAAAGCTTGCTGTATGATCCTATCTCCAACCGTCGGGATGCCAATGGGGCGTTGCCCACCACTATGCTTGGGGATATATGTCCTAAGCACAGGAAGCGGCTGGTAGCTGCCTTGTTCTAATTGAAGCGACAGGTCGCTTAGATTCTCCTCAAGATTGCGCTCGAACTGAGCGATGCTTATGCTATCCACGCCGGGACTGCCTTCGTTTGTTTTAACCCGGGCCCAAGCGAGAGACAGGTTTTGGAGAGAAACAATTCTACTCCACAATTCATCCGTAGAGGAAAGGCCTTTCACCATCACTACCCCCACCACTGATATTACAGAAGTTCGAGTTCAGGGAATCTGCTCTTCTGCTCAAAGGAGCTAATTTGGGGGAAAGCAATCAGCGCCAAGTTATGAGTCCCTCGGTTGAGTTCCTCATAAGCACTCTTAGACATAGGCTCGATACCGTGAGCCAAAATGGAGTTATTGCGCTTGCTCAAGTAGTTTCGAAGATTTAAGTTCTGGCAGTAGTGCTTGCCCACATCTTCACCGAGAGCTTCTAGTAAGAAGAAAGCCCTCTCCTGCCCTAGCTTCAGAGGACTGCTGTTGGTGGGAGAGCTTGCTTGCCAGCTTTGAGGAAGGTCATCCGGGCTGACGTTTGAAGTATCAATGTTATGTCGCGAAAGGAATGACTGAGCGATGAGTTCAACCGCTCTATAGAGGCGAGCAATAGCATCATCGTATTTCCCTTCTTTAGCTCGCCGCTCAGCATTAGCCAGTAGGTCAGCCAGGATTTCTTCGCCATATCTAGCCTTGATGTCTGAAGTTGCGGTGTAGCGTTCCTGTTGCTTGGCAATTCGTGAGACCATTTCCTTGCTGTGGCTTGTGTCAATGTGCCACCTGTTGCTCCCACCTTTGGGAAGTTGGCTGAAGTGGTGTAATGCCCCGCGATGGTCAAATCGGTCCCACTTAGAGTAGGCGCTGATAAGATTCTCAAGGCAGTCACATTCGCTCTGCAATTCTCTGTCAGCGGCTTTGCCCCTAATGCTCTGAGTTAGCTTCGAGCAGGCTTCATATTGGAAAGCATTGAAGAAATCCCTAAGCAATTTTCTCTGGCTTTCTATGAATATTCTGCTTGGGGCGACTGTAATAACTCGCTCCGTGCCTGAGATGACCCGGCTGTCTGGACCACGCTTGCCTGCTACATAAACCAGGCCACTGCACACACGGCCAATTGCTGCTAATACAGCTCCGGCGGACATAGCCTTAGTGCCGCTGGTGAAATCAACGAAGATGTCGTTTGGCTGGCAGCCGCCTTCTATGACGGAACGAATGAGACCATCCACAATTACCCAACATTCCTCCACGTCGTCGCCATTCTCTACTAAGTATGGCTCACCATAAGCGAGCCTGTAACCCAATTTAGTCTCGACCTTGCAGATAGTAGCAGAGCTTTCCTTAGTAGCAACGAAACGGATGATATCAGGGTGGCTCACTTGTATTGAGCGGGCGATGCCACTTTCCACCCCCGGGCCAGTGCCCAAAGTAATGATTAGCGTCTTGGGCATAGGTTTTTGTCTCCCTTCGAGGAATGTAGCTGGCTGCCAGATATCTCCATAATGTATTTCCCCAGCCCGAAGGTTGTGCCCTGACCTATATGCAGGTATTCCCCCATCTTCACAAATGGGAGAAAATCTCGCATCTCGCCTTCATAGGTGATGTTGCCCACAAAACCACCCATTTTGAGTTTTTTGTTCTGGCGGCTGGAATAGCGCTCCCAGTCATACCAGCGAAGCTCTGCGTTCTTTGTGTGCACACCATTCCTTGCTTGTTCGAGAAGGGCTGCGTAATCCAGGTCCCATTTCTGGCCGCAGTAGAGTTCCGAGAGCCATGAGAGCCGCCTGAGCAGATTTCGCATGAAGGTCTCAAAGTCCATCTCTGCTATGAGATCACCACGCTGCTTTATCCTGGTTGGCGTAAGGAAGTGAAGGGTAACGGCATAGGGATTTAGATGTCGGCTTTGTTCCAACACATCGGAGAAGCTCGTGACCCTATACTTCGTCCTCACAGTTTGGGATTCATTATCATACATCACTTCCCCCTGTGCCCCTGTCACATCACTTAAGTTTTCCACCTTCATTAGCTGGAAATTACCTTTGCCCAATCCGATACCTATCCTGCCCAGCTCCTCAAAGGCCAAAATGAAGTAAGGGAAATAATCGGCCCCTTTACCGACCAAAATCAGATTGAAGCACACCCTTTCCCCTGGTAAATACCGCTGTCTGGCTTCAAGCGGTGCCTCGATGACGAAGGGATGGGGGTCGTGGGAAGCCTTGCGCTCAATACCTGCTGCATCACAGCGTGGGCTCTCGAAAATCTGGCAGTAGGCACACTTCTCCTTTAGAATGCAGTTGACGCAGCTTTCCTTCCTCAGTAAACATACCATCTGCTTGAATGCTGTGCCAAATCCCCCTCGCAGAGTGGAGCCCTTGAACGCGGGAAGGCGAAGCCTCTCTATAGGAGAGATAGTGAATTGAAATTGTGCGAAATTGAGAGAATTCAGACCTGAGTGAACACCAAAGCTCTTCGCCAATTCACTCCTCCGACAAAATCGGTGGCCCTGGTTCTATGGCCACGTCGCTGATATGAGGCCGTAAAAAGCCCTTAATACCTTCAATGTCTTCAGTCATGTTTATTGGCTTACCGCTGACGAGGCTGATGATATCCACGTCAGCTTTGGCTGGATGAATTACTATCCTAACCTTCCATCCATGGTCTAGCTTCTCAGGCTTTACCTCGACCTTGGCAACTTGTCTGTGTTTTTCAAAATGCCACCGGGAAGGTTCTCTGAAGGAAATATTATCCTCTAAGAACTTAGCGAAATGTCTTTCACCGTCTCTTTCAGCAATTGCTTTCCTTTTCCTCAAGTTCTCCAGTTCTCGCTCGGTTACCCTGAGCCGTGCCCTTATATAGTCCTCTGTGCCTGCTCGGGGTGCTCCCGTATCACAGGTATCTATAAGTTGAAGTAAAGCTGTGATCAATCTACGACGTATTTCAACGTTTCTGAGCACCCCTTTGCCCGAACTATCATATATCTTAAACTCGCATTTCTCAGGGGTACTCTCAAGAACTGACCTTGACGTTCTGTGATCCCTGCAAATCTCGGCGATTACTTTTGCCTCGTCATTGAAGCTGGGAAATCCAAATTCTTTGGGCCATGCCTTGATGAGCTGATAAGTAAGAAGGTGGTGCTTGTTCCTGATTTCCTGCGGTGAAAGAGCCTCCTCAGTACCATCATCTTTGATTTCTATTGGCTCGCTATGACCGATATCATGAAGCCAAATGCAGGCGATGAGTACATAGAGTTCTTCCTCTGTAAGAAAATCGCCCATGGGAAGGAGAAGCTGTTCCGCCAATATGAGCATGTTCTGGCAATGAGCTTGAGTATGGTCTACCATCTGTGGTAGCTGCATTCCTACCCATATATTATCCCAGCCATCGATGAACTTGAGTATCTTGTCCCTTAGATATGGGCTCTTGATCCTGTCGGTCAGCAATCCTTTCTGCGGAGACAGGCGGTGCCGGGCACAATTGTCCTGGTAAGTAGTCCAGAATATGTAGCCGAGCTGGTTGAACCTGCAGACTTTGCCTTCTTCATCCCATACCATCAACTCCCTTATCTGGTGAGGAAGGCTTTCATAGGCGGGCCTGCTTCCTGAAAGGGCAAGTTGAATCTTGGAGGCGCTAAGATGCCAGGGATTGAAGTCGAAACCCAGGGGAACTGAAGGTAAGAGAACGATTTCACTTTCAAAATACTCGTGCGCATAGCATACGTTCACTTCATTGAGAAGGCCACATAACGTGGCATAAGTGCCTTCCGGCTTGAAGCCCCCAGTGGCGTTGATAAACACTTCGTTTCCCTTGCTTTTTTCATTAGTGATCAATTCTATGAGCTTGTCAATCATCTCCGTGATTCCCTGCTGAAAGACTTTCGCATCACCCGTCAGATGCTCGATGACCTTAATGCTAACAACCTCCTTGACTTTCAGTGTATTCTTGTAGTAGTCAAAAAGGGCCTGTGCGCAAGCTCGTCCCGCCGTTGTATTACTCGCGATAAAGTAGAGCTTCAACTCACCCAACAACTGCTTTAGGCTGCTATTCTCATCGCTCATGAGCTTATCAATCAGCAATTTAATGCTGTGCGTCTCAGCGGATGCCGAGATAGGGTCTAATCTGTTGGCAGGTAGAAATGACATGAGCGATTCCTCTGCATCCTGCCTGATATTTGACATGATGTTACCAAGGTTGCACCTGGCTTCCGCCGAAAGCTTTATCCATTCCTTTTGATCGAGGCAGTTTGTGAGCTCTGGCGGAAGACTCTTGCCATTGAGAATGTAATGGTATAGCTTGTTGGTTAGAAGCGAGGATCCGACAATGTTAATAACGACTTTCATTGTAGGCCTTGTCAACTGCTAGTCAGCTTAACCCAGCCCAAGGGGAGGGATGGAGTACCATTGCGCATCACCACCCTGCGCGATTTCGGAGCCGGGTCGTTGCGAGGAGTTGAAATATCTCTGATTCGCTTCCGTAAAGGGTCATCGAAGAGGAGGTCTATGGTTGTTCCCATCATGCCCGTTCCCCAGCCCAAACGTAAAGATGGTTCACCTTGTCCTTGGTAGAACCTCTTTAGGGGTACAAAGTTGATACCAGAAGCTACGCTTGACAGGAAACCTTTCTCAAAACTCCACTGTGCCGATGCATAGTCATGGGCGATTTGAAGCAAGTCTTCGATCGTCTTGAATGGAGCAGCCGTATGTCTGTCCTCTATCCACTGCTGAAGGCTTTTCTGATCAAGGGTGATGTTGAAGGCAGCACGAGTCCCCTCAGGGAGACATTCGGAACGCAATTCTATGTCACTCGTCCCTTTACGTCGATCTTGGGAGAAATAGGCATTATGGGCGCCACTAATGCAGACTACTTTGATTGTTTCCATTTGTGGCTGTTCATTGAGTTGTACAGCGTCTGATACCTTCACGCATTTGAAGAGATCGTAGTGAGGCTCAGGGCCAAATATACGCTTCATGAGTTCACTAAAAAACGTCTTCCTGAAATCTGCCCTAATTCTACTATCTCTTATGTTCTGGTACTCGTCGAGTTTCTTCATAACAGTATTAACAACATCTTTCGTAAATAAGTCGGGCTGGTTTTGCTTTTGGTCCCTTAGAACTCTGTAGGCAACTGAGGTCCTAAGGGCTCCCTTAATGGATGATCCGGGTATGATAACTCTATCCTTACCATCCCTCACGAAGTGTCCCCGAGGTCTAGACAGGGTCTGCCCAGACGATATCTTGACCAGAATGTCCTGTTTCAGCAGCTTGCAGTCATTGAGGAAATCCCTTACCCCTTGGCCCTTGAAGCTATCTGGGGTGGAAAATCGCTCGACATATTTATCAACAAGTCCCTCTTCTGCAAGAAAGGCAGCCAACTTGTCCTGGTCTATAACATATGCGTAGGCATCCCTGAAGTCCAACTTCACCATACCCCACCCGTATTCCACCTCACGCCCCTCTATGTGTATGGGAGACAGCGTAGTCAGCACAATATTCTTAGCATCAAGCATAATTGGCCCCCGATATCTTTATTGGGAGGCTCATCGCCATCCCGTAACGAAACACTTGATGCTTCATGCCATGAGGTCTAACGTCTAAGATACGACCCTTTGGAAGTGAACGGAAAATCGAGCCTTCAGAAAACATGCGACAGGTCTTCCGCTTTCCCTGTTCCTTTGCGCTCTTGGAGTAGAACCAGCCCTTGCGCAACACAGTGCCATAGGCTAAGGCAAGACTTTGGATTTCTGCTATCTCTCCCTTGTCTGGATAGTATATTGAAAGTAGACATGATGCATTTCCCGAAATTGACCTCAATTTGCCAAAGCGAGATCCCTCGGTTATCAGTTCGGGTATGTCATACTTAAAACTACCATAGCCGATGCTTCTTTCTCCGCCCAGCCCAGAGTGGCTCAGGCGATTTAGAGAATTCTGCAGGAGGTCAAGGTCAGATGTTTCAGCCAAGAAATATAGGCCTGCACCGTCTCGAAAAAATATTTCACCACAGTGGTATATTGCCGAAGTCATAGTGATCCTTGAACTCGCGTGGCGGGGTCGGACTTGTTCGATATATAATTCACTATGGTTAGCGTATCCCAGTCTGTGATGTTCTGCTCCGACGTCATCAATAATATCTCCCCTCGCCCAACCTTCAAATTGGTCAAGGGACAAAAAGGAGGTTTGCTTAACAGTTCGGGCGTAGACATTGAATGAAGTGCTGACCGGAAGCAGAGGGCGAGGTAAAAAATAGATGAACTTGTTAGGGTTTTTCTTATCTGCATAGTATGGAAAAGCTGAGGATAACCTAATCGGAGGATTACCCTCCTTCGCAGCTTCTATTGCTTTTTCTCCTGCCTCATCGCCACTCCAGACGTTGCAGAAAGCGCTGAATAGAGTGTCGGAGTGAGTGTAGGGCTGAACCCCCTCGATTCCAACCCCAGCATCATCTCTTCCAACGTGGAGAGCCCCATTAAACCTTAAACGTACAATATACCAATTCATGGCACTCCCAGCGTTCACTAAGATTTGATTTGAGCAATCGCCTTCAGGCACTCATCCCAGGGATATGGTTTCTCTTTCGCTGGCTTAAGACCACCAGCAGAAGAGCCATCGGTTTTTAGCAATTCCAACCGATTGATGTCGAACTTAACACGACCATAGCCTCGTGAGACACTGCCACCGAGCCCATCCCTTTCGGCTATGAGCTTTAGTACTTCTAATACATTCTTGAGGTCCTCATCTGGTTTGGCATTTTCGTCAACGGTATAGACCATGCTAAGTTCAAACTCAGAGCCTGAAGGAACGCGCTCTATGGTTCTTGGATCCGCCTGAGACGTTATCCTATTTAGGTTATTCTCCATTTTTGCTTCGGTGATGAAGATACCTTCCTTTCTAAGATATTCCGGGTTAGTCAAGCAACCATCTCGAATAGTAAGCAGGGCTGGGTGGTTCTCTCCGGAGTGTCCCTCCCCTCCTGTGGAACCGAAGATTCGACACACAGGGCACGCTCTAGCCTTTTCTGTTGTCTCACACTCATGCCGCCAATGTTCTTCTTTTTTTGGTCCTTTTCGGTTAAAGAACCCCTTGTCTGTTGCCAGACTCCTCTCTAAAGTGCTCCGCATTTTGCCCTTTAGGGAGCTTCCCGGGATGTATGGTTCCCGCGTTATCGGGTTGCGTACAACCGGAGAATCTATCCCTCCGATTTCAATTGTCTCAGCAGCAGTGCCAATATGAAGCCCTGTAAGGCATTTTATTCGCCCTTCTATCAGAACATGTCCTTTGAGTGTCATCTCTAACCTCCTTCCTATTTCTCGTAACTTTTATGATAAGCGAGAATCGCTTGTACGAAGTGATACAATTCCTGCAGCTCTTTTGGATCGTCTTTGACTTTATCTATGAGATCTTTAAGCCTCTGCTGCAGCGCTTTCAGTTGTGATTTTCGGGAGGCTGCATATGCAAGCCACGGCTTGAGAAGCTGTAACTCAGCCACATCCCGCTTTCCTAGACGCTCTAGGTTTTGGGTTCCTTCGTAGATGCACTGAATCTTCTCGTATACGCGACGGAGTTGATGTGCTTTTAGCCCCGCACCCGCCAGAGTCTGACCAAATTTCTCCGCCTCCTCAACCATGTCCTTAGTTGTCGCAAAAAGGGTCATGTTGGCCTCCTTACTACGCTTCTCTCATCAGGAAGTCTACCCAGGTGAGTGGCACCCAGAGGACCTCCATCTGATTTGGCTTCAACAGCGTGCTTATGATCTCTTCAACAGCCTGCTGCGTTGCAGGCTGTTGCATTTTACCCGAAATAGCTTTTCTCACTTTGGTTACAACGTAGTGCATTAGGGGCAGGTAGAGTTCCTGTTCTGTTTCCCAGAGGTCAACAAGCTCGAAAAGCCGGCGGATAAAGCTGCGAGAAAGCCCCTCTATCTCGAGATGTCCTGATACGCCTTCCTTAGATAGGGCACAAAATAGTCTGACGAATGGTACAACTCTCTGATCGATATCCTGCCACTGCAGAACAGTAGTGACTTTTGCATTCTGATTTGTATCTCCGGAGGCTATCCGAGCCGGAACGTAGAACAATAAGCCGGCATTCTTCCGGCTGCATCTTTCCCCTTCATCTCGGTACATGATGCAGTCCTTGAATGATTTCGAACACTCGTTTCCCTGGCACTCGCGCGGGAAATGCTTTGCGGTCTCCTCTGCTTTCTCACTGAGATGAGCTATCTGGTACAGAGGGAAGTCATGCTTGGCAAGAAACACCCCACCTGAAATGCCGACATCTGGGTTACAACCGCTATATCGTGCGAAGTTCCGAGCAATATCAATGGAAAGTTCGATTGTCTGGTCCCAGGCTCCCACAATGAAAAGGTCGTCTCCGCCCGAATAGACAACAGTTACATCCCTGCCATGCTTTTCGAAAGGTTTCCTGCTCATCATATCTAGCGGATCTGCATTCTTAGCCTTGCATAGAACATTCACGTATATTGTAAAAAACAGACTGATTTGCCTCGATAGTGCAGAATAGTGAGACAGGTCAAACCTGTCATCTGCTATACCTCTTGTGAACATGAGCCCTAGATTGTCGGCATCCATCCGCAGAGCGCCAATCAATTTCTTCCCAGTAGATTGGTTTGCCAAATACTCGAAATCAGCGGTTGCCTTACCATCGGTTTTTTGGGTGACATAGTCAGCGTAGAGAAACGAGGCAGTCTTGCCCTCTGTGTATTTGTTTACATCCCAATCGTTCTTTAACCATTTCATGGTGAGGTGGCTGGATTTTTCCGGCTCTCTAGATACCCTATAATAGGCAGGTTCCTTCATTGAGGGTAGTTCAATATAGCGGCTATTTCTTTGTGGCCGCGATTCACGAATGATATATGTGTAATCAGTAAGGTCGTCGCCCCAGAGGTAGAGCTTAAGGCATAAGGGGCAGGATGGAATTTTCTCCCCTGTATCTGGATCCAGGAAGCTTTCCATCTCTTTTGCATCAATATCGTCCCGGTGGCATATCTTACACTCATCATCGCCGGACAATTTGGGTTGCGAAATTTCGATGATATTCGATAACATCTCACTGAACTTGCGCTGCTTGTCTTCCTCCAATAACCTGCCCATTTCGGACCACTTGCTCTTGAAGTTTGGGGCAAGTGTGTCGCCCTGTGCTAGCTCCATCCATCTCATACCGAGATAGACCTTCCCCTGCAGATTTTCCAGCAACCATTTGTTGTTTATGCTCTTGACCTCTTGCAGGTGTTTCTTTATCTGATCAGTATTTGGCAATAGGAGACAGAAGCCACCGCCGCCAGAGTAGACGATATTTGCCGGTGAAACGCCAGCAGCCTCGAGAATTTCATAGATAATGTGATTACCTAGCAGTTCCAGGAAGAAGGATCGAGCTCGTAAACTCTTAAGCGCCCCCTTGGACGATATCGTGTAAATAAAGTTCTGAATTCCTGAGAAGTCGGCAGCTACCAGGAGATATGGCCTTTCGCTTTCCCCGGCGCTTGCCAGGCAACAAAGAGCTTTGATGTGCTCATAGAGCGATATACTGTCATAGCTCTCCTTCTCCACGATAGGAATAAAGCTAGCATATTTCTCGAGAAGGACTATAAGAGCTATCGGATTGTCCTTAATCACGTCGTAATTTTGCTCTATTTCTGCTGCGGCCTTTGCTCTCCATCCATCTTCCGGAGGCGTATCATATGATGGTATCCTGTCACCTTTCAACGGGATGGCATTTAACCGGACTGCGGGGGCAGATTTGCTAGGGGCTAAAGAGATATCGGAGAAGATTGACTTCAATCTGACGGTCGGGAAATTGAAATCTTTAGAAAAGATGTCAGCACCGCAAAGCTTTCTGCTGATTTCCCTGAGGGGTTTATCGATTTCCAACTCACCCTGCTTGTCAAACCCCTTGCCAGTACAGAAAAGGTACAGGAGCGCTACACCATCTCTCAGAACTGCATTTTGGCTGTTAAGCGTCATGAACCTTCCTCATGCTCAAATCGACGGAACCAATCAATCTGCTAAGTATCGGGCAACCAACCGTATCAAGGTTTTTTTCGCGTCCGGTAATCAAATTTAGGTTACTAATGGAAAAGGTGCGAGTTAATTATGCGAGCATAAGACTTCGCATGTATAATAGCTGAGTGTTCATGCGGCGTCAATAGGCTATTGGCTCTGTTTCGTCCCAATGGGAAGACCTCCGAGGTTGAGACCGTGAGAGTGTTTTTTAGGTTGAGAGGAAGTTAACAAGGCTATTTGGAATCTATGCAATGCATTGACAAAACCCTCACATTATGACAAGATTTTGGCTGAGGAGGAGCAGATTATCGCAAAAGTCGTTTTCCAGCTTCGAGTGCGGAAGCTAGAAAACGCTTAGGGGTAAAAGAGGACGCCGCTTGATAGGCGATTGAAACTTCATAGCTTGTCTCTCATTGATTGCGTGAGTATATTCGCGTGTAAAAGAGGACGCCGCTTGATAGGCGATTGAAACCAAGCGAAAGGGTTGCTGTGCTATAATCTCATCAGCCAGAACGCAAGAGCCCATATGAGTAAAGAGATTCAGCGCACCCATGGAAGATAAGAGCAAGTGGCGCGTATTCCGGGAGCAAATCAGCGAGGATCCGCAGATAGTCGGCACCTTCATCATAGGTGCTGTAATTCTGTTGGGTGAGTTTCTATCTAACCTCTTCGGCGCCGAGAAGATCTCGATAGCAACGGTTCTGCCGCGGGCAATAGGTTTGCTAGCCCTTTTCGGTGGCCTCGTCTTCTATTTCTATCGAGCCTACAGGACTGCCCAATGGATTCTTGCTGCAAAACATGTCCCGGTAGTCTTTATTGCTGGGCGTCCGAGGGAAGAGGCTGAGGCTACCCTTAAAAAAGCCCAGGAGACTATTACTCGCCAAACCGGCTTTAAAGAGTTTAAACACATTGAAAGCAGGCTCAACGTTAGCTATAGAGACCTCACTGTGCACGGGAAGCAGAAACTCAAGCCGGATTTCGCCGAGTGGAAGGATTTCATCGATGATGGGCAGTGGCAGATTCGCCGCTTTGTCGACAGGGTATCAGGCGACAAGGTATATCATGTGTTCATCTACGGGCCTGCCTCTCTGGCACTGGGTTTGGGCGTGGTCTTTGGAAGTAAGCACAGGCTTATTGCCTACCAGTACAGTGACGGTGCGTACCAGCCAGTTATTGACCTGTCGCATGATATTCGGAGAATCAAAGAAAAAAAGCAGACGGAGAACAAGTTCATTCAGGTTAAGTTACCCACGCAACTTGCTGCAGATACAGCCGTCGTTCTCGACCTGGCGAGTCATCCCGATGAGGGCGACGTCAGTTCTTATCTGAAATCAGCTAACCAATCGATGGCCACCGTAGAGGTAGGAAACACGTACGGAGGCCATCTGAAAGTGCCGGATTGGGCGCCGGTGGTGCAGGAGGTTTATGGTGTTTTCACTCAAATTGAGGCGACCGAAGGGGTATCTCGAATCCATCTTTTCCAGAGCATGCCGGTAGCTATGGCGTTTGGCCTGGGTGTGGCATTAGGCAACTTCAAGCCGATCACAGTATACAATTGGGAGGCACAGCAGAAGACCTATTACCCGGTGTTGAAGCTTAATGAGTTGCAGAGCATAATATAGAAGTTGACAACACGACTATCGCATGGTAAAAAGAGGACGCCGCTTGATAGGCGATTCCCAAATACGGAATCCATACTTTATATTGGCCAAAGTTTTGTAGGGAACGACATCACGAGCTGTGATGTGAATGGTCGAAGACCGTGGGTAGTAATTCCCTAACTAACAGAACTCAGGTAGTGCTGGTCAGAGCAAGTTGAGGTGTCGAAATCAGGTTCTTTGCTCCTCTTTGGCTATAAAGAATTGTCTCAGCAAGTTTCGCCTATAGTCTTGCCGGTCTCGAAACACCGACCAAGCATGCTCACATTACCTTAAAGTGCTGGGTCAACGCTCCATAGGCCGCAAGACAATCATCTAGTAGGCTGCACATTCCGTCAAAATGTTACGTTATAAACTGCTGTCTGTGCAGAATACAATTAAGAAGAGAAACCCTCACTCAAAATCAAGAGATTACGCCCCAACGCTAAGCTGCCTAGGCGGGCCACACCCGGCTCTACAGGGTTCGACATCTTCGCCTGCATAGATGAGGGAACTGTTACACTTGTGGGAACCCAGCCCAGGCTCATCCCCACTAGCATAGCCATCGAAGTGCCCAGGGGTTATGATGTCCAGATACGTCCCAGGTCCGGCCTATCAGCGAAGGGCGTGGGGGTCACTTTCGGGACAATAGATAGCGATTACCGGGGCGAGATATTGATTACCATGTACCTGTTCAACCCGAATGCTACCTTCGAGATAAAGCACGGCGACAGGATAGTCCAGATGGTCATCAGCAAGGTTGCAGACCTGCCCTGGTCGAGGTCGAGGAACTTTCCCCAACAGAGCGCGGCGCTGGAGGCCACGGCTCGACGGGGAAGTAATAGCAGGCACTATTTCTTTTTCTTAAGTCCCACACCCTTGAATTCCTCTACTATCCCCATCACTGCCTTCTCTACGGGGATTCTCTCTATGCTCGATGCCCCCACAAAGCCTACTGCATCTGTATGTTCGTAAATGTATTTAGTATCTTCAGGGTTTACGATCGGTCCCCCGTGAGCCAGACAGATGATATCCGGGTTCACCTTCTTGGTCGCCTTTATAATCTTCTGCACCAAGGCTGCTGCCGCTTTCAGGGGTGCCGCTATGGAATCGAATCCGACCAGTCCTCCAGCAGTTCCACCTACATGGGCGACCATGCAGTCAACGCCCACTTGTGCCATCACCCTAGCATCTGCAGGGTAAAAAACGTAGGCCATGGTGAATACACCCATATCGTGGGCTACACGTATGAGTTCGATCTCCCTGGAGAATCCTGTCCCTTGTGTCTCTTTCTCCCTGCGCCAGTTCTTGTCATCAAAAAAACCGAAGGTGGGAAAGTTGATTATCCCTGAGAACCCTGTATCTATGAACCTTTTCACCATTTTCGCTAAATCGCTGCCCGGAGACTCGGTGGCATGAATACCACCAATGATCGGGGTGTCCTGCACCACAT
>Ga0315274_10004216_pt1 | contig 21195 bp, 9 predicted proteins | sample YL17G02_20_MG_FD_203700 | JGI IMG/M metagenome (GOLD analysis project Ga0315274, IMG submission 203700) | Sediment microbial communities from Yellowstone Lake, YNP, Wyoming, USA - YL17G02_20 | ecosystem: Environmental > Aquatic > Freshwater > Lake > Sediment | place: USA: Wyoming | collected...
AAATGTAACCCTGGCCTTATCCGCTATCAACTTGTAGCGCTCCTCTTCCTTCTCATAGTTCGCTCGCGCAAGTTCCAGTTCGTTCTCGAACAGAGAATCCCAGGCTTCAGGCCTCTTGGATTTGCCGTTCTCAACCATAAAGCCCTCCGTGATTAGGGCAGGCACCAACCCCCAGTTAATTATAGCAGGCTTTCCAGATTATGCAAGCGCCATCGCCAGATCAGCTTGTCTACCTCGTCGGCAGCAGCTTCTTCAGCCGCATGATCTCGTCCCTGACCTCCGCTGCGTGCTCGAAATCCAGGTCCTTCGCGGCGCGCTTCATGTCCCGCTCGAGGTCTGCCAGCACCAGCATTATCTGGTCGAGGGGCGTATCCTCGGCAATGGCAGGCCGAACCCGGTAGTATGCCCTGCTCTCGGCGACTTTCTTCGATTCGATGACGTCACGAACCGCCTTCTTCACGGATGCGGGCGTGATGCCGTGCTGCTCGTTGAAGTCCCTCTGGAGCGCGCGGCGCCTGTTCGTCTCCTCGATTGCGCGGTGCATGGACCCCGTGGTGTCCTCGGCGTACATGATGACCTTCCCCTCGATGTTCCGCGCGGCACGCCCGATCGTCTGGATCAGGGCCGTCTCCGACCGCAGGAAGCCCTCTTTGTCGGCATCGAGAATGGCGACCAGCGACACCTCGGGCAGGTCCAATCCCTCCCGCAGCAGGTTTATGCCCACCACTACGTCGTACACCCCGAGCCTCAGGTCACGCAGTATCTCGTTCCGATCCAGAGTATGGACCTCCGAGTGAAGGTACTGCACCTTGATGCCCATGTCCGCCAGGTATTCTGTTAAATCTTCCGCCATTTTCTTGGTCAAAGTTGTAACGAGAATGCGCTCTCCCCTGTCGGTGCGCTGCTTGATCTCGTCTATCAGGTCATCAATCTGGCCCTGCGGCGAACGTATCTCCACCTCCGGATCCACGAGGCCCGTCGGTCGGATGATCTGCTCCACCACTTGCGCGCTCCGCTCCAGTTCGTACGGACTGGGGGTTGCCGAGACGAACATCGCCTGGTTGACGCGGCCGATGAACTCGTCGAACCTGAGCGGCCGGTTGTCGAGAGCCGATGGCAGGCGGAACCCGAACTCCACGAGCGTCTCCTTCCGCGATCTGTCGCCGGCATACATTGCGTGGAGCTGTGGAATCGTCTGGTGCGACTCGTCTATGATGATAAGGAAGTCCTCCGGGAAGTAGTCGAGCAGGCAGAAGGGCGGCTCTCCGGGTGCGCGGCCGTCCAGGATGCGCGAGTAGTTCTCGATTCCCGAGCAATAGCCGATCTCCCGCATCATCTCCATGTCGTACCTGGTGCGCTGCTCGATTCTTTGAGCTTCGAGGAGCTTCCCGTGGCGCTGGAAGTATTCGATCCTCTCCTTCAGTTCCTGCTCGATCTCCGCCAGGGCCTGCTCCATCTTATGTGCCGGAGTGACGAAGTGCGTGCCGGGGAAGATGGTGATTGCTTCCTCGTGCTTCAACACCTCGCCGGTCAGTGGATCCACGATCGTGATTCGCTCGACCTCATCGCCGAAGAATTCGATGCGGATGACGATCTCTTCATCCACGGGCTGGACCTCCAGCACATCTCCTCTCACCCGAAACGTAGCTCGTTGGAGCGCCACATCATTGCGGCTGAACCGCATGTCAATCAGCCTCCGGAGCACTTCCTCGCGGTCGTACGTCTCACCCTCGTTCAAGCTGAGAATCGTGCGCCTGTACTCGGCCGGCGATCCCAAACCGTAGATGCATGACACGCTTGCCACCACAACCACGTCGCGGCCTTCCAACACGGCCTGGGTCGCCGAATGGCGGAGGCGGTCTATCTCGTCGTTTATGGAAGAGTCCTTTTCGATATACGTATCTGTCTGCGGGATGTACGCTTCCGGCTGGTAGTAGTCGTAGTAGCTGACGAAGTACTCCACCGCATTGTCGGGAAAGAACTCCCGAAACTCACCGCAGAGCTGTGCCGCCAGGGTCTTGTTATGGGCGATCACCAGGGCCGGCTTCTGCACCTCCTGGATGACGTTCGCCATTGTGAACGTCTTTCCAGAGCCGGTCACTCCGAGGAGCGTCTGGAAGCGCTGGCCGGCCTGAATGCCGTCCACCAGTTGGCGAATTGCCTTGGGTTGGTCGCCCTTCGGCCCGAATTCCGAGACCAGTTTATAGCTGCCCAATTCAGCCACCATCTTCACGGTCACCTGGAAACCGCACATCCGTTCGCCGGCGCTCCGGATTTCCATCTATTATACTCTAAAACCCGCCGGAACCCAACTCGAACATGACCCTCTTCTGCGACTTCGACCACACGGCCACCAGCTCGCGGCTGCCGACCATTTTGCCGACAGACAGCTCGAAATCATCGTAGGATGAGTGGCCGAACTCGCTCAGTATTGACCTGACGCCGAATCGCCAATCGTCGTTGAAGCGATAACTGAAATCGGCCAGCAGGTTCGTCATGGGATAGTCCAGCCCTCTTATGGCGTACATCGAAGCGCGCCATTTCCCGCTGTTATCGCGCAGCAGACACGTGGCGGAGAGAGTCTGCTTCCCTGTTCGCGACGCATAAATGCTGGCCCTGTCCGCAAATCGGTAGCTGAGCTGGAAACTGCTGTACTGCGAGACCTTCCAGTCCAGCATGGCCGTCCCGAGTACGGACAGTCCGGACGTAGTCGAATCGCCCCAGATGTATCCAAGCCCGATGGAATTCCGGAAGGAGAGAGTGCGCGCAAGAGGTATGGGCGCCGAATGGATGTTTCCCTGCAGATGTTGACTGAAGCCGTCGCCTAACACACCCGAACCCGTGGCATACGCTGATCTCGACGATAACGTATATCTGAACGGCAGCTTGCCAAGCGGTTTCGGCCGGGTCTGTACGTACAGGTCGCTGGTCAGCCAATCGCCGATTTCGCTGTAATCGCTTCCGGAGAGGTTAAGTCCAACGTCGAAGCCGTCAAACGACCTGCTCAGGTTAAGGTTTCCGTAGAGATCCCTGTGTGCGGGGTAATCGAGGTAGATGTAGCCCCGGGTCTGCTTGCCCAACTGCTGACTGTGAGAGAGATGCGCTCCCCAATCCCCTCTCGTAATCTGACTCAGCGCCAACACGCCCTGGGCTCGGTCGGTGGCATACCTTTGGCGCACATCTACGAACCATCCGGGCGTCTGACCGTACTCCCCCCACCCTGTACTCTCTCCATGCCGGACCAGCAGCGCCCCGCTGGATGAGGGCGTCAGCGAATAGTAAACCGGCAGGTTCAGTGTAATACCGCCCGTGCTGTACCCTACATACTGCTCTCCTTCGGGCAGGTAGCCTGTCAGCGACAGGACATAGAGAGGAAGCGAGAGCATGCGCTTGCCGTCAACGTATACCTTCGCGTTCTTGAACTGTATCCTTTCGTTGGGAAAGACCGTCGCCCGGCTGGCCTTCACAAGCATCGAGCTGTCCGACAAATCGGCGAAGTCGAACTCCTGCGGCATGTACAGGACTTCCCCGCCGCCGTCACCGAGCACAGACTTCGAGATATCCACCTGCGTCACACTTCCGCGCTCCGCCGAAAGAAGCAAACCCGTCAAACCCAACATATCGCAGGTAAACATGCTTCCCTCAGCGACGCTGCCTCTGGAACGCAGCTTCACGGGACGTTCGCGTCCTTCACCTCTGGCGACAATTCTGTTGGTCTCCAGATCAATCTGGGCTTCTTCCGCCTCGAGTTCGAGAGAACGGTAGCGGATCCTGACATTGCCGAGCGCTTCGAACACTTTGTAGTCAATGCTATACGCGAGATACTCATCCGCGTCAATGCTTATGTACTGGGGCCCTTGCACGGGCGCCGGGCCCTCGCTGAACTCCACGTTGGTCTGAGCAACCGCCTGGCCTTCCACCCAGCTGGCAGTCACCACAGAAGTCCCGGCCATGTCGGCGCTAATGAGCTTCACGCGAGCGACACCCGCCGACGTCGTTGCGGTTTCCTCGATGACACCCAACGATGCCGTAAACCGGATCTCGGTCCCGTCCGGAACCAGTCTTCCGTCTCTGTCCCTGACCTCCGCTGTCACTGTGCAGACGCTCTTACCATCGGCAGCGATGACAGCCGGGTTGGATGACAGTTGGATACTGCCCGCGCCCCTGTCCGCGCCTGACGGCCCCGGAACCACCAAGAGAAGAATGGCAATACTTATAACTAAGATTCTCACACGCATAGGCACGCACATATTATACCAAAGCCTGTCTACCGTCAACGACCGACCGAGCCGTTCGGCCTACATGCAAAACGGCCCGTGCCAGCCTGACGGCGGGCTACGGGCCCGAGCTATGTCTTCCGTTTAGATTGAGTCCTTATGGACTAGCTCCCGCCGATCAGGAAGCCGAGCAGCACCGCTCCGATGATCGCAGGGATCAAACTCTTGCTTTTCCTGGCGCCCGACGGCTGTTCCTCCGACGTAGTGAGCGACTGCTGTTCGGCGGTCAGCAATTGGGGGGCTGCGCTTGCCATGGCCGCCACCACCTTCTCTGCCGCATCATACGTGGCAGCAGTGCCCGCTCCCATCTCGGCCTCGCTTCCTCTATCCACGGCGCCAGCACCACGCCCCGTGGCAGCAATCGTTTCGGCGTCTCCGGTACGCACATCTATCAGTTGAAACGTCACCATCAATTCGGCCTCGCCCTTGCCTTCCGCGAAGACATACCTGTCTATGGAGCCGATCACTGCGTACTGAGCTCCCGTAAGAGCCGCCAGTTTCCGTGCCTTGTCTATGCCAGAGAATGTCTCAATCGGCGTGAGGACCTCCTTCTCGGTGAACCTCTGCTCTCGGATCGCCCGCTGTACGGAGGCAATGCGAGGCTCAAATGCAACAACCGAGAACCGCTTGCCTGCCGTCAAGCCCTCCTTAACCAATACGAACAGATCCTCGGCGTACTGAGCCGTGAATTCCGCCTTACCGGCTGCGATGTCGCTGCTGACCGCAATGGGGAAAACGACCAGCGAGTCCTTCTCCGCGGCACACGCGGGCGACATCATCTGCCAGAGCAGGAGTAGTGACGCTGCTGCGATCCAGCACGTCCGAACGCTCAAAGATGTTCTCACTATCCGATACGCTCCTGTCTATTCCAACCTCACCGATGCACGGCGCGCCGGCCACCGCCGCCGAGGGATCATAACGGCGCAGCCTTAGTGCAGCAAGTCCGGCGGCGGAGCGGGCGGAGAATCGGGGCCGCCGGCTCCGCCGTTCGTCGGCGTAGAAGTTCCCCCACTACCGCCTGAGCCCCCGAGCAGCACTCCAATTCCGAGAGACAGCAACAGCACAGGAAGCCACGATTGCCTGCTCTTCTTGGCCTTCACAACGAGCGTCGGCGCCTGCACAGGCTCCCGGTACTCCACGCCCGTTATCTTTGTGATGATCTTCCGCCCCGTATCTTTCACTGCTTGCGACGCAAGGTCTCTTTCCACGATGCCTTCGGCGCTCGGCGCCTTCGAAGCTACCCCGACAAACTCGGCGCTGGGGTACACGGCCTTTCGAGTCTTCGCATCCAGCACGGCCACAACTACGGTCACCTCGGCAATACCGGTCCGTTCGTTGAACGAGTACTTGCTCACTGAGCCAACAAGAAGGAGGTCGGCTGACATAGCGTTTGCGAGCATGATTGCTCGGCCGGTGGCCGGCGCATCCGTGGAGAATGGACCCGCCGCAGCCGCCTTCTTATCGGGCTGCAGCGCGACTAATCGCTGTACAGCGGGCAGCCGCTCAGAGTATGCCACCACACGGTACCTTCCGGAAGCAGCAAGTCCATCCCGTAAGAATGTGTCCAGATCAGGCGCCACTTGAGCGTTGGTTACGCCTGCGGACTTCTCCAACGGGAACAAGACCATCGTCTGTGTCGCGTCGCCATCACTCTGGGCTGCCAGAGCACCCGCACCCAGATACGGGATTGCTATGCTGCTTGCCAGGACCCAAGCCAGGCACCTGGCCGCCTTGTGCCTAACCATCATTCGCATCAGTCTTACCTCTTTCCTGAGTCAAGTGCGATCAGCACTACTTCCCTTCAAACCGGATGCGGAAGGATCTGCTCGCACCGCTCTCGCCGGCCTCGAACCTGTAGTAACCGCCGGGCGTCATCCGGAACTGCTCGCCCGTCGAATCGTCTACGAGCGTCAGCACCGTCTTGCCCGGCACGCTGTCCAGACCGGCCCACGTCAGCTCGACTTCGCCCGGCTTATCCGTGTCTACGAAGAACAGCCATTCATCACCAGACGAGACAGAGGCCTTCAAATCGCTCGCATACATGCCGCCGTTCTCATCGGTGAAGTACAGGTCTACGTAGTTCTCCAGGCATCTCGGGCTTTCCAGGCGTTCTGCCTTGGACCTGCCCAAGCCAAACCAGCCGTTCTCGTCTCTAAGGTCACCGTTTCTGGCTGCGATCCGAACCTGCCACTTGGCATCGGTGAACACACCGGCCGGCCCGGCATCAGCCGCCGAGGTCTCTCTTGTCGGCCCGACACTCCTCGTGCCCGGAATCTCCAAAGTGCAGCTGACCTTAGCCCTTACCCAATAGCCGCGCCACGGGCGCATATAGCGCTCGGCGCCGCTCCTGGTAGCGTCAACCAGCCTGTAGTTTCCGGTGGCGGGATCGTACGTCCAGCCGTATTCGTTGATCCACCCGTTCGCCGCTGCGGTAGCGAGGCTGACATTCTGCGGAACGCCACTTACTGTGCGCGTCACCCTCAGCCTGCTCCACTCGACGTTCCAGGTGTAGGGAGAGCCAATCTGACTCCAGCCGACCGCCAGCGATATACTATACGAAGCCGCTGTGACCAGAGTTCCGTTGGGCGCGATAGTCTTCGGTTCCAGCGTCTTAATCCAATACGCCTGCCCGACAGCAATGCCCGGGAAGTCGTAGTCTGTCCGGATTCCCGGCAGCAGCGAGTACAGCTTGTAAGCTGCCTTGGAAGGCAGCCACTTCGCCAAAGCGAACGGCGGATCAGCACCGAATACACCGTCCGGGAACGTACTGACAGGCAAGAGCGGAAGAGAAATCATGTCCAGTCCGCTCACCGTTGTTGATGGACCGCGGACATTCACCGAGCGCTCCGGCGAACTGCTCGGCCGGTACTGGGTGTTCCCCGCCCACGAAGCCTGGGCCTTCCAGGTTCCGGTGATCCCCGGCGTCCACGTGTGCGAGTAACTGCCATTGGCGGCGGAGCTCACAGTCGTATCGGTAAACGTGCCATCAGGCTTTGTCACTCTGACGGTCAGGCTCACGGACAGCAGCCGCCCTTCGTAACCGGTGACGACGCCTCGCACGGTGATGTTGTCTCCCAGGTTAACCGATGATGAGTCGGCCGCAAGTGTGATCGTTGCCGTAGCACGCGCCGCTACTGTGGGACCGGACCTCGGAACCGGGTTACCGCCCGCGTCAGCCGGATGAACGACTTCCACCATCCAGTCCGAAGCCTTGAAGAAATAGGTGTGAGAACCGGGGGCCAGGCCCGCCTGCGCGAAGGTGTACGTAACCCCGTTAATGAAATCGTCGTTGCTCGGATCCTTGGTCATATTGTGCGCGTGCGCCGAGGTCGAGCCGTCAATGTACACCTCCACGTATTCAGGCTCGTCCTTATCGGGATCCCTGTAAGTGACAGAGTACGTATACGTATCCAGATCGAAGCCGGTCGCCGGCTGAACGCTGCCGCCACTCAGGGTCGGCGGATTGTTCGAATGCACAGACGGACCGTCAATCGGCTTGATGCTGGACGGAGGTATCGGGGTCGTGGAGTTCTTCGGTGTCGGCGTGCCTGCCTCTTCAGAGTCCTTCACATCCTGGTCGTACACGGCATAGCCGTTCCCGTCACTCGCTTCGAAGTAGTAGTTGTGCAGACCTTCGCTCAGCGTGTACTTTGGCAGCGGGTATGAGTAAACCACTCCCTCACCGATGAAGTCCGCGCCGGGCACCGGAACGCTCATCTCGATGGGCTGACCGCCATCAACCACCAACTTGATCGAGGTCGGCGGGTTGTTGTCCGGGTCCTTGTATCTGACCCTGTACTCGTAGACCCTGCCTGTATTCCCGCTTGCCGGAATGACGGTCCCCTCGCTCAGCATGGGCGGTCTGCTCACATATGCCGTCAGGTACGCCGACGGCGAAGCAGGCAGCCTCACGCTCACCCATCCGTCCGACGCCTGGAAGTAGAACCGGTGCGCGCCGACGCTCAGGCCACTCAGCGTGTAGGTGAACTCGGCGCCCAGCGTGTAGCTCGGCGCAGCCTCCGTCGGCACCATGTCGTAGGTCTTCCAGTCGTCCGGCGACAGCTCCACTGCGAGTCGCATGTACCCAACGACACCATCCGACGGGCGGGCAGTCGGCGCATCACCATTCGCATCTGTGTAGATCACTGCGAATCGGAAGGCAGTTGCCGTTGTTCCCGTCCCGGGGGCAACGGTGCCGCTCGTCAAGGTAGGAGCCACGTTGGTTGGGGGAGGCGTCGCTGTCACAGTCGGACCAAGCATATCACCCGTCGCTGGATACCTGAGGGTGTAGTCCTCTGTCACGCCGGGCATGGTTGTTTCCGTTACCACAGCCTTGAAGTGAGCCTTGTGCGGAACCGGAGCCGTGGGGAGGCCGAGGGAGCCGAGGGACGGTACCTTGGCCTCATAAACCACGCCCTGCGCGTATTGCAGGGCGGGATCGCCCTGCCTCGACATCAGCAGCATCCCGATGGTGAACCCGCTGCCTATGGGAACAACGTCCGACACGTCGGAGGCTACCAGATAGAGGATGTCCTTCGTGTTGTACTGGATCTTGTACGCGATTCTCTGCTGAGTACCATAAAGCGTGACCTGGACCGCCTTGCCATTGAACGTGTCCGGCGTCCAATCCTGATTGATGTCCTTTATGAACGTCGCATCCACAGCGGTTACGGTCCCGCTCCAGTCGTCCTCATTCGGGTTGTCAACGTAAACCACCGGGTAGCCCGAGTTAGGTCCTTCATTGTCCTTGTCCGTATACTTTATGGAATATGTGACCGGCTGCCCGCTCGAGATGTTGCCGCTCGGGTCGATCAAGGCGTCGCTAAACGCGGGCCGGTCATTGATGTAGGGGCCCGGTATGGGATCAATTGTGCTGGTGGACGGATCGGCCTCGAAGACTGCAAGGGCCGCACCGTCCGACGCCTCGAAGTAGAAGGTGTGGTTGCCGCTCGTCAGGCTGGGCTGATACCAGCGATACGTCACACCCTCCTTGTACGTGGTGGAACCGTATTCGGCGGTCATAGGGTTAGGCCGGCCGTCAATGACCACGTTTATGAAGTGCGGCGCCTGGCCGTCAAGGTCCCTGTACGTCACGGAATACGTAAACGGCGTGGTGCTCTGCCCTTTCGCAGGAACTACCTGCCCATTACTCAAGGTTGGCGGTGTATTCCCCGTAACCGCTCCAGGCCCTCCGGAAGGCGGCTCCGCTGCAAACCAATACCGGGAGGTTACCGGCCCGCCCGCCGGACTATTCAGGGTAACCACTCCGTCCTTCGCATTCAGCATGTACGCGCCCGTGCTGAGCAGAACGCCGCTGACGTAGATCCGCGGCCCCGTGTAGTTAGTGGGAGTCAGCAATGGCGAACTGGGCGGAATGTCGGTCACCAAAGGCTTGTGTTTGAAACTGAAGACGGTCGTGCTGCCGCCCACCGATGTCAGAATCTCGGGCGTATTCCAGATCATGCCTGAGCTGGGCGACGTAGAGGCGTTGTACTCGGCAGCGTCTACGCCATCGGAAGCAACGAAGCAGTGGTAGTACTTGATGGGCTGCGTGGTGCTGCCGGGCAGTCGGGTGGCGTAGTAGTATTCGCGGTAGTCCGTGTACGCCTCATCCGTCGGGTCCGCGGGCAACAGGGCGTGGCCGCTGTCCCATACTACCGGGCCGTCCGGCGGCGAGTCCTGCCGCCCTATCAGCACCAGGATATACTTGGGCGACTGGTTGTCGGCGTCGGTGTACCGCACCTTATACGTCCACATGGTAGCTTCGTTTGAAGTCCCATCCGGCGACTGCACCGTGCCCGCCCAAAGCCGGGGAGCGCTGTTGCTGCTGATCCTGAACTCACCGGCCCAGCCGCTCTCATTCTGAGGGAGATATACCGTCTCACCGCGGATCTGGTCGTTCGGCACCGATTGGCGGCCCCAGTCGTCCGTAAACGCGAAGCGGAACCAGCGCTGACCGGGCTGCAACCTGAGGCCCGGCGCACTGGACGTGTTGAACTCGTACACCTTGCCCTCGTCGAACCGCTTGGCCGAGTTACCCGGAACATCCCTGTCTTCCGCAGGCTTCATGCTGGCAGTGAATGTATTGTGCGCGTCATCCGTCTCAATGATGACAAACGGGGAGAATGGCCTCTGATTGTCGGCATCCGTGTAAGTAATCCGGAACCTGAAGTTCGTCCCGCTTGCCCCGGAGTTCGGATCAACGGTCCAAGCGGTGAGAACCGGCCGGATGTTTATGTATGGACCATTGATGATATCATTCTCGGTCGGCAGACCGTCGTCACCGTCGGGAAGATGATTCGGAAGCAGGCCGTCGTAGAACGTATTTTCATCGTAAACGAGAGTGTCCGGGCGCCTTGGATACCGGCACACGCGGCCTGCGACGCGCACGCTGCTGTGGGAGTACCTGCTATCCACCCACTCTCGATCGGCTGCTTCGATGTAGTAGCAGTGAGAGCCATATCCGAGCTGGCCGAGCCCAAGACTGATCTGGTAAAGGACACCGCTCTTGTACGCATTGGTATCCAGAGTCTGCCCCTCGGCAGGCAGCATATCGTATCCGACGAACTCGCCTGTCTCCGCGTTCCAGCCGCTCTTGATGTATAACCGCACGTACACGGGCTCCACGCCCTGCGAATGCCAGTAATTCACCCTGAACGTGAAGACGTCGCGGTCCGAGCCGCCGGCCGTCTCGGACCAGTCCCGCCACATTCCGGCGACGTCCTGACCCGGAATGGTTGGGTCAACAGCGCGTTTGTACGGACTGAGTGTGCCCATGAATCTTGCGCGGCCCGCAGGGGGAGAGCCCACCTGGTACAATCCCGGGTCAACCTGGGGGAACGTGTATGCAGGGTAGTAGATAGTGTCTCCTAGAAGGTTCGTCACGGGCGACCTGAAACTCTGACCCACCCAGGAATCGCGCGGATACGACGACATCCATCCACCGGGCATGTACGTGGTCTTGTCAACGTAACCGCTCGACCAGTTCAGCCCGCCGTCCCAGAAAAGAAGGTCGTTCGGAGCCGGAGCGGTCGGCAGAGGCGGATTGTCATCCAGCTGAGGCCATACCGCATCCTTCGAGTCTCCGAACTGTGAGAAATCGTCGTCCGAGCACGCGAAGAAGTACTCGTACCTCCCTGGAGGAAGAGCCTCGTAGTAGTGGTTCGTAGTGGAGGTCCAGGTCCACGTGGTCTTCCAGTGATTCTTATCGCCGACGCGTACGATTGTCGAGCCTATGGGCAGCACTCGCAGGACGTACACGCAGTGGTCGTCCGGGGCACTCAAATCCTCCTTGTACATGTGGTGCCCTCTGAACTGGCTGTAGTAGGTCCGCATCGTGCCGCTGGGTAGATGGTTCGCATCCAGATTGCGCAGGTAGACCGTCACGCCGCTCTCGTACTCCTCCCTGCCCGTGATCTTCCACCAATCCTGCCAGTACGTCATCCACGGTTTGGGCGGCGTGGCGTCAGGGTCGTTCCAATAATGGACGCGGAAGGTGTACATGCTGGTGGACGTGCCTTCGTCCGGAAACTGCTCGTAATACGGTTCCACGTGCAGCGGATCCGCGTGGATAAGCCAGGGATACTCGAACGGGAAAGCGTACATCCAGTCGCTGCCACTCTGTTGCCCGCCGTAACGGTCTATGATCACGCCCGGCGGCCTGTCGTATACAAAGGTGTCGTGGACTGTGGGGCCGGTCCCGCTGAGCCTCTTCGTGATCAGCGGCCGCGGGTTGCCCTGCGCGTCGGGAGGCGGCTGGTACGTCATCTCCCAGGTCCAGGAATGATCGGTCTTGGGCTTTCCATCACTCTTAGCGGTGAGCCGATCGTTGTACCGCATATCAGGATAGGGAGGGAATACGTTGCCCGGGGTGTTCTTCATATTCAGGCCGGCACTCATCAGTACCGAATAGGTGACGCCGGTCCTTATGTTGGTGCCCTCGTAAATTTCCGGCTCCAGGTAGAACTCCCTGCCGTCGACAGTTATTTTCAGACTCTCCGGCAGTAGAGGATCGTAGCCCTGCGGGTCATCCGTGTACGTAACACCGAATTTAAATACTGAGTTCGCCGTCGCGGATGATGGAGCAACAGTGGCCAGTGATATCGTGCCTTCCGCATAAATGGCCGCAGAGCATGCCATAAGCAGAAGCATGGACAGCAGCGGCATCCACGCCATATGTAACCTTTCAGGCGATTTCATCCAGAAGAACCTCCCTATTGACCTCATCGAGAATTCATGCGAGCCCCTGTGGACCGACACGCACTGCTACGGGCCTGCCGGCGGACCTCCGCCCCCGCCGTCGTCTATCGGCTGGCCGCCGATTGCCGCGCCGATCTGCGAGATGGGGCTGGCAACCATTATCACATCGGGACGCAGCGCCCGTACCCAGTAGCCCTGCCACGGCTTGATCTGGACCGTGCGGTCGTTTGACAGCCTGTACTGTCGGAACACAGGATCCCACCAGAAAACCGTCCTGCTGATCAGCCCGCGCTCCACGGCCTCTTCGTAATCAACGGAGCCATAGTCGCGGTAGTAGAACCTGATCTCACCCAACGTTACAGTGTAGAGGAACGGGTTGCCTACCAGGTTCCACCCCTGCTGCAATGGTATCTGATATCCCTGCGTGCCCGCCCAGGCGATCGGAGAATACTGTCCCGGCGTCATCTGGGTCGTCTGCGGCGTCGAGATCCTCAACCAGTAAGCCTCACCTGGAACCAGCTGGTAAACAGGTTGGTACTGCCGAAGATGCGGGTCGTAACGCCAGAATCGGTAGCTGCTGAGGCCCAGCGCAGACCCGGGATCGGGATTTGTCAGGGTGAACGGCACCGATATCATCTGCCACCCGCTGGCAAACGTCTGCGTTTCCGTAGCAGGTATATTGATCTGCCTCCGAACCGAGGTTCCGCCTATGGGAGACGCACTGAAGGATACCGAGTAGTCGAGAATTCCCGTTGGGTTCCCGACAGTGCGGACCTTCCACGACACAGCCCCTTCAGCCAGGGCGTTGACCTTTGGCAGCGCCTTGGTGTACTTGCCGCCTTCGGAGTCATCCAGAACGAGGCCCGGCGGAAGCGCAAGCGTAAAGCTCGGGTTGTCCAGATCAACGTATTTCTCTGTATCCAACAAATACGCGTTTATGCTGAATACCTGAGGGTAAAGCCTGCCGATGCCCATGACGTCACTATAGTACTTGAGCGTTCTCGGACCCTGTACGGCCGCCACATACTGCGGTCTGTCCAGGTTGGGTTTTGTGAAATCCGAGGTAGCCGAAGCCAGCCCAATGTAATGGATAATGCTCATGCTCTGGCGAGCCGGCAGCCTCCGAGGCTGCCAGAATGCACCGTATGCCAGATCATCAATGTACTGATTAGGCGGCAAGATCTCGTCGTACAACCAGGCCATGAAGGGGTCTCTCACCTTTTGAGGATCGCCGTACCAGTAAGTCCACTCCCGCCAGGAATTGTAAACCCACTCATCCACGCCCACCTTATCCGGCCGTGTCGCGCCCTGGCTATCGAACGTCAACCGGATAGACGTGACCGGATCCGACGCCGAGTTCAGCATCTCAATCGCCGGCGGCACATCGCTGTCCGACAGCACCGTGCGGTCCAGAAGCAGTGGATGTCCTGGGATACTCACTATGTTCCGCAGGTCTACGGTTCCGTCGTCCACGGGATTCGTGAGCAGGTCAGCATAGACCCTCATCCCTACGAGGTGATCCACGGGATCCTCGTTCGTGAACGTCCACTTGAAGCGAACGGTATCGCGCATGAGCTTGACTTCCATCTCACAGCGGATGCCCGGGAGGAGTACTTCGTTCGCCAGGCCCAGTTGTGCGGGATACCATACGCCCCGTATCACGTTGGGCTCGTTTGTGGGGATATACGGAATCGTCTCCCACCCTCCGTCGAGCATATCGCCCAGCACAGCGGACGTGCCGCCCCGTTGGAACTCTGCCCACAGGTGCTGCGGGTTCGCTTCTTCCGTCGTCCATGAGTCAACCATGAGCTGGAACGCGCCCCATTTGTCGCCCGGGCCGGGCGGGTAGACAAGCGAGAAATTGAGCTCCTGGCCGTCGTCCTGGATCGTAGTCGGATCGCCGCCGGTGCACCAGATATGGAACCTACCGCCTGCAGGCTGGCCCTGCCCCGGCATCAGAAAATGATTCGGCGGGGGTATCTTCCACTTGCCGCCAATCCCAACCCCGACAGCTATGTAACCATTTTCGAGAGCAACCACCCACGGTGGATAAGTGTCATCCTGTCAACCTCCCTGGGCCGCGGCCGGCTGGCCAATGAGCAGATTGCACATGATAAGGGCGACAACACCCCACTGCAATAGCCTTGTGTTGATTCTGAACACTGCGTTACCTCCTTCCGTGCGTGATAATAGGCGCGCCTACTGCACCGGACCCGTATAGGGATTCGGCGGAACGATAAGCTTGATGTCCGGCGGCCGCAGCGGCAACGGCCTGTATCTGAAATAATCCCACCTGCAATCGCGCATCCCGTCGTTCACCAGCCAGAATGTTCCCGGTGACGTGAACGTGCTATCTGTCAACTCCCAGTCGGCAACGTCGCCCCGGCCGGGAAGCGTGCCCACTCGTACTTTAGTGCGGGTGCCCACACACGATATCGTGACGTGCAGCGTCGTTCCGCTCGGCAGGTCACGGTTGACCTCCCTGCCTTGAATAACCTCTCCGGTATCACTCCGGCACAGACAGATCGTATTCGGCGAGCTGCCGGCCTCGAAAGACAAACTGTAGCCATACCCGGTATTGCTAGCCCGGAACCGAATCTCTGCGTTAGATACACCGCCGGCCAATGTCGGGCCGGCGTCCGCCAGGTAGAGCCGACTGTCTATGGTAAAGTCACCGTAGACAGGATAATTCTTATTGGCCACATACACGTGGGCCGCCTGCCCGCTCGTCCCCAAGAGGCGCAGCATACCGCCCGCCTCCGTGGCCGTGCCGCCAGTAGCCCCTGCGGACCAATGAGGCTCGGGTTCCCACTCGTCCAGCACACCGTCGCTGAACTCATCCGACCATGCAGCCTGTGTGGTCGCAGCCAGTTCAGGTGTACGCACCCTTACTCTCACCCACTGAGCTTCCCACGGTACCATGACCGCTGAGCTGACACCGCGCCAGGTGTACTGCCGATACGCAGGGTCATAGCGGAAGATTGCCTCCGACAGCCAGCCATTTGCCACGGCTTCCTCCACCGGAAGCCGGGTCCCTGCGTACTCCACAACTATGTTCAACCAGGCGACGGGAAAACCGAACGGATTGCCGACCATGTTCCATCCGTAGTACAGGCCTATCACGTAGGGGCCCTGGTCAACTGAGATTCCGTATGTCTCGGGAACCGCCATGTCTGCACCGCTGGGCACGCGCAGCCAATAACCGAGCCCCGCAGGCGGAGTTGCTTCCGTTGACGCCAAAGGACGCACCAGCCCGTTCGCGAGCGCGCCCAGTGGCGTGAAGGTCGCTTCTTCGTCGGTTCTGCTCCCATCGAAGCTGTACATGGCGTACTCCCCGAAGGGGTTCGTCGTATAGTTCCACCTGGCCAGTGTGCCGCTGGTGCCCATGACTTCTTCCGGCTTCTTCGGCATATCAAAGTTATACGGAATTGAGAAGAGCTGCCAGCCCGGCCAGAGCAGCTGAGGCTGCACCTTAAACTCTCCGGTCTCATCGTCTATCAACGGTGCGGGAGGCGGCACCTCAAACGCGATATCAGACTCGGCCTTGACGCGTATCCTGTGTACACCGTTCACCGCCAGGGCCGGGTCCACGGTGTAGTCAAAGAGCAGATAGGTCTTGCCCGCCTGCGCGTCGAGAATGTACAGATACTTCTCCCAATCAGGGATTTCGGGATTGGTCCCGCCCAGCACAGGCCTATCCGCGTCTCCGATATTGTCAATCCACACGCGTATCGAGTCCTTCCGCGCGTGCCTGAAGTCTATCCGGAATCTGGGTCGGGCGCTGGTCACAACGCTGCCCTTCGCCGGCGCCTGGATCTTCACGTCAATCGAGGCCTTCTTCAGCGCGCCCTCTATATTCAGGAGTCCCCACCCGTACGTGTCGTTCGGGTGGCCGGCGCCCTTAGGCATAGCAGTCTCGAACAGTATCTCCCTAACGTCCTTGGGCGGCACGCCGTGTGACAAGAGCAGAGCCGCCGCCGCTGCGACGTGCGGCGCAGCCATTGACGTGCCGGCGCCGTAAAGGAAGTAGTTGCCGTACTTATCCGGCCAGGTCGGCATGGGATCGGGCTTCGGCCAGACTATGGCGCTCGTGGACAACGAGTTCGGCTGCGGGGGATTCCCGTCCCCGGTGTCGGGCTCCGTATCCACACTTGCATATCCCTTGTTCCAGGCGGTGCTGATCACATACCAACCGGGTGCGGCGATATCCACTGCGCGGCCCCTGTTCGAGAAAAGCGTCGCCACGTCCTCGTAGTCAGTCGCACCCACACATATTGACTCGTCGTAAGCCCCGGGATAATCCGGCGCGAATGCACCCATGTCCCACCAGTTCCCCGCAGCTGCACAGACCACTATGCCCTTCATGACCGCCTGCCGGATCATGGAGGCCTCGAGTTCCGAACCGTAGAAACTGCCCAGGCTCAAGTTGATCACATTCACCGTAAGAGGCTTCTCCGACCAGGAGACAGTCTGCCGCCAGTTCATGGCATAGTACAAGCCCAAGACCAGCTCATCTTCTGTGGCATAGTAGCGGTTGTCCTTGAAAACCTTTATCGGAAGGATCCATACGTTGTCCCAACACACACCCGCGGTACCGATCCAGTTGTTCGCCTGGGCTGAGATAATGCCCGCCACGTGCGTCCCGTGCTCCATGCTGGGGCCTCTGACGTTCTCGGTCGGCGCAGGCCCCGGGTTATCCTCGTCATCGTCGGGCCAGTCTGCGGCGTCGAACCCGTAAAGCACGCGCCCTTCAAGGTCCGGGTGCACTATGCGAGCCAGCTTGGCGTCGTCATATCTGGGGCGGTCCCGGACTCCCGTGTCGAGTACCGCCACCACTATGTTCTTGCTGCCCTTCTGGAGGCTCCATCCCTCCGGCGCGAAGATATGTTTAGCGGCTCGGAGCTGCCACTGCCCCATCAGGAACTCGGGATACAGCGGGTCCATGATAGTGGGATAAAACTGGTCGTTTGGGATGTCCGATATGTATCGGCACAGGTTGTAGTGCACCCCCGAAAGCGCAGGATACCTCTGGAGTACACGGCTCTTGTTCCCGATAAGTGCGTCGGCCGGTGTGCCGGCGCCGGGGAGCTCGATGACGTACGTATTGCAGAAGGTCAGCGAGCGCTTTATCCGGCCCCCGTACTCCGCCAACAAGCCCGCCAGGTCGGCTTCCGACCTGCCCGGGCGCACGGTGACGAGCACCTCATTCGGAACGTATGCAGGCCCCCGCTCTGTCGGTGCAGGCTTGAAAATCGGAGCACTGACCGCTGCCGCCGGGAGTACCAGCACTCCAGCGACGAAGAACGCCAACGCCCCATATCTGAGATACCTGCCAGCCTTTGCGCATGGTCCCATTCTCGTTTCAGCTCCTTCCTTTCACCTATCAGATCGGGGGTGGCGGAGGCGGGCCTTCGCCTCCATCGCCGTCGCCGGGTTGATCGGGCGGCGGTTCGGGCATATCAGGCAGAGTCATGAACATGAAGATGTCGCCTTGACCGGTGTACATGTACCGCGTGTTTTTCGGCCCGTTGCTTACTGGTGTCGGCAGAGCCGGATACGGCCCCGGCACATCCTGGCTGTTCCTGGCGCCTACGCGCCAGTACAGCGTGGCGCCCGGAGGAGCACCCGCCAATTCGGGTACGACCACGCCCTGCGCATTCTTCAGCACGTTCGTGTAAGTTCTCGTAAACCGCTCCCCGTCGGTACCCGTCGGCTGATACTCCTGCCTCACCCAGGTCTGCTCTCGGTTGAAATCGGGCACGGTCGACACCTCGATGACATATTGGTCTGCACCTCGGCTTCCACGCCACACGAAGGTAACATTGGTCAAATCTACGTATGTAGTGCCCGTCGTCCCGCCGGGGCTCTCCGGAATGGGGCGTGTCACATACGTGGCACGACCGGCGTATATCGCGCTGGTCTCCCAATACGTGACGTTATCCTCGGTGCCCGTGGTTGTACCCGTGGTGGGCTGAAACCGCCTGTAGAGACAGGTTACCCAGTACTGGTGAGGCACGCCGATGGAGATCCCCATCATCGGTTCGAGCGAGCCCTCGTCCAAGTCGGTGTGATCCGCACTGGCCCGCAGATAATCGAAGTCCTTAGGGTAAGTGAAGTCTACACACATATGATCGAAACTGCCGGCCGGCCCGTTCAATGGAGCCGCTGTCACCATGTCATTGGCCATTACCGGCCCGAGATTGCTGCCCGCCTCCCCGCCTGCGCCGGAACCCCAGTTCCCGTGGTTGTCGCGCCATACATGGAACTCTATTACGTCCGCGTGACGAACGTCCTTCGGATTGTTCCACGCGATAAGAATGCCGCCATCCTCCGTAGCCGCGGTGACGTCCGGCGATCTGCCCGCCATCACCACCGCCGTCGGGAGTTGCTCAGGCCTATCGCCCCCGCCCTTGAAGAACGTGGCTATGCCGATCAGCGTGACAAGCCCCCACAGCAGCTTGCTTCCTACGGCTATGCGCTTCTTGCTGTCTGTGCGCGGAGCCTCCACCTCTTTGCCGCCGGTGTCCTTCGGAAGCTCGTAGACAGCCCTTACCCGGTCCTCGGGCTTGACTCCCCTCGTTGACCGAACCACCGAAGCGCGGGAATCGGTATCGGACACCTTCGAAATCCTCACGCGGCCGACGACTTCCTCCTCGCCGGCGTCACCTCTTCGGAGAACGATCATCTCCATGCCCGGCTCCAGGCCTTCCTGGGACCCCCTGTTCAGAAGAACTTCATTCGGTCCGATGGTACCGATAATGGTCGCCTCCGGGATGATGTACTGAACCATCGTCTCCACAGCCTTTCGGGCTGCGCTGTTGATCGCCTCGATAATCCAGTCGGTGTCCCTATCGGGAGTATACCCGATGCGCGGGTTGCTGGCACCGGTAGCGACGGCGCCGTTCACCCATTCGCCGGACGCCACGTCCAGCATGCGCACCACGATGCGCGCTTCTGCACGCTTCTTGCCCCGGTCCACCTTTATGGAAGTCACTTCGCCACTCACGACGCTGTCCGCTCCGACTTCGCCCCCCACTCGAACCATCATGGACGGAGTCAGGTGAACCTTGAGAGCGCGATCCTCCTTCGACTTGTATCCCAGTTCCTCCATCTTCGCCTGAAGGGTATCAGCAGTGACGACGCCGAACTTCCCGCAACGCAGAAGCTCCACGACCACGGCATCCGTGGCCATCGCGCCGAACATCTCATTGGATACCTTGCTGACATTCCGGAAGTCCACCACGGCGACCTCGATGGTTCCGGTCTGGGCCAATGCAGGCAGAGGAGCGAGAGCCGTACCTGCGAGAGGAGCAATGAGGACAGTGATACAGAGCACGCTTATCGGCCAACGCGCTGCAAACCTTCTGAACGATCTCACAAGAGTATTTCCTCCTAGCACGTTTTCGTATGATGCACGTACCGACGAATAAGCTTGGTCAATACAGTATTCCGATGATGCCGTTTTGCCATTGGGCTCGGTTGAGGATACGATAACGCGGACATAGAGCTATCACCTGGGGGTCGGGGCGTGTGCAACATTATAAAAGGCAATGAGTTCGCTTACCCCGCTTCGGCAAAAGCCGACAGCGGTTCTATCGCAACCCGGAACTGTCCCGCTATGACGAATTGCCCCGTACGGCGCGATCAGGCTGATGCCTTGTCCGTAGTTACCGGTCTCACCGGCAGCCCACGCCGCCCAAGTCGGACGCGGCCAGGGCAATTATAGCACAGCTACTTGGGTTGCGCAAGCGATTTTCGAATAGCGCCCCACACCCTGTTCACTTGTTCCTTAGTGCCGCGCAATGTACCTTCCGTACATATCACCCAGTCGGCATGTTTCACCTTCTCCGACATGGGCAATTGCGACCCTATCCGCAGAACCGCCTCCTTGCGACCTATACCGTACCGTTTCTGTAGACGCTCAATCTGCGTTTCTTGTTCCGCGGTAACAACCAAAACTTTATCTACCAGCGCCAGAGATGACGTTTCTACAAGCAGTGGAATCTCGAGGATGAGGACCCCTTCTCCGCTGCCACGAAAACGCTCTGCCTCCTTTGCGAGGAATTCGAGCACAGGCGGATGTATGATAGCTTCCAATCTTCGTCTCTTCTCAGGATCTGCAAAAACCACCTCTGCCAGTTTTTTCCTATCCATGCTTCCGTCCGCATTCAGGATAGTGCGCCCAAACTCATGAACGATCGCCCGCCATACATCGGTCTCCGGCTGCATCAAATGATGCACGACGTCATCCGCGCTCAGCACTTTCGCCCCCAGGTCCTCGAACATGCGAGCTACTGTGGTCTTTCCAGTCGCTGGGCCCCCCGTAAGTCCCATAACAAGCGTCTTCCGGGCATAAAGAGAGCCAGCCCGCTCGCTGACATTTCCGCGGACTGGCCTTCCCTTGTCCTTGTTCTCCACGCCCATGCTAAGTTCTCTCTGCCACCACTCGGGGGCGCCTCGACAGCACGCAGGCTGGGATTTACCGCTACGACTTGTCTTCCTCGGGTTCGGCCTCGGACGCGTCCTTCGCCTCCGTGTCGGCAGGCTCGACATCCGCGGCTTCAGATTCTGCAGAGACAACCGGTTCCTCCGGAGCTTCCTCCGCTGCCTCAGGCACTTCCGTGGTCTCGGCTTCAACTGCTTCGCCGGCTTCTTCGGCCTGGGGCTCCGCAGCTTCCTCCGCTGCCTCAGGCATTTCCGTGGTCTCGGCTTCAGGTGC
>Ga0315274_10004217_pt1 | contig 21193 bp, 14 predicted proteins | sample YL17G02_20_MG_FD_203700 | JGI IMG/M metagenome (GOLD analysis project Ga0315274, IMG submission 203700) | Sediment microbial communities from Yellowstone Lake, YNP, Wyoming, USA - YL17G02_20 | ecosystem: Environmental > Aquatic > Freshwater > Lake > Sediment | place: USA: Wyoming | collected...
GAACCTGCTCCAATGGCTACTCTGGATGTGTCAAAGCCCGTTCCAACTCCGATCAGCCTTGTACCGATGTTAAAGTGCGAGTTCTTTCACGGGAGTCAAGGATGAGTTCGATTGTATAGGGAAGCCCGAGGTAATACTCTACTGTTTTCTCCATTGCTTTCTCCTCCATCAGGCTGGGATAGCTGATGGACCTTCCCATTCCGCCTGCCTCCTGTATAGTACCACATACGGTACTATTTGTAAAGTGGGAGGTTGAGGATTCATTTTATGAACATGATACCACTTCCCCTTACGTATGACAAGCTGGTTATGCACCGGACGACAGGGGCGTGTTTGTTCCAAGGGGCCAGGTCTGGCAGGTGCACTGTTGCCGACAATCACCCCCAACCCCGCGCGCAAGGGCGGGGAACTCTCTTTTCAGGGTTTGGTGGACGGCGACGCCTTCCACAAAACCCCCTTTTCTGTACGCTCCCCTTCTCTTCCCGCTTTGCGGGGAGAGTCACGCTTGTAGCGTTACGTATCAGAGCGATACAAGAAGTCACGCTGAAAGCGTGACCTACCGGCTACCGGCCCCCAGAAACTAGCGCACGCAAGAGTAGTAGCAAGAGGTTTACAGAACTGGCAACAGTATGCTATAATGAATGGTAGTGGGTCTGTGGGGACAAGTTTAGGGAAACCGGACGAGAAGGAGCAATGATCCACAAAGCTGTACCCAACCTCCAGGATTCCCCAGACATGGGGAATCAGGAGTTGCGGTCGCCGCCTCTTTGGCATGATTCGGGCCGCATCCGGCAGTTGAACGACTATTTCCTGTCGCTGGGCACCGACCACGCCGCCAACATCCAGAGGTTGGCGCAGGCAGCCGGCGACCTGCTGGCCGCGGCCTGTGCCTTTTACAAGGCCGCGCCCGACGGCACATCACTGGGTACCTCCAGTGGGGCCTTTGGCCCGGCCACTGCAGCACCATCGGTGCCACAGGGCCCCGTCTCCCCCACAGGTGCGGCCGAACCAGTAGCGCCGCTGGTGGTCCGCGGCGCGCAGCAGGCGCAATACACAGATCTGGATCCGCACGTTCAGCAGTGTGGCCTGCGCACCTATATCGAGTGGCCGGTGCTGGTCAACGCCCGCCATGTGGGGTCGCTGTGCCTGGGCTGGATCGATGACCAGGAGCCACAGCAAGAGGACCTGGACCTGCTGCAACTGCTGGCCCGTGCGGTGGCCCAGCAGGCGCAGATGGAGCAGCGCGACCGCGAGCTGATGACCCTCAACGAGATCGGCCGCGTGGTCACCTCGGCGCTGAATCTGGACGAGATGCTCACCCTCTTGCGCACCAAGGTGCGCGACGTCATCGGCGCCCAGGCCTGCTCCATCGCCTTGATCGACCCCGCCACCCAAGAACTGGTGTTCCGCCAGGCCGACGACCCGCTGGCTGAGCAACTGGTCGGGCGGCGCCTCCAGCCGGGGCAAGGCATCGCCGGCCAGGTAGCCCAAAGTGGCAAATCCGAGCTGATCCCCGATGTCTATGCCGATCCCCGTTTCTACAACGGCATCGACGCCATGACCGGCATGGCAACCCGCGAGCTCATCTGCGCGCCGCTCATGGCCCAGGACAAGACCATCGGGGTGATCGAGCTGCTGAACAAGCGGCAAGGTCACTTTACCGGCGAAGACGTGCGCCTGCTCGAGTCGGTGGCCGCCGAGACCGCGGCCGCCCTGGAGAACGCACGCCTGCACGAGGTGACACAGCACGAGCTGAACGAGCGCATCCGCGCCGAGAGGGCCCTGCGCGAGACCACCAACCGGCTGCAGACCGTCATTGATGCCGCACCGGACCTGATTTACCTCAAGGACCGCGAGCTGCGCTATCTGTTGGTGAACCTGGCCTTTGCCGACTTTTGGGAGCAGGATCCGGCCGACATCGTGGGCCAGACCGATCTCCGCTTTATGCCGCACGACCTGGCCCAGGCCAACCAGCACAGCGACCAGCAGGTCATCGACACCGGCCAGGTCATCATCCAGGAGCAGCAGGAAGGGGATCACGTCATCGAGACGCGCAAGGCGGCGGTGATCGATGACGAGGGGCGCGCCGCCGGCATTGCCGGCATCGTTCGCGACATCACCGACCGCAAGCGGTTGGAAGAGCAGATGATCCAGCAGCACAAAGAGGAGAGCGTCCTTACCCTGGCGGCCGGCATCGCCCACGACTTTAACAACGCCCTGGTGGGCATCGTCGGCAACATCGAGCTGCTGCGCATGCAAGTGTCCGTTGGCCCAGAGGTGGCGCGGACGCTCGACGCCATGTCACGTGCCGCCGAGCGGATGGTCACCCTGACCGACCAACTGCTGGCCTACGCCGGAGAAGTCCAGTACCAGCCCCAGGTGGTCAACCTGAACCTGGTCCTGAACGAAACCCTGCCGTTCATGCAGAGCGAGTTCCAGCCCGGCATCACGCTGCAGAGCCGCCAGGCGGGCGACCTGTGGGAGATCCAGGTCAACCCGGCGCAGATCCGCCAACTCCTGGCCAACCTGATCACCAATGCCTGCGAATCCATGGCCCAGCAAGGCGGCACGCTGACCCTCCAGACCGAGAACGCGCATCGCGAGGCTTGGGACTGCGCACGCCACGTCCAGCACCCAGCCGGTGACTATGTGCACCTGATGGTGGCCGACACCGGGCAGGGGATCGACCGGCGTCTGCAGCGCCGGCTGTTCGACCCCTTTTTCAGCACCAAGTTCCTGGGACGCGGTCTGGGGCTGGCGGTGGCTCTGGGGATCGTGCGCGATCACGATGGATGCATTGAGATCGAGAGCCAACCCGGCCAGGGCACCGCGGTACACGTCTATCTGCCGCGCGCCCGCCCCTGAACACGGCTGGCCCATTCCTCCGCGATCTGCCGTTCCTCTTCCTCAGACGAGATCCGTCCATCCAGGCGCGCGTCGCGCAGTGCCTCCAGGATGCGCCCGTAGACGGGCCCCGGAGGCAGCCCCATAGCCCTCAGGTTGTCGCCAGTGAGCACCGGCCTGACCAAGCGGTATTCCTCCCAGTAGCGCGACAACTGCTCGCGCACCCGGGCCGAGTCACAGGCCACCCAGTTGACCAGGATCGCCGGCCCCGAAAAGGGGGACAACAGGTACACCACCTGGCTGGGAGACATGTCCTGCGTCTGCATCGGCACCAGCGCGTCGCGCAGCGCAGCTCCCTCGCGCATCAGGCTGGCATCGTCGTGGGCCAGCCGGATGCGTGCGTTGAGCGTGTCTACTTCCTCCAGGATGAGACGATAGGCCAGCAGCGATAGGTAGAGCTGGGGCGCATTGTCACCAGGGACCGACACGCCGTGCAAAGCCTCGTGCTCCTCCTCGACCGGAGCAGGGCGCCAGCTCTGCTCGTACCAGCGCGGCATCACCTGGCGCAGGGTCTGGAACTTGGCCTGCACCCAGCCGTCGCAGCGCAAGCCGGGGTGGATCTGGCGCAAGACGTCCAGCTCTTCCATGCGCGTCAGCCCGGACTCCGGTGCGGGTTCGGCGAACAGCAGGAACAGCTCGTGCCGGATCCGCTCGCCGCTCACACGCGCCAACAGCCCCAGGGCATTGGCGATCAGCTCTTGGGTGCGCGGCTCGATGTGGAACCCCAGCCGCTGCTCCAGCCGGATCGCGCGCAAGATGCGCGTCGGGTCCTCGACCAAGCTCAACGAGTGCAGGACCCGGATCGCCCTGTCGTTCAAGTCTTGCTCGCCACCGTAAAAGTCCAGCAGCTCGCCATAGCGTTCCCCATCCAGGCGGATGGCCAGGGTGTTGATGGTGAAATCGCGGCGGTGCAGGTCCTGCTTGATCGACGAGCTCTCCACTTCGGGCAGGGCGGTGGGGTGCGGATAGAACTCGGTGCGTGCCGAGACAAAGTCGAGCGACTCACCGTTGTCCAGGATCCACTTGGCTGTGCCAAAGCGGGCGTGCGAGCGCACACGTCCCCCGGCATGGCCGGCCAACTGGCGAGCCAGGACAATGGCATTGCCCTCTACCACCAGGTCAATATCCAGGTTGGGCCGGCCCAGCAGCAGGTCACGCACGAACCCGCCGACGATATAGAGGGGGTACCCCAGCGACTGAGCGGCTTCGGCCGCCTGCCGCAGCAGAGCGCGCTTGCCCTCGGGCATCATCTGCTCGAGCTTGGACGAGATCTCTTGCCGCCTGGCCCCTCGGTCCTTGCTGCTGTGGCTGCCCAGCAACAGGTTGATCAGGTCGGTGCGGGTGACAATGCCCAGCACCGCGCCCTCGTCCGACACCACCGGCACCTGCCCCACGCCGCTGTCCATCATGACCTGCTGCAGCGTCTCCACGGCGTCATCGGGCCGCACCTGGATCGGTCCCTTGGTCATGTACATAGAGATGGCCGCGTTGCCCAGCCCCAGGCGCATAGCACGGTCGGTCTCGCGCCGTGACAAGATGCCCACCACACGTCCCTGGTCGATCACCGGAAAGCCCTCGTGTCCGTAGAGCTGCATCCACTCTACCGCCTGGGCGACCGTGGTCGTCGGCTCGACGGTGCGCACGCCGAACGACATGATCTGGCGCACGGTCACCGCAGGCTGAATGTGTGTGTCCAACAGGTGCAGCAAGCGCGACTTGACCTCGCTCAACGGCACGCCGCGGATCAGCGCTGCCGAAGCCTGGCTATGCCCACCGCCGCCCATCTCGGCGGCGATCGTCGCCACATTGATCGCCTCGTTGCTCGACCGGGCGATCATCTGCACCTGGTCGTCGAACTGGACCAGCAGAAACAGCGCCGCCGGATCGAACAGGTCACGCATGCGGTGTGCCAGCACCGACACCTCTTCCACGTAGCGGGGAAACTCTACGGCGGCGATGACGATCTGCTGCCCGGCAAAGAAGTGGTTCTCGCTGTTCTGCATCAGCAGCTCCGACAAGGCGCGCTGATCCGGGGTCAGCGGGTAATGGAGGAAATCGTTCGCCATGTCCAGCCGGGCCCCATGTTCCAGCAGCCAGGCCACGCAATGCGCGTCGCGCGGGGTGGTGGCCTGGTAGGAGAGGGAGCCGGTATCCTCATAGATCCCCATCAGGAACAGGGTCGCCTCGATCGGCGAGAGGTCCAGGGGTTGCCCGGCGATGATCCGTTCCACCAGCAGGGTCGTCGTTGCCCCCACCTCCTGGCCGCTATACGTCCAGCCGGGCCCCAGCTCGCGGGACAGCGGGTGGTGGTCAATGATCTGCACTTCCATCTGGGCAGACATCCCCCGGACCGTGACCATGGCCTGTGTATCGACGAGGATCACGCGCTGAATGCGCCTGCGGGGCAAATCATCGGCGTGTACCAGCGGCAGCTCGGCGCCGTATACGGTGAGAAAGTGAACGATGTTGCGGTTGACCTGGCGGGGCAGAATCGGCGTCGCGCCGGGGTAGAGGCGGCCAGCAGCACACAGCGCAGCGACGCTGTCGAAATCGGCATGCTCGTGGGTCAAGATGATAGTGATGGCCAAGGCGGTCCTTTTCCCCCTCTCCTCGCCGCACAGCGGAAAGGAGAGGGGGACAGGGGATGAGACAAGATCCGTCGCCCACGAGGGGCTAGGCTACCCCCGCGTCGTCGCCCACGAGGGGCGCGGTCTCCATGACCGACACCGGCTCGGCCGCGCGGAAAACGATGGTGTCATTGTCCACGTCGGCCAGGATGTGCCCTCGGGTCAGCTCGCCGCCCAGCAACTGCAGCGAGAGCGGGTTCTCGATATAGCGCTGCAGCGTGCGGCGCAGCGGACGCGCTCCAAACTGCGGATCGTACCCCTTGTCGGCCAGCCAGTTGCGCGCGGCATCGGTGATCGACAGCTCCACTCCCTGCTCGCGCAGCCGCTCCGCAACCTCTTGGACCTGCAGGTCCACGATCTGGCGCATGTGCTCGGGCGTCAGGTTGTGGAAGATGATCACCTCATCGATGCGGTTCAGGAACTCGGGCCGGAACGTCAGCTTGAGCTCGCTCTGGATGTCCTTGCGCAGCTCCTCTTCCTTGTCGCTGGCGGTGTCCTCGTCGCGCACAAAGCCCAACGAAGCGCCCTGCTTGGCAAAGCGCGTGCCGATGTTCGAGGTCATGATCAGGACCGTGTTGCGAAAGTCCACGACATGCCCCTGGCCGTCGGTCAGGCGCCCCTCCTCCAGGACCTGCAGCAGCGCGTTCCACACGTCCGGATGGGCCTTTTCGATCTCGTCAAACAGCACCACCTGGTACGGACGGCGGCGCACCGCCTCGGTGAGCTGTCCGCCCTCTTCATAGCCCACGTATCCCGGCGGCGCACCGGCCAGCCTGGACACGGTGTGCCGTTCCTGGAAATCGCTCATATCGATCGTCAGCAGCGCTTCCTCGTTGCCAAACATGAACGCGGCCAGGGCCTTGGCCATTTCGGTCTTGCCCACGCCCGACGAACCGAGAAAGATAAAGCTGCCGATCGGCCGGCGCGGGTCCTTGAGGCCCGAGCGCGCGCGGCGGATGGCATTGGACACGGCGACAATCCCCTCTTCCTGGCCCACGATGCGCTCGCGCAGCCGGTCTTCCATGTGCACCAGCTTCTCGGCTTCGGTCTCCATCATGTTCGACACCGGGATGCCGGTCCAGCTTTCCACCACCTCAGCAATGTCCCTTTCCTCGACCATCTCATCCAGGTTCATCTCGCGCTGCCAGGCCTCGCGCTTTTGCCCGAACTCGAGCTCGAGCTGTAGGCGCTGGCTCTTGAACTCCGCAGCGCGCTCGTAATCCCGCTCCACGCCGGCCACCTGTTCCTCGGCCGTGAGGCGCTGGATCTCTTTGCGCATGCCCTTGAGCTCGGGCGGCATCTCATAGATGGCGATGCGCACCTTGGCGGCCGCCTCGTCCAGCAGGTCAATCGCCTTGTCGGGCAGGCGGCGGTCGGTCACATAGCGATGAGAGAGGTTGACTGCAGCCACCAACGCCTCTTCGGTAAAGGACACCTTGTGATGGGCCTCGTACCGATCGCGCAGCCCCCGCAGCATCTGGAGCGCCTCTTCTGCCGTTGGCTCGTCCACGTACACCGGGGCAAATCGGCGCTCCAGGGCCGCGTCCTTTTCGATGTACTTGCGGTACTCATCCAGCGTGGTGGCACCAACGCACTGCAGCTCGCCGCGTGCCAATGCCGGCTTGAGCATGTTGCTGGCATCCAGCGCGCCGCTGGCCGAGCCCGCACCCACCACGTTGTGGATCTCGTCGATGAACAGGATGATCTCGCCCTGCGAGCGCTGGATCTCCTCGATGGCCCCCTTGAGCCGTTCCTCAAAGTCGCCGCGGAAGCGCGACCCGGCGACCATGCTGCCCAGGTCCAACTGCACCACGCGCTTGCCGCTCAGGATCTCGGGCACGTCCTCGGTGGCGATCTTTTGGGCCAGTCCCTCGACGATCGCCGTCTTGCCCACTCCAGCCTCGCCGATCAGCACCGGGTTGTTCTTGGTGCGGCGGCTGAGCACCTGGATGACGCGCAGGATCTCCTTGTCGCGCCCGATCACCGGGTCCAGCTTGCCTTCATGCGCGAATTCGGTCAAGTCTCGGCTGTACTTTTCCAGCACGCGGTACTGGCTTTCGGCGCGCGGGCTGGTGACCCGCTGCCCGCCGCGCACCTCTTTGACAGCATCATAGATGCGCTGCTTGGTGACGCCATTGTCGCGCAAGAGGCGGTCCGATGGCGTGCCCCGTTCGCTGGAGATGGCCAGGAAAATGTGCTCGGTAGAGATGTACTCGTCCTTGAGCTCGCTGGCCTCTTTGTTGGCCTGGTCGAGCACGCGCTTGACGCGCGGGGTGATGAACACCTGCCCCGTACCCCCGCCATAGATGGCGGCCTTGGGGCTGGCCTTCAGGATCTCGTCCAGGCGGCTCTTGACCAGCTCGACGTCTGCTCCGAGCTTTTCCATGATCTGCGACACCACCCCATCTGGCTGTTCGAGCAGAGCCAGCAGGATGTGTTCCACGTCCACCTGGTTGTGGCCGTAGCGCTGCAAAATCTCATACGCGCGCATCGTAGCGTCTTGTGCGCGCTCTGTGTATCGGTCAAATCGCATCATGTTGTTAACCCTCAGCTACAATGTCCCTCCGAGAGGGCCATTTGGCGCTTATGCTCCTCATATACCTGCATTATACCCCACTTCCAGCCCGCTGACAAGGGATCTGGGCAGGGAGATGGAAGGTCGGAGGAACGTACGTTCCTCGAAGGTTGGAAGAATAAAAGAACCCCGGCACCTGCACGGATTCGGGCGTGAGATCAGTGTAGCACACTTGTATTAGAGGGACATTAGAGCAGCCTTAGAAATGCATTAGTTTGACCCTCCCGCAGGTTCAGGTGCCCCTGACACAGAGGCCGGTGCATTCCCCGATCCATATCGGCCAGAGGGCGCGCTGGGTCATAACCTGCGGGAGGGTCCGGGCTGCAGGCGCATCTGTCGGTGCGGGCCGTAGGGGCGCAAGGGAACAAACGCACCCGCTGGTCATTCCTGCTTGACTCTCAGACATGATTGCCGTATACTGGTAGTCAAGATCGGAAGTGATACCCCATTTCCATATAGCATGCTGGCCGGGATCAGGTGCAGACTGTCCGTATGGAGTGGAAGCGGAACGCCACTTTGCTCACGGATGGACACAAGTGTGGACCCGCTTCAGGATAGACAGCTAGGAATGTAAGATTGCATGCAAAAAGAAGCCAAAGCCAGAATCCTGATCAACAACCTCCTCTGCCGGTCGGGTTGGCGGTTCTTTAGTGACGAAAGCGGCCCCGCCAATATCGCGCTCGAAACACACGTCAAACTCAAGAAGCAAGCCCTCAACGACCTTGGCGAGGACTTTGAAAAGACCACCAACGGCTTTGTTGACTATCTGCTGCTGGACAAGCTCGGTTTCCCGATGGCCCTCCTGGAGGCCAAGTCCGGGAAATTCGATCCCCTTGTCGGCAAGGAGCAGGCCCGCAGGTACGCCCACTCGCAGGCTGTCCGGTTTGTCATCCTCTCCAACGGCAACCTGCACTACTTTTGGGACCTGGAGCAGGGCAACCCGACGCTCATCACCGAGTTTCCAACGCCTGACTCCCTGGGCCACTTGCGCGCCTTCAAGCCGAACCCAGAAGGCCTGGTAAGCGAAAAGGTCGAGGCCGATTACGTCGCGCTGACGCAGCATCCCAACTATAGTGACGATCCCCGGTGGAACGATCCGGCGCAGTGCCAAGCCTTCCTCCAAGAGACCGAGCTGAAATTCCTGCGGCCTTACCAACTGCGGGCCATTGCCGCGCTTCAGGACGCGGTCCGCAAGGGCCAGAACCGCTTCCTGTTCGAGATGGCCACCGGCACGGGCAAGACGCTGACTGCCGCCGCAGTGATCAAGCTCTTTATGCGCACCGGCAACGCCAGGCGCGTCCTGTTCCTGGTGGACCGCATCGAACTGGAGAACCAGGCCTGGAAAGCCTTCGTCCGCTGCCTGAAGAACGATTTGCGCACGGTAATCTACAAGGAGAATCGGGACGACTGGCGCAAGGCCGAGGTCGTGGTCACCACGGTGCAAAGCCTGCTGTTCAACAACAAGTATCGCACGCTCTTTTCGCCCACCGACTTTGACCTGGTGATCTCGGACGAGGCGCACCGCTCTATTGGCGGCAACAGCCGGGCCGTGTTTGAGTATTTCGTTGGCTACAAGCTTGGGCTGACGGCCACGCCAAAGGATTACCTCAAGCGGATTGACCCGGCCCGGATCAGCACGCGCGACCCGCGTGAGTGGGAGCGCCGGCAATTGCTGGACACCTACAAAACCTTCGGCTGCGAGAGCGGTGTCCCGACCTTCCGCTACAGCCTGCTGGACGGGGTGCGCGAGGGCTATCTGCTCAACCCGGTCGTCGTCGATGCGCGGACCGAGATCACCACAGAGTTGTTGTCCGAAAAGGGTTATGCCGTCATGCTGGAGACCGAAGACGGCGAACCGGTCGAGCAATCCTTCTTTGGGAAGGATTTCGAGAAGAGGTTCTTTTCGGAGGAGACCAACCGTGTCTTTTGCGAGACATTCCTGAAACACGCTCTGCACGATCCGCTGAGCGGCGAGATCGGCAAGAGCATCTTCTTCTGCGTGCGGCAAGATCACGCCCTGCGAATCGCCCAGGCCCTGAACGAGCTGGCGCACGCCCAGTACCCCGGCAGGTACAACTCTGACTTTGCCGTGCAGGTGACGTCCGACGTCCAGGACGCGCAGCAGATGGCCGTTAGCTTTGCCAACAACAACCTGGGCGGGCATACCCGCTTCCTGGACGGCTACCTCAGCGCCAAGACGCGCGTCTGTGTCACAGTGGGCATGATGACCACCGGTTACGACTGCGAGGACCTGCTGAATATCGTCCTGCTCCGCCCCGTGTTCTCGCCGACCGACTTTATCCAGATCAAGGGGCGTGGGACGCGCAAGTACACCTTTCGCTTGGATGAGTGGGAGGGGGGCCAGATCCAACATCATGTCGAGGCCAAGACCAGGTTCAAACTCTTTGACTTTTTCGCCAACTGCGAATACTTTGAAGAAGAGTTTGACTATGATGAGGTGCTCAAGCTCCCGCCGCTGCGACCGGGACAGCAGGGCGTAGACGGCCCCGAGCTTGTCGTTGCGCCGGCCAGTGGCTACGAAAACATAGACCCGGACCCGCTCAAGAGCCAGGTCGAGTACGCGGTGCCGCTCTATGGCATGAAGATCGACCGCAAGTTCTTTGAAAAGTTCGAGCAGCAGGTCAAGGCGGTGCCGGAAGTGCGGGAACGATATGCGCGCGGCGACGTCAAGGGCGCGGAAGAGGCGGTGATCGCCCAGCTATTCAACAAACCCGAAGACTATTTCGACCTCAACAAGCTGCGTCGCGCCGTCCAGCTTGACCGCCGCCTGACCTTGCGGGAAATCCTGGCCAAGGCCTTTGGCGACATCGATCGCTTCAAGACGCGCGACGAGTTGCTGGAGGAAGAGATCGCCAAGTTCGTCTCCATTCACAAGCCGGACGCCGCGGCCATGCCTTTCATCCGCCAGTTCTTCAAAGCCTATGTGACCGACGGCGCCCTGCGCGCCATCGTCGAGTCGCGCGAATACAGCCGACTGGCCGACAATCCCAAAGTGACGCTGGCCGACATTCGCGCGCTTGGCTCATGGCGCGAGACAATCCCCGAGTATGTGAAGGATTATGTGTCATTGAACCAGTTCATGGCCTAGCTGCGGATGCACAGGGAATCTCATGCTCGACTCTGAAACCAAGGCCCGCATAGACTCTGCCCGCGACATCCTGGTCGGCAAAGTGCCCGACCAAGTCGCAGGTGGAGCAGATCACTATCGCCCTGATCTTCAAGTTCATGGACGACATGGACCTCCAATCGCAGGAGCTGGGCGGGGTGACGACCTTTTTCTCCGGCGAGTTCAAGAAATACGCCTGGAGCCGTCTGCTGGACCGGAGCCTGGGCGGGCATGAACGCCTGGCGCTCTATGCCGAAGGCATCGCGGTGATGGACCGCAACCCGAACATCCCCCAGCTCTTCCGGGACATCTTCAAGGGAACCTTCCTGCCCTACCGCGACCCGGAGACGCTGAACCTGTTCCTGAAGGAGATCAACGGCTTTTCCTACGACCACAGCGAGCGCCTGGGCGATGCCTTTGAGTATCTGCTATCCGTGCTGGGCAGCCAGGGCGAGGCCGGGCAGTTCCGCACGCCGCGGCACATCATTGACTTTATCGTTCGCCTGGTGGACCCGCAAAAGCAGGAAACGGTGCTCGACCCGGCCTGCGGCACGGCGGGCTTTCTGATCTCGGCCTACAAGTATATCCTGGCCCAGAACAGCAATGGGCAGCCGGGCGACCGGCTGAGCGGCGACGAGCGGGCGCGGCTGATGGAGAGCTTTTGCGGCTACGACATCTCGCCCGACATGGTGCGCCTGTCGCGCGCCAACCTGTACCTGCACGGCTTTGCCAACCCGCGTATCCACGAGTACGACACGCTGACCAGCGAGGACCGCTGGGATGAGCGCTACGACGTGATCATGGCCAATCTCCCCTTCATGTCGCCCACGGGCGGCATCCGTCCGCACAACCGGTTCAGCATCAAGGCCAAGCGCAGCGAGGTGCTGTTTGTGGATTACATCGCCGAGCACCTGCACGTGGGCGGCCGCGCCGGCGTGATCGTCCCGGAGGGGATCATCTTTCAGGGCCAGAACGCCTACAAGGCGCTGCGGCGCATGCTGGTGCAGGGCTACCTGTGGTGCGTCGTCAGCCTGCCGGGCGGCGTCTTTAACCCCTATTCCGGCGTCAAGACCAGCGTGCTGCTGCTGGACAAGGGCCTGGCCAGGCGCACCGACGAGATCCTGTTCGTCAAGGTGGAGGCCGACGGCTTTGACCTGGGCGCGCAGCGCCGGCCAATCGAGCGCAACGACCTGCCGGAGGCCGAGCGGGCCATCGCGGCATGGAAGGGCGGCGACCGGCCCGCAGCAGGCGGTATCGCCCACACCGTTAGCCGCCAGCGCATCCTGGAGTCGGCGGATGTGAGCCTGTCGGGGGATCGGTACAGGGACAACGGGCTGCGCGCGAGTATCCACTGGCCTACGGTTAGGCTGGGCGACATTCTTCTGAGAAAACCGCAGTACGGTTCAGGCGCAGCCAAAGCGCCCTTTGATGGTCAGGTTCGCTACATTCGCATTACGGACATTGATGACGATGGCAATCTGAAAGGAGATGAGATAGTCTCCCCTAGCATTCACGAGGCCCATTGCCTTTTGGTCAAGGATGATCTGCTGATCGCGCGATCCGGTTCAGTCGGGCGGGCTTACCTGCACCGTGTGGATGGCCAGTATCAGTACGCCGGCTATCTGATCAGATTCAGGATTGATGCTGCAAAGGCGCTGCCAACCTTTGTCTTCTATCTGACGAAGTCGAGCTACTACCGGCAGTGGATCGAGACCTATCGCAAGAGCGGTACTTTGTCAAACATCAATGCCCAGGAGTATTCGTCGCTTGAGTTCCCCCTCCCGCCCCCGGACGTTCAGCGGCAGATCGTGGCGGAGCTGGACGGCTACCGCAAGGTCATCGAGGGCGCGCGGCAGGTCATCGCCAACTACAAGCCGGTGATCAGGATCGATCCAAAGTGGCCATTGGTGAGCCTTGGAGAGGTTTGCGAGCTGGAGCCGTTAAAGTCGGAAGTCCGATCACTCGACCCAAACACTCAAGTGACGTTTGTTCCGATGGCGGCAGTCAAGGAGCATGAATCTAATATCGTGACGTATGAGACGAGACGTTTAGGGGACGTTGTGAAGGGATATACGTATTTTCGTGAAGGCGACGTTTTGCTCGCCAGGATTACCCCGTGTTTTCAAAATGGGAAAAGCGTGATTGCGCGAGGCCTGAGCAACGGGATTGGGTTTGGATCAACTGAATTCATTGTTCTTCGCCCGCATTCCGACAAAATCCTGCCCGAGATCGTCCACTATTTCATCTCGAGCCCGGAATTCCTGGTACGTGGCGTTGAGTTGATGACGGGTTCGGCAGGGCAACAGCGCGTACCTGTTGACTATGTTGCAGATCACCCAATTGCCCTTCCTCCTCTGAAAGCACAGCGACAAATCGTGGACCAATTGGCAGCCGAGCGCACGCTGGTCGACGCCAACCGCAAACTGGTTGAGCTTTTCGAGCGCAAGATCCACGACAGGCTGGCTGAGATCTGGGGAGAGGACAAGTCCGCCGCGGATAAACGCGGATAGAGAAAGAGAAGAAATCCATGTCCATCCGTGCCCATCCGCGGCCCAACCCCCGCTCGCCGAAATCGGAGGCAGATCCGTGAATTCTGCAATCCAAGCGCCTCAATCCTCAATCTCCATCTTTCCCGCTCACCAGATTGCCGCGCCCAAGTCCGCCAAGGCGCAGGGCCTTTTGGAGCGTTCGTTCCCACTCGGGGCGAGCATGGAGGATGTAGATCTCGATCTGGTGCGAGAACGGTTGGGGCCGGTTTGGCCCAATCTGTCCGCTGAGGATGCGCTGCGCCACTATGGTCTGATCGCCGGTCGCAACGGACGCTCTGTGCCCACGTTGGCCGCGCTGCTGTTGTTTGGTCGCGACCCGACACGCTGGCATCCGCGCTGCGGCATTGACTTTGTCCGCTGGGAGGGCGCCGAGCGCAAGCACGGTGCGGAGCTCAACATCGCCAAGCGCATGCGCATTGAGGCGCCGCTGGCCGTGCTCATTCAGCAAGCACGCGAGGCCATCCAGCCCTTCATCCGCGAGCGGCAGCACCTCCACGATTTGTTCCTTATCGAGAAGCTAGAGTACCCGACCTTTGTCTGGCAGGAGGCGATCGTCAACGCCGTGGCGCACCGGGATTATAGCCTGCAAGGAGCGCCGACCGAGGTCTGGATGTACGACGATCGCATGGAAATCCGCAGCCCCGGCTTGCCGCCCGCCCCTGTGACCATCGATGCGCTCAACCGTCGGGAACGCCTTCATTACTCGCGGAATCCACTGCTGGTACGGACGTTGGCGGACCTTCAGTATATGCGCGACCTGGGCGAAGGCATTCCACGGATGTTCGATGAGATGGATCGCGCTGGCTGTTATCCACCACGATTCGAGGTGGTCGGCGGCTTTGTGTTCCAGGTGACCTTGCGCAACGAGCCGATCTACGACCGAGACACGTTAGAGTGGCTCAGGAAGTTTGAGAATGTGGGGCTTTCCGGCGATCAGAAGCGCATGCTGGCCTATGCTCGCGCCCATGGCGATCGCTTTACCAGTCGCGATTATCAAAGAGTGATCAGGACGGAAATGTATGGTGCTTCCAATGCTATCAAGGACATGATTCGCAAGGGGGTTGCCCGTTCGACTGGCAAGGGGAGCCGCATCTATCAAGTCCAGGAACCTTTGCAGGCGCAGCCGGACATGCCCGCTGACCTGGTTAGGCTGCTACCCGTCATTCGACGCAACGGCCGCCTGGCCAACGCGGACGTCGTGAAGACACTTGGCGTTTCGCGACCCACAGCAACCCGGCTCTTGAGCGAGTGGCTTGCCAGCCAATGGCTTTGCAGGGAAGGCCAAAGGCGGTGGGCCACTTACTACCCCGGCGACCGTCTTTTGCATCAGGCTCACTATGCATCAGACAGGCCTGAGGCTGATGCATAGCTCCCTGAGGCTGATGCATAGAGGCCACCATGAAAACCATCAAAGACATGCCCAAACACAGTCGGCCCCGCGAAAAACTGCGGGAGAAAGGTGTGGCCGCGCTCGCCGACGAAGAGCTGGTGGCGGCGATCCTGGGCGCAGGCACAGCCGGCGTTGACGTGCGCACCATCGCCCGTCAGGTGGCGGCCCTCATCCGCGAGCACCGGGCCAATCTGACCCTCGACCACCTGCTGGACGTGCCGGGCGTGGGCCTGGCCAAGGCCAGCCAGATCCTCTCCGCCTTCGAGCTGGCGAGGCGCTACCTGCTGCGCGAGACCGTCAAGATCGCCACTGCGGCGGACGTGTTGCCTCTGCTGGTCGACATCGCCGGCAAGCAGCAAGAGTATTTCGTCTGCATCTCGCTCAACGGGGCCAATGAGGTCATCGAGCGGCGCATCGTGACCGTTGGCCTGCTCGACCATAGCCCCATCCACCCGCGCGAGGTCTATGCCGACGTCATCGTCGATCGGGCTGCCGCAGTGATCTTGGCCCACAATCACCCCTCTGGCGATGTCCAGCCGAGCGACGCCGACCTGCGCACGCACGAGCAGTTGACCGAGGCCGGCAAGATCCTTGGCCTGCGCGTGTTGGATCACGTCATCGTCGCCCGCAAAGGGTATTTCAGCTTTCAGGAAGCCGGGCTGATAAGATAAAATGACTGACGCCGTCCATCTGCCCATGGTCTTCAGAGATGGGAGACTCGCGCCGAGATGAGGAAATCATCTGACGCTCAACAAACCGCGCCTCTGGTACGCCGCGAACCGCTACGCAGGGTGGCGTCTCCTGGTCGTCGGCGTTCTTGCCGTGATGGCAGCCGTGGGCTTGGCCCGGATTCCGGGCATCAGCCTGGATGGCTACGCCCTGGCCTGCCTGGCTGTGGTAGCAGGGGGTCTTTTCGTTACCCTGGCGCAGAGCTTGTGCTACCTCAAGTCTCTGCAGTCTGGAGAGAGGAATCCAGGTGGACCATGAATAGCCTGAACAAACCGATCACCGAGATCATCCGACAGCGCTTTTCCTGCCGGACCTACCTGCGGAGAGAGTACTCTCTCTCGCCGATCGCCGCAGACAAGCGCCAGCGACTGGAAAGCATGATCGCTTCCCTCCGGGCCGGACCTCTGGGCACGTCGCTGCGCTTTGCGCTGGTTGCAGCGACAGAACAAGACACCAGCTCCCTGAAAGGCCTGGGGACCTATGGGTTTATCAAGGGGGCCAGCGGGTTCATCGTGGGCGCCATGCGATCGGCCAAGAAGGACCTGGAGGACTATGGCTATGGGATGGAGCAGATCATCCTGCTGGCCACGGACCTGGAGCTGGGCACGTGCTGGCTGGGGGGCTTTTTTACCCGCAGCAGCTTTGCGCGCAAGATCGTGGCCACCCGCGACGAGCAGGTGCCGGCCGTTACCGCGATCGGTGAGATCGCCGATCCAGGGCAGGCCAGGGATACCCTGTTGCGGCGGCGGATCGGCGCCGATCGCCGGCTGCCATGGGAAAAGCTGTTCTTCCAGGGCGGATTTGGCGTTCCGCTCACGCCGGAGGGTGCCGGTATATATGCTGCGCCGCTGGACATGGTGCGTCTGGGTCCTTCAGCGTCGAACAGGCAGCCATGGCGGATCGTCCAGGACGGCAACGCCTGGCATTTCTACCTGCAGCGGACCAGGGGCTACCCCGGAGGCCTGGCCACCCGGCTGATGCGCATAGCCGATATACAGCGTGTCGACATGGGCATTGCCATGTGCCATTTCGAGCTCACCGCCCGTGCGTTGGGCCTGAATGGTACGTGGACGGTCCGCGAGCCAGCCATCGCCAAACCGGACGCGCTGACCGAATACACGTTGAGCTGGGTGAGCCAGAGTCTATGAACCAACAGGCCGTACAGCGCATTCATCGTGTCACCGCACTGATCGCGTGCGCGGCCATCCTGTTCTGCCTCTTTTTCCAGGTCAACAAAAGAGGGCCGTTGGGCGACGTCAACCCCTTCGGCCAAGATCCCTATGACGCGGTCGGATCCTTTGCCATCCAGGGAGCGCTCCTGATCGGCATCCTCACCTACGCCCGTGCTTTGCGCTGGCGCGATGCTCCTGCGCAGGCAAGCAGCGTTCGCCTGATCCTGCGTGGCAACGGCCTCGTGCTGGCAGCCATCTGGGTCACGCTGATCGCGGATCTGATCGCCGAGATCGTCCGTCCCTTGCCGCCCTCATACTGGGGAACCGTCCTGCTGGTGGAGCTGGGACTGATGGTCCTGCTGGCTTTGCTCTGCACGCTCGCCCTGGCCATTGTCCTGGCGCGCATACAGACTGTCACTCCCCCGCGCGATCTGACCCCCGCCGATGGCATCGACGACCTGTGGACCCTGGTGCGCATCCCCGTGACCAGGGCCGGCGCGTTCCTGCCACCTGCGTTCGTTGCCTGGGTGAATCGCTTGAACAGCGACCGGCTCTTTGCCCGCGTTCCATGGCTGAACCCACGCACCCATCCCTGGCGATTCGCTTGCGCCCTGGGCCTGCTGGTCGGGTTGGGCCTCGCCCTGGCGCAATTGCAGGAGGGGCTTCCGCCCAACTGGAGGACCGGCCTGATCGTGGCGGGGATTTTCATCGGTGGCGAGTTTGTCGCGACGCTGCTGGGGTTTGCCCTCTTGGGCGGATATCTGGGGTTGCGGCCATGCCGCTAACCCACGACCAGATCGCTGCCATGCTTCCATATGAACATTCTGCTTTTCGTGGGGAGTTGCCGAAAGCATGGGAATACCGATGCGTGAGGAGGGATGCGAAATGAGCCAAGCCGCTCCGAGATCCGAACCGCCGCGGCGGACCGATCTGCTGGCCTTGTTGGGGGGCGTCCTTTTCAGCCTGCTGGTGACCGGTGCCATCTGGCTGTTGGGTCAGCGACTGGCCAGCGTGCCGCACCTGCCTGATGCCGGCCCCTCGTGGTACTACTGGAAGCTCCCCGGTCCCACCTTCTGGGGCCGGGTCACAGCCTGGGGCTTTTATGCCCTGCACCAGATCGCTTTCTGGGCGGCGATCTATTACGCCCAGACGCGCGTCAAGCGCTACCAGTCGGGCCTGCAGCGGATCAATGTCATCGCCCTGGCCATCAACGCCTTCTTTATCGTGCTACACCTGGTCCAGACCCAGATCTGGTACGATGGACTGGCGCAAGATGTCTCGATCTGGAGCGCGCAGGGATCGGTGGTCCTGATGTTGGTGTTCATCCTGCTGATGGAAAACCCGCGGCGCGGGCTGTTCTTTGGCAAAAAGATGCCCTTCCCCCAGCGGGCGGTACACCTGGTGCGCAAGTACCACGGCTACATCTTTGCCTGGGCCACCGTCTATACGCTGTGGTACCATCCAACAGAACCGACCAGCGGACACCTGATCGGGTTCTTGTACATGTTCTTGTTGCTCTTGCAGGGCAGCCTCTTTCTCACGCGCGTGCACGTCAACCGCTGGTGGATGGTTGTGCAAGAGGTGATGGTGCTGGTCCATGGCTCACTGGTGGCGGTGATGCAGGGGAACAGCCTCTGGCCCATGTTTGCCTTTGGGTTTGGCGGCATATTCGTGATCACGCAGATGCATGGGCTGGGCTTGTCGCGCCTGGTGCGGGGCCTGATCCTGGCGGTGTATGGGGTGGCTGCCCTGGCGGTGTACTATCAACGGGGATGGGTACGATTGAACGAGATCGTGCGCATCCCGATCATCGAGTACGTCGCTGTTTTCATCCTAGCCTATCTGATTGGCGGGGTCCTGTGGTTGTTTTCCCGGCTGCGGGCGCCGGCCCGCCAAAATGAGGAGTAGCTGCTCACCCTCCCGCAAGTTTCGACAGTCTCTGCCCCTGAGAGGCACATGGATAGGTACATCACAATCCGCCGGGTATGCCAGGCACAACCTGCGGGAGGGTAGGTCCTGCAAGGAGGGCACGAATGACCGCGGCCATGACCTCAACAACGGGCAAGCAGCCAGGGTTGGAAGAGCTTTTCCGACAGCACGGGTTCACCGATTTCAGGTGGATCGACCCACAGCGCATCGTGGTCTCCCAGTGGGTGCGCATGAAATGCATGTTCGGGTGTGGAGATTATGGCAAGAACGCCTCCTGTCCACCGAACGTCCCCTCGGTCGCCGAATGCGAGCGGTTCTTCCGCGAATACCAGCAGGCGGTGGTCTTGCACTTTCAAAAGCAGGTGGAGAAACCAGAAGACCGCCATGCCTGGACGAGACAGGTGTGCTCGGACCTGCTCAAGCTGGAACGGAGGTCTTTCTCTCCGGGCACGAGCGGGCGTTTCTGCTGTTCATGGACAACTGCTCCTTGTGCGCCGATTGCCCGGGCGAGCGGGCCAAGTGCGTGAATCCCCAGCTATCTCGGCCAACCGTCGAGGCCATGGCGGTCGACGTCTATACCACGGTCCGGCAGATCGGCTATCCCATCCAGGTGCTGTCCGACTATGCACAGGCCATGAACCGCTACGCCATGCTGCTGGTCCAATAATAAGGGCATCCAGACGAAGGAGGGTTCCCATGGTCAAGCCGCGGACCTGGCAAGCTACCCTGTTCAGTGAAACGGGCGTCCTGATCCTGCTGGCGCTGGTGCGCTTTGGTTCGCTCCTGCTCACCAACGGCCAGTCTGGATGGCACCGCGATGAGCTGGACATGCTCGACAACGCGCGCTACCTGGACTGGGGATACGTCTCCTATCCTCCCGTTGCGCCGTTCATCGCCCAGGTGGCGCTCACCCTGTTCGGGCCGTCTATGGTCGGCGTGCGGCTGTTTTCCACCCTGGCGCAGGCGGTAGCCATGGTGCTGGCGGGCCTGATGGCCCGTGAGTTGGGGGGCAGGCGATGGGCGCAGGTCACCGCGGCCGTGGCCGTGGCGATCGCGCCCTTTGCGCTCCTGGGAGGAGCGCTCTTCCACTATTCCTCGTTCGATTACCTCTGGTGGGTGTTGATCGCCTACCTGATGATCCGCCTGCTGAAATCCGACGATCCCCGCTGGTGGCTCGGCATTGGCGCGACGATCGGTGTGGGCATGATGACAAGTACACGCTGGCGATCCTGGTGGCGGGCATCGTCTGCGGCGTGATCCTCACCCGGGCGCGCCGCCACCTGCTGAGCCCCTGGTTGTGGGGCGGGGTCGCCCTGGCCCTGTTGATCGTGACGCCGAACCTGATCTGGCAGATCCAGCACGACTGGATCTTGCTGGATTTCACAAGGTGGATCCACGCACGCGACGTGCGCATCGGGCGTGCAGAAGGCTATCTGGTTGAGCAGTTGACCTTTGCGGCCAACGTCGTCACGATCCCATTGTGGATAGTGGGACTCTATTCCTACTTTTTTTTCCAGGATGGGCCGGAGCTATCGCCTCATCGGATGGATGTTCCTGGTCCCATTCGTGCTGTTCTTTGTCACGAAAGGCCGATCCTACTATCTCGCGCCGGCGTACCCGATGCTGTTTGCCGGCGGCGCCGTGATGATCGAGCACTGGCTGGCCTCTTGGCCGACGGCGCGTGCCCGTCTCGTGCAGGGGATCATGTGGGGCGCCTTTGCGGTTGGCGGCGTCCTCTTTGCCATCGTCGCGCTGCCCATCGCCCCGGTCAATTCTCGCGTGTGGAACGTCGTAAGCGAGATCAACGGTGAGTTGAAGGAAGAGATCGGCTGGCCCGAGTTGGTTGAGACTGTGGCGGGTATCTATGCGTCCCTGCCTGCCAGTGACAAGCTGCAGGCAGGCATCCTGACGGGCAACTATGGCGCGGCGGGCGCGATCGACCTGTACGGTCCCGCCTACGGCTTGCCAAGGGCGATCAGCGGCATCAACTCGTACTGGCTGCGCGGCTATGGCGACCCACCCCCACAGACCCTCATCGTCGTCGGATGGGACCCTGGCGGTGCCCACGGTGTCTTTGAGTCGTGCCAGAGCGCGGGTCGAATCACCAACCGCTACGGCGTCATGAACGAAGAAACCAAGGATCACCCCGTGATCCTGCTGTGCAGAGCGCCGCGCCAACCCTGGCCGGTGT
>Ga0315274_10004218_pt1 | contig 21190 bp, 17 predicted proteins | sample YL17G02_20_MG_FD_203700 | JGI IMG/M metagenome (GOLD analysis project Ga0315274, IMG submission 203700) | Sediment microbial communities from Yellowstone Lake, YNP, Wyoming, USA - YL17G02_20 | ecosystem: Environmental > Aquatic > Freshwater > Lake > Sediment | place: USA: Wyoming | collected...
GCGCGGTCCGAAGATATCCTCCGTTCCCTGGACGACGAGCTTGGGCTTCGAGACACCGCGCAGAAAACTCAAATCGGCCGAGCCAGCCGGCACGCCGAGACCTACCAGCGCGCCCACACGGGGGTCGGCCGCGCCGGCGATCAGTCCCACCACGGCTCCGAAAGAGAAGCCTATCATCGCCACCGGAAGGCCGTGAAATCTTCCAGCCAGGAAATCGAGAGCGGCGTGCGCATCGTCGCGTTCGCCAAGGCCGTGGGCGGATTTCCCCTGGCTCTTTCCGACGCCGCGAAAGTTGAACCGCAGCGCTGGCAGGCCGGCTTGCAGGGCGGCCTTCGTGGCACGATAGACCACCTTATTGTGCATCGTGCCGCCATAGAGCGGGTGAGGATGACACACGAGGGCTGCGGCCCGCGCCGGGGCCTTGGGTTCGAACTCGAGCACAGCCTCGAGCCGTCCAGCAGGACCAGGAATGAAAAGTCGTTCAGCCTTCGTAGCGCCTCCATGCCGCGCGGGTGTGACAGGTCCTTTCTGTAGCGCCGGTCTATGACCGGCGCTCTTGATCAGCAATGGTTTCAGCGCTCCCCGCGGGGCGGGGCAGGCGCCGAGCGCCGCACCAGCGGTCAGTGTGTCCCGGCACGGCGCCAAAGCAGATAGTGTAGAATGGCGGTCAAGGTTTTTGGATTTTCTTTGCATTCGCGCGCTGCCGCCTTGGCTCGGCAGGAAAGAGGGTCCGCCGATGAGCACACTGGGGACGATCGGGCTGGTCAACGGCGGAGGTGACGCCCCCGGCTTGAATGCCGTCACGCGCGCCGTGGTGCGGACCACGTACTACCAGTACGGGGGAAAAGTCATGGGCAGCTTCGATGGCTTCGATGGATTCATCTGGCCGGAGAAGAGCAAGGAGCTTACACCCATCCAGGTGCGCGGGATTCTGCCCTGGGGCGGAACGATTCTGGGCAGTAATAACCGGGGCAATCCTTTCCGGTACAAGGTGGTCGAGAATGGCCAGATGGTCGAGCGCGACTTCTCGCAGGTGGCGATCGACAACATCAAGAAGCTGGGCCTGGAGGCCGTGATCGTGGTGGGCGGCGACGGCACGCAGAGCATCGCGCGCGATTTGCACCGGCGCGGCGTTCCCCTGGTGGGCGTGCCGAAGACGATTGACAACGACCTCTCCGCCACGGACGTGACGTTCGGGTTTGATACCGCCTTGCACACCGTCACCGACGCCCTCGACAAGCTCCATTCCACGGCGGAGAGCCACGGGCGCGTCATGATTCTGGAAGTGATGGGGCGCGACGCGGGATGGATTGCTTTGCATGGCGGCGTGGCGGGAGGCGCCGAGATCATCCTGATTCCGGAAATCCCTTTCCGCACCGAGAGAATACTGGCCAAGATTGACGCCCGCAAGGCAGCGGGGCATCGCTTCAGCGTCGTCGTGGTGGCAGAAGGATGCAAGGTGCAGGACGACGACCCAATTTGGCTGGCGTACAAGAATGAACCGCAGTCCACAGAAAAAAAGAGCATCGGCAACCTGCTCGGAGCCTTGCTCAGCCGGGGCTCGCCGCACGACGTGAGGGTGACGGTGCTGGGGCACTTGCAGCGGGGCGGTTCACCCAGTCCTTTCGACCGTCTGCTGGGGACGCGCCTGGGCTCGGCCGCCGTGGATTTGGTGGTGCAGAAACAGTTCGGCCGTATGGTTTGCCTCCGAGGCAATACGATTTCCAGTTGTACGCTCGACGAAGCCGTGGGGCGCTTGAAAATGGTGCCCCCGGATTGCGACATCGTGCGCGCAGCACGCGCCATCGGAATTTCCTTCGGAGCGGAGTAATCCCATCAAGCTGAAAATCATTATCGGAATTCTCGTGGCGGCCTCGGGTGGGGCGGCGTATTACTACTTCGTTTATCGCGCCCAGCGCGCCGCTCCGCCCGAAGTAGCGTACGTCCTGCCTGAGTCGGTCGGGGTGGTGGATTCGCCGGCGCAGATCCGCTTGGGGATTGCCGTCTTGCAGCAGGGCGACCGGGTGGAAGTGCTCGAGCGAACCCGGAATTGGGCGCGCGTGCGCATGGCGGACGGACGCGCCGGGTGGGTCGAGGCGACCGATCTCCTAGACTTTGCCTCATTCGAGAAAGGGCAGCAACTTTTCCGGGAGCTCATGGACGCGCAGCCCCAGGCTGCCGGGCACACGTCGGGCGCGGCCAATCTGCGCGTTGAGCCGGCGCGCGAGGCGGCGCAACTGGCGCAGCTTGCGACGAATCAAAGGGTTGAGATTTTCGGTCGGCGGCTGGTGGACAGAACGCCGCAAGTGGGTGCGCCTGCTCCCGGCGAACCCGTGCGCGACGCGTGGTATCTGGTCCGCGCCGATTCGAAGGCCGGCTGGGTTCTGGGTCGCCTCATAACGCTCGATGTGCCCGAAGCTATCGCGATGTACGCACAGGCAATCAACTTGGTCGGTTGGGTGGTGCTCAACGCGGTGGACGACAACGGTCGCCAGCTGCCGCAGTACCTGGTTGCCGACCGGCGAGACGCGCAGGAATGCGACTTCAATCACATCCGGGTTTTTACCTGGTGGAGCAAGAACCAGCAGTACGTCACGGCCTATGTGGAGAGCAACCTCAACGGTTACTTTCCCATTCGCGTGACGCGTGGGGACGGCCTTCCGCATTTTCGCTTGCGTCTGGCGGACAAGCACGGGCGGAAATTCCAGAAGGTTTACGCGATGTCCGATACCATTGTGCGGCTGGTCGGAACGGTGGAGGGCTGGGAAAGCGACGCGATGCCTCCCCGTCCGGCGCCCCGGGCGCGGCGTCCCCGCGCCGCAGCGCGTCACTGATAGAATGCTGGAGAAAACGTCACAGGGTTTGAATCATGCCATCTGCTACTGACTTGCCGGATCAGACGCCCGTGTTTTCCCGCGGCTATAGATTTGTTCGCGGGCTGGTCCGGATCTGGTTCGATCTTGTCTTTCGCAAAATCCGCCTGCTGCGCGGCGAGGCGGTACCTGCCTCCGGCGCGGTGATATTGGTCGTCAGTCATCCGGCCAGCTTCCTCGATGCGCTCATCCTGGTGGCTGCGCTCGAGAGGCAGGTGCGCTGTCTGCTGGACCATAACCTTTTGCGGGGTTACTGGCGCAGTCGGCTGGCGCAGCGGTTGGGCATAATCTCATATGAGCCAGAGGGCGAGGGCCGGGCCGCGGCGCTACAGGCCGCGCGCGAGGCTCTGGCGCAGCACGAGGCGGTAATCGTCTTCGCGGAGTACCAGGCGGTGAAGTCTGGGAACCTCGCGCCGGTCGGCTTGGCTGCCGCGACTCTGGCTGTCGAAGCGGAGTCACAGCACGCGGGCCGGCTGGGCCTGAGTCTTTTCCCCGTCCACATGTTCCTGCCCGTGGGACGGTCGCAGTCCAGCGAGTTAGTGATTCACGTCGATTCTCCTCTTTTCCCCAAGGAATTCCTCTCGGCAGGCACGGGCGACCTTCCCGTCCGCCGACTCGCGGCGGCGCTGGAAGAAGCGTTAGAGGAGAACGCGTTCCGCCTTCAACCGGGCGACCTTCGGCAGTTTCTCACCGACCTTGAGGAGGTCTTGCGCGTTGACCTCGAAGACGAGTGGGCCGCGCGGCCACGCTCCAAGCAGAAGGTTGAGGGCTTCAAGCTGAGCGAGTTCGTCGCGGAATGGATAGAGCAATTGAATTTTCTGAACCCGGGGCGTCTGGTCGCCCTGCGAGATGATCTGGACGCGTACCGGGAGGAGCGCCGGCGTTGGTCGCTGCGACAGGCTGAGATCGAGGCGGGCGGCACGTGGCTGCAATCGCCGGTTCGCTGCATCTGGTACTGGCTGGAAAGCGTGGTCGGTCTCCCCATTGCCGTCTATGGGCTGGCCAATCATCTCTTGGCGTGGGTTCTCCTTTTCTGGGCAGGATTACTCAAGAAAGAGAGCGAGCGAGACCGGACGCTGGAATGGGTCCTGCGTGCTCTGATTGTGCTGGGTTGCTACGCTGCGCAGGTGCTTCTGTGCGCGTATTGGTTGGGACGGGCAACGGCAGGTTACTATGCCCTCACTCCGCCTCTCTCCGGAGCCTTCTTATGGCGCTACGAATGGCTGCTGCGGGCGCGGACACGACTGCTGATTCTCGCGGCCCGCCTTAGGCGGCAGGGTGAAAAGCTACGCCGACGGCGCAGAGAGTTTGTAGAAGACCTGAACCAGGCGCGCGACGCTTACGCGGAGACGCTGGGAATTCCCCACTGAGCTTAGAAACTAGAAACTGGAAAATCGAAATTCGTCGGTGTTTCCCCTTCTACCGTATGCCGTTTACTGTCTGCCTTCTCCCCACCTACGACCTACCACCTACGGCTTCTGGATTTCGATCTTCTGGGCGAGGATATCGCCCGCTTCGGTCAGTTCGCCTTCGATCCTCACCAGCAGGCCCACACGCAGATCATTGGCAGTCCCGGGGCTCCCGTCACTCTGCTTGATGTCAGTCTTGTCGTCGTAGCGCACGTGGAAGAGGATGTTCTCGCCAGTGTTGATGGTCAGCTTACCGGGGGACTGTTTGGTGATCTTGCCTTCTACCGTGAAGTTCATGGCCTCCTGCGCTTGCAGGAGCGACGAGTGGAGGTCAAGTAAGGGCGGTGCGGCCTCGAGAGGCGCGAGCCCCGCCAGCAGGATGAAGCTGAGAGTACCAACCTGAACGCAGTGCATCGCAGCCTCCGGAGCGCGTCTTGCAGCCTTCGTTCCTGTCCGGGCCGGAGAGGAGAAGGCCCCCTTACCGCTCAAGCTTGACGGCCACAGCGTTGTGCACGCGGTCCTTGGCCGGCTCCACGCGGACCACGTAGGCCGGAACGGGAAGGCTCAGATCGCCTTCCTTGTAATGTAGCACGACGCTTACGCGCTCGCCCACGGTGTAGACCTCCGCGGTCAAGAAATACGCTCCGTGGCGTGAGACGTTGAGGGTCCTGCAAACGTCTTCGAGGATGGTGCCGTATTTCTGCCGGATCACCTTGATGTCTGTTTCGAGCGGGGCGCGGCCCTTGGTTCGCGATTCGATGTAGGGCTTCTTTTTCATGGTTGGTGTGACTCCCGCGGCTCCGGCCGCCGTAAGCTCTGCGGCGGGCTCCGCTTCGGCCGGGATGAATTCCCAGGATGTCGTTGCCTTGCAGCGTTCGCAGGTGCGCGCGATAAGGAAACCCTCATGGAGGAACTCGTCTTCAGCTTGGGGAAGGGAAGTCAGCAGCTTCTCGTGGCAACGTTGGCACGCCAGCCACGCCTGCGCCGCGGGCAGACCGGCTTCCTCTTCTTCGGCAGGGAAGGGAATCTCCCACAGTTCGCCTTCCGCTTCCACGAGTTCCAGACCGATATCGTGCCAGCCATCCTTGCCCTGCGTGTTGAGCCATAGCACCCGGAACGTGCCCGCCACATCGTTCTTCGAGTTGATCACGAAGAGTTCGGTTTCCAGATCCACGCGACTCCGGATGCGGGTGACCAGCAGGCCGGGGCCCAGCAATACGGTCTCGGTGGCCTCATCGAAGAATTTGTGCTCGGTTGACATGCCGCGCACGCGGATGGGAATGGCCACCTTCACCCAGCCTCTGTGGGGTTCCTTCTCGTCCATGGATCTCCAGAAATCAGCGAGCTAGTGATACCTGCTTCAGAGGGTACACATCACTCTCGAGCCTCAGGGGCCCTTCTCGAGGGATGACACCGCGTTCCGCGTCGGACGCTACAACCCGGAATCTTAGCATGCTAAAGCAAATGACCTCACAAGTTGCCGCCGGCATCCTTCTGGCTGGCGCCGCGAGGCGGAAGTCCTACTCGGGGAAAGCGACGCCCAAGAGATTGGAGACCTCGACATACTCAATTCCTACCTCACCCTCGCGCGGCGTCCCGGGGCGCCCTGTCCAGACCACCTGGAAGACGCCCGCCTCCCGGCGTCGATGCGGCTGGACCTTCACCTGCATCCCGACCTCCAACGGCTGCTGGGTCTTCAGTTTCGCCCCAAACTTGCTGATGGTGACGATGAACGTGTCCTCGGCAAATGCCTTGCCACCGGGAAGGGTTCCTGACAGCCTCACCGGAATGCGAACGTTCACACGGGAACTGCGCCGCAGGGGGGGCGGGCCCGGTTTTTTCACCATGCCGTACCTCGCTTGGAAACCTCGCTAGCCTTGCGGGTGCCTCGGAAGGGTTCAAATTTCCGCTCCGCCCCACCGGCGGGGAACTGGAGTTCTCAGGTGAGCCCTTTTGATAGCGCACTCGCCATCTGCGGCAGAGCATAGCACAACTGGCAAGCCGACACGCAGTACGACGAAGCAGCCGGCTCCGCGCCTTTGTCATCGTTCGCAGAATCGATGTCCGATTGGCTAGGAGGTGGCCGGAGTGAAGTCGCTCTGCATCCAGCTTCGCTCGCCGCAGGACATCCCGCCTCAGAACCAGTGTTTTCGCCGGAAATAATAGTAGATGGCCAGCACCGAGACTCCCATCGCCAGCGCTATGATCGCCAGGACGTCCGGGTGCTTCTGGAAGGGGAGGTCGACGTTCATGCCATAGAAGCTGGTCAGGATGAGCAGGGGCAAGGCGATGGTGCCCCAGATGGTGAGGATTTTCATCACCTCGTTGGTGCGGTTGGCGACGGCGGAAAGATAAATATCCAGCGAGCCAGTCAGCAGGTCTCGGTAGGTTTCGATGAAGTCGATCACCCGCACGACGTGGTCATACACATCGCGATAATAAATGCGGAGCTCGCGGTCCGCCTGCCGGGCAACTGCGGAGGGAGCGTCGTAGCGCCGGACCAGTCCGTTGACCGCCTCGCGCATGGCCGTGGCCACGCGGCGGAAATCGAGCAGCGTGCGCTTGAGGCGGAAAATCTCGCGCAGGGTGGCCGGCGAGGCGTGGCGGATAACGCGGTCCTCCAACTGGTTGATGAAATCGCCCAGGCGGTCGAGCGCCGGCAAGTATTGATCCACCGCCGCATCGATCAAGGCGTGCGCGATGCGGTCGGGACTTTGGAGCGACGCTTCGGCGGCAATCCGCGGCAGAACGGCGGGCACCAGGGACGAATTCCCTTCGTCTACTGTCAGGATGTAGTCGGGGCCGAGGAAGATGTCGAAGTCGTCGAAACGCAGCCGTGCTGTGCTCGGGGCGGGTGAAGCGGCGTGAGGAGTGTTCGAGTTTGCCGCGGGTGCGTCGCCGTGGCTGGCAGGGCGCTCGCCGTGCGGGGCGACGAGCACCTTGATCACCACAAAGGTGTAGCGCTCGTGCTCCTCCAGCCGCGCCGTCTGGCGCCGGTGGCGACAGTCTTCCACTTGCAGGGGGTGGATGCCGAATTGCCCGGCCAGGTAATCCAGAGCAGAGGAGGATGGATCCGAAAGATGGAACCACCGCACGCCCGGAATCACGGCCAGCGAATCAGGCACAGTGGAAGGCGCAGGTTGTGGACTCTCGGCCATCGGCGCGGTCTCAAGCCGCCCAATATAGCACGAAAATCGTGGGCGGCGAGGTGGACAGGAGGCGGATTCTGACAGGCCACGCTGCGGCCAGGAGCCGATGACCTTATGTGAATAGAGTCACAGAACGACTCTGACCCCACAAACGCGTCACATGTTTGTCACGCCGGGGCTGACCGCATAAGCGTTCGTCCCATCGAAGATGAAGTCCTGCACGCTGCATTTGGAGGCGGTGGAGCCGATAGTCATGCCGCCCAGGACATTTGAGGGCCAAACAAATGTGCGGCCGCCGGTAGAATCCTGGCAGACCACGAAGCTGAGGGTCTGTCCCGTCGCCGCGTTCGAGAGCGTCGAGCTCGCCACGTTGTCGCTGAGCGTAATCCTCTGCGTGTTCCCCAGGCTCGCGTCAAACGTCGGCGTGGCGGAGAAGGTCACCACATTCAGGCCGCTGACCACGCGGCTGGCTGCGTAGACGCTCCTGGGGCGGTTAGCGCCCACCGCGCCGATGTCGTAGGTGTTGTCGGTCTGGGCGCGGAAGTTCCCCGCGGAGGTCATGGCCCAGGCGGAGCTGCTGTGATTGCCCAGCGGGTAGAAAGTGATGCCGCTGCCTACCAGATCCAGCCCGCGCACCGTCCCGGAGCCTGCGGCTTCGGTTCCCACCGAGAGTTTATTGCCGCTCCAGGAGATGAGACCTCGCTCGTGGTTCGAGGCGTTCGTATACGTGTTGTACACGTTGAACGCCTGCGCGTTCGTGCCGTTTCGCAGCGCCAGGACGTTGGCGGCGTCACGTTGGAGCAAGGTGTCCTTCGTGCCGCTCGAGTCGGTCCAGCCCAACGTGGAGGAACTATCCAGCGTCAGTCCGCTGCCCGCCAGTGAGTGCAGCTTGCCTGCCGTGAGGGTCCAGCCCGTTTCTGGGTTCAGGCGGTCGCCGATGCTGATCAAAGTGGCACTCGCGTTGTTGAGCGTGGCGCTGGCCGGACCTTTGTTTCCAATACTCAGGACGGTTGTTGGCTGTTCGACGTTCACCGGCTCGTTCACGATGTTATAGAGCAGGCTGAGCACGCCGTTGGTGGAACTCCAGATACTGGTCGGGGCCTTGACGAAGTTCACCCCCGCTGCGCCATTCTCGCTTTCGCACTCTTCTATGATGAGCTGGTTGATCGTAACGACGCGGAAGCACCTCGGGGTAGTGCCAGCCAGCGACCCGCAGGAAAGGCGCTTGAAAGCCGCGTAGCCGACGATGCGTACGTCCACGCCGATGTTCACCACCTGGATGGCTCCGCCTTCCAGCACGCTGTCGGTGGCTGCGCCGCCGCTCGAAATAATGATGCCCTCGGCGAACTTGCGCGTGCAGGTTCCGCCCGTGCTGCTGGCGTCCGACCCGCTCTGGGCGTAGGTGAAGGTCGTGCCGTTGCTGGCGGAGACGGAGGTTATGACGAACGTGCCGTTGAAGGACGGGTCGGTGACGCCGGCAATGGTTACGGTATCGCCGACCGAGAGGATAGCATTCACCGCCAGCACGAGCGTCACGACATTGCCCGCGCGGCTGATCGTGGAAATGCCGGTGGAAGGGCCGTTCTGCACGTTCGAGGCGATGTGAAAGTTGCGTATCTGGACGTCGCTGGCCTGCGGTGAGGAGGTGTACGGCGGAGTTTCGGTTCCCCACTGGATGCCGACGGCGCACTGATAAATGTTGAAGTTATCGAGCACGATGTTGTGCGTCGCAATCGTCCCGTCACTGTTAAGCAGGATTCCGGTGACACCGTTCGTCGCGTTCCCATTGATGGTGAAGTCCTGAAAGATAACGTGGTGGACGTTGAAAATCTTCACCACGATGCCGTTCGCCGCGCCCGTCCACTTGAGCACCGTGCCGTTGTCGAAATCATTCGTGGGTGACGACATCTTGCGTCCGCCGTAGATGCCGCGCACGGTCCAGTTCGCGGGGATATTCCAGGTGGCCGAAACGTTGAAGGTGGCTCCGCCGAGCAGCAAGACTCCGCTGGGGGCGGTCACGTCGGCAAAGGGATCCGTGGCGCATGTCTGCGGCCCGAAGAAATTCCGGGCGTCCACCACGCCGCCCTGGACGAACAGGTCCTTGGCGGCGTTGTTGATTTTGGCGCAGGCGTCCGCTCCCGGGAACTGGTCGGCGAAACGGAGGTTGTTCAGGCGCGGGGTGAAGATGTCGTTCTCCACCCGCATGTCGCCGGCAGACCCCACGCTCCATTTCTTGGTCAACGTGGGGATCCCCGTGGTGGGAGCGCCGCGCCAGAGCGAGACCTCATCGCCGCCGCAGGAGATACACACATCCCAAAGGCTCTTGGTTGGGTCACGTAACAGGTCCGTAGCCGGATCATAGTTGGTGCTGAAGTCCAGCTCTTCCGCCCCCCAGTCGGCGATGACGTGATAAGGCGTCACAAGTTTGTCGCCGATCTGCGTAAAGCCTGTGCCACTGGGCGTGAGCGTGAGGTTCTGGTCCGTGCCGAGCGCCGCGCAGGTAACCGCTCCGGCGGAGTTCATAGTGCAGGGAAGCGGCACGAACCAGTTGCGCAGGTCGGTGATGCTCGTGATGGCCGAAGCGTCGGTCACGACCTTGGCGATTGGAATCTGGCCAATCGAGAACCCTGTGGTGTTTGACGCCGGCGCGCAGCTCGCCGCGGGGTCGAGGAAGATGTAGTGGGTTTGATTCGCGGCTAGGGTCAGCGTGCCGCCGGCGTAGTTCAACGTCGCCGCGTTGCAGAAGGCTGTGCCGGTCGAAAGGTTCAGCGTGAGGCCCGCGCCCGCCGTCGGCCAGTACCCGGGGCCGACACCCTGCACGTACTTCGCGTTGGCGGCGAAAACCGGCGCTGTCGAGGTCTGCGGCTGCTGGCAGAAGGCAGTGACGAGTGACAAGTGACAAGTGACGAGCAGAGCCACAAGGGTTTCTCTAACTTCTGACTTCTGATTTCTGACTCCTGCTTTTCTCACCATATTTCCACCTTCGCCGTGACTCCCGCTTCGGAAGCCACTAACAAGAGATCTGTGCTGTCCCACATCGTGGGTTGGAACCAGACGGCTCCACTGGAAGTCATCGAGACCAGAGCTCCGAGAGGAGCGCGGCCCAGGTGGTGCGCGACGTTGAGACTGCCGGCCGCCGGTGCGGTCACCGCAATCTGCCCGTAGATCCTGGTGGCTGTGGTCACCTCCGTCACGCGCGTGGCATCGGCGATGACGCGGCCCAAGTAGGCGTCGCCTGTCGCGGCCGGCGAGCCGGTGAGGTTGTAGTAGAAACCGCTCGAAGCGTTGTACCAGAGGTAGCTCGTGGAGTTGGCAGGCGCGGCACCCGGATTGGGCGCCGTGGCAGGTGCATAGCGTTTGCCCTGGGCGTAGAGCACTCCGGCCGAGAGGCCGGGAGTCAGATCCGCCGACGTCGAGAGGCCGAAGCCGGAGATGACCCCACACAGGCCGCGGTCCTGCAACCAAGCTTCGACAGTCCCGGCGGCGAGCACGGCGGTCTGGACGTCCGCGCTGTCTTGCAGGAGCGAGTCGATCAACTCCCAATTGGTGTCCAGGTCCGCCTCGTAGTTGTCGCCATGCTTCGGCTGGATGATTCCTTTGCGGGGAAGAACGGTTCGAACGATAGCCATGTCACAAACCCTCAGCTTTCAGCTATCAGCCATTCCCCTTCACTGCTTACTGAAGGCTGATGGCTGACCGCTGGTTTTATCCCGACAGCCGCGTCGCAATGGTCCGCACTTTCACGAATCCGCCGTTGGTCGGGACCTCGGTCCCACTGTTCCAGTAGTGGACCTGGCAGTGGACGAGGCCCGGGTTGGCCTCGTTCTTCTCTTGGACCCAGAAATCCATCAGGAAGAGGCTTCCCGGGCCATCGTTGACGTTGGCGCGGGCCGGCTTAGTGGTCGCGCCATTGGTGGACGCGCTGCCGGCGGGCGAGCGCGAGCACCAAGCAGCGATCTCGTATTCGAGTTCCGAGCGGGCGTAGTGGTAGCCGTCTACGGGACTGACGGGGAGCTGCACGGTCTCGCCGTTCTTGTACCAGCCGTAGAAGGTCTCCGGCCTCACCGCGGCGAACTTCGCGTTATTCGAAATCTTGGTGAGGGAGTAGTCCGTTAGCGGCTGGTCGGCGGCGAGATTGGAGTCGGGGAGATCGACTGCTCCGGGGATCAATGCCCATGTCAGTTGTGCCATCTGCTCATCGCCTCATCGCACCATCGAATCATTGCACCATCGGTGCATCGAGCCATCTATCCATCGACTCGTGGGACCGATGGGTCAATGAGCCGATGGGTAGATCAAAAGATCGTTTTTCCCGCCGTGCCGTCGCTGTACTGCTTTGTGGCATCGGCACAGACGAACATATAGCGGTCGCGCTGGGCCGACGTGGCGCTCGGCCACGCGGGCGTGCCGTCCGGCGCGATACGCGGCAGTCTCTTGGAGACGACCCAGCCGACGTCGAGGAGACGATAGGTCATGGTGCCTTCCGCGTAGTCCGGCTGCTTCTCGATCACCTCGCAGATCCGGTTCGCGACGCCCCGCCGGCCGGTTGCGAAATTCGGCAGCAGCGGGTGCGAGAGAAAGACGTAGTCTCCCACCTCGACGGTCAGGGTCATGAAGTGGCTGGTCACGGCCAGGGTGACCGCGCCGCCATTAGGCGCCCCACCTACGGGGTCCATGCCGCCGTAGCGGCGAAAGATGCGTGTGGCCGTGAGCCCCGCCAACGACGCTCCGCCTCGGGCCAGCTTCAGGCCCTTCGATTCAATCGTGTGTTGCCCGGCCAGTCCGTATTGCTGGAGCGAAGGGGCGTCGAGGAAGAGCAAGTCGGTCTGGAACTTGCTGCCGTCGTAATCCATCCGGTAGGTCACCTGGTTGATGATGGGATGGCGCTCGACGCCGGGCAGCACGGTGAGGTTGCGCTCGTTGAACGAGAAGACGTTGGCCAGGCTGTAAGGCGGCAAAAAGAAGCGCGCCGAGAGCCGCCCGTCCGGCAGCACCAGCAGGTACCCTCCCAACGTGCGGAAGAGTTCGAACTCGAGGAACTGCTTTGCCTCGATGGGCTGCGGAAACGTGAATTCGAAAAGGTAGCCGGAAAAGATACCATTCCGGTAGAGAAGGAACTGCTCCACGTCGAGCGCGGGATTGGGCTGGATCAAGGTGGGGTTCGTGGTGTTCGCCGGATCCCACTGCGCAGGATCGTACAGCTTCCAGGAAGATTCTGGAAGGGACGGCACCTGCCCCAGGCCGAGTTCGTTCTGAAAAACGATCAGAGCCACGTCCATGGGATTCGCCACGAGCGTGCGAGGATGATCGTTGGACGTTGCACTGCCGTCGTCGGCGCGCGTGAAGATTTTCGTCTTGGCGCTGCGCTTCAGGTCACGGCACTCGAGGACGTAGCCCGTCAGGTCGGGGAGAGCTGCGATGGACTCAATTTCCTGGGTGGCCAAGGTGACGAAGTCCGCGGACGACATGCCGGGGTAGCCAACCTTGAGCGTGGCCTTGCGTCCTTCGAGTTTTCCCGCGCTAACCAGGGCAGTCATGAAGCCTGAGCCGTCTATCGCCCCAAGTTCCATCGCGCCAATCGAGCCTTGCCCTTCCAGTTGCCGGATGCTTTGCTGCACTCCCTGTGGCACCTTCAGATAAGGCCGGCCGAGGAGCGGCGGCGAGATCGTCGTGAACAGCACGCCGTTGCGCGTGGTGGTGAGCCAGAACCAGGCGGTCGAACCGATCGTCATGCGCACGGAGAATTCCCAGGGGAGTCCTCGAGCCGCCAGAGAAAAGGACAGCAGGCCCTGATGGCCCGTCGTCGTGGCGACGATCTTCATGCTCTCAATCAGGCGAGCGAGAAAAGCGTCCAGCCCGCCGGCGTAGTTGGCGGCGAAATAAGCTTGCAGGTTGGCGTTGTCGCTCAGGCGCAGATAGGCGGCAAGCGCGCCCCAGGTGCCTTCCATCCAGACCGAAGCGGGCGAATCCGAATAGCCTCCTGTCGAGTCCGCGTAGGGTTGGAAGCCATCGAAAGGAGTCAACTGCTCGTAGGCCTGATTGAAGAAGTCAGGGTCGGAGCTTTTCAGGATCTGCCGGTCGGCGAGGAAGAAGGTCTCATAGATGAACTCCAGGCACTCGACGGCCTTCGCGTCTTCGCCGGCCTCATGGCAAAACATCGCCGCCCAGGAGCCAGCGGCGTCCAGGGCGAGCGAGGTGTCCGCGCCGGAACTGGAGGCGCCCTGAGCAAAGTGGCCTTTCGCGCCGCCGGAAGCAGGAATCCAGAGTTGATTCAGAAGCGCGCTACGGATCTCACCAGCTTTGGTGCCGGCGGTGGTGGCGGTGGACTTCAGCGACGTGTATTGCACTGGGGTGATCAAGCCGCGGTCCAACAGGTTCTGCGCCGCCGTGGGCAGGACGCGCGCTGCTTTGTCGAAGGCGAAATGGCAATCAATGTTGTGCTCGGTGGAGACGGAGGTGCGCTGCCCGGGAACGTACTGGTAGCCGGGGTTCTGATAGCGGCCCCAGCCCACCATGATCAGATTGTGCCGGGCGTCCTCGGTGGTGCACTGCTGAGAGAACAGATAGTTCAGCATGCTCTCGAGGCCGAGCGCAGCCCGGGCGAAGTCGCCGGTACGCTCCAGGTAGATGGCGTAGGCATAGCAAACCCAGGCCACGGCGCCGTTGCGGATGTATGCTTGGTCCACTTGGCCGTTGTACACATCGTAGGAAAAGCTGAGCGACCCTTCCGGCTGCGGCGCGCCTAGAGAGAGGTTATCCAATCTAAGATTGCCCGCGGATTCAAGGCTCACCTTGAAAGAGTTGATGCTGGAAATGGTTTCGCCTGGGACGTACTCGCTGATCAAGGCACCCAAGTTCTGGTTCAGCGTGCGCCAGGTATCAACAGTGAGGCCGAGGACGGCCGTAATGGCCCTGGAAACAGGGTTGTAGCCCGCCGTGCCCGAGGAGACGAATTCGATGCTGGTGACTTGGCCGGTCAAGCTTGTGACGCCGAGCAGAAATTTGTGATCCACGCCGGCCTTGTATCGGAAATGGACAACGGAATCGGCGGTGTCCGGCAGCCCTGCTCCGGCGTAGCTCCAGGTGGTGGGCGCGCTCGTGGCGGTGAAGGAAATGACGTTCGAGCCCGACGGCGGCTCGCTGGAGTCGAAAAGGTTCGCCGCACTGCCCGCGCCGCTCTCCAGTGTCCAGCGGGCGGTCGAACCGTCCTCAGCGTCCTCGAGGATCAGTGAAGGCAGATAGCCGCGATCCTCGCGCAGGGCATTCAGCCGCGTGACGATTCGTCGCGCAGCTTCCCAGAGGCCCGCCACGGAGAAAGCGATGATGGCCAGCGCGGCACTGTAAATCCAACAGCGGTTCTGGATGTAGGCCAAATTGGAGTTGACGAGCAGCCCCGGGCTCGCAAAATCGGGATCGCCCGGCGGCACTTCGACTGACCGCGGCAGGTCAGAATAGACGGCCAGGTTCTGTAAGGTCGAATAGAGGTCTACTTGGCCGAGCTGCGGGTCGCTGTAAATGACGTGGGCGGCGGGTGACCCTGAGCCGAGTACGCGGCTGCTGCCGAAGCGCGCGTGGGTCGAGTCCTGCACGATGATGGGGATATTGTCTTCCTTGAGATACTCGATATCGGTCTTCGTGAACACGCGCACGAAGTAATCGCGCAGCCGATTACCCACGCCGAGGTTCGAATGCGCCACCCATCCGACGACGTCGGATGTCCAGGAACCGGGTGCGGGCAGCGGCGCGGTCGCTGGCATCAGGAAAGCGATGGCCGTCCCCGTACCGGTACACGAGACTTTCCAGGTGCTGTCGTCCGCAATCGCGGACGAACCTTTGTAGTAGAAGGCATCCGTGCGCGCGTAAACGTCCACGCGGTACTCGCCGCGGTCGGCGAGCAGGTTGAAAACTCGGCCGCTCACCGCCGTGGCTAGGCTGAGCGGAAGGACGTTGACCAGGAGATTTCCCGAAAGCAGCGGTGTCGAAGAATAGTTGATGGGGAAACCATCCGGACCGGCTTGCGTATCCAGTTCGACGCCCGCGATGGGATCCAGCACGATGTTCGGCCATTTCTCTTGCGCCAAGGTGGAGTAGGCTTCCAGGGTCAGGTTCACCGCGCCTTCGACGAACGCCGGGTTGGTGGGAGTGGCGACGGCGTTGCCCGCAAATGGCGACACGTTGGCATTCAGGCGTGAGAGCATCCACGCCAGCGCGCCGTCCAGTGCGCTCGCCAGATCTCCCGGGTAGTAGTCCTTGACTGATTTACTCATCGGTTCGTCGGATCATCGGCTCATCGCGCGATCCAGCCGTCGGTGCATCTGGTTTTCCGATGACACGATGGCTCGATGAGCCGATGGACCGGTCTCTAGTACCCATAGCCGTTGGTGCCATACCCCCCGATGCCGTAACCGCCCCAGGTGACCTGCGCTTCCTCCAGCCGGAACGTGGTGAGCGGTTCCAGCACCCCGTCGATGATCACCAGGTACAGTGGGCGCTTATTCAGTTCCTGGTTCTTGGCGTCGAAGTTGGCGTTTGTTGGAATCGGCATCGAAACAATCGTCCGTTGTCAGTTAACCAACTTCCGAAACTTGAGTTTGGTCGAGTACACTCTCGGCGCTTTCCATTCCAGCTGCACTTCGCTGTCCTCCAGCACATAGTTAGCGAAGCCGGTTTGTGCGGCATCGGGGTAATAGGCGAACGCCGCGCCGGTCAAAGCGTGGTCAAGGAACGCGTGCCAGTTGTCGAGATCCGCGCCGGCCTGAATCCATTCCAGAGAGAATTCCAGGAATTCGTCGAGGCGCTCCAGCACTGACTCGCGTACGCCGCAGGCCGCGACGTTGTCGTGCCGGACCGCCGTTTTGGCGTAGCCAGGCTGTTGCCGCGGCGGAAAGACTAAGCTCAACGTCTGTTCCGTGCCGCCGGCGGGGGTGTAAGTGATCTTCGGTAAGCTCATTTTATTCGCCTTCTCGGTGCTAGGGGCTGGGTCCCGGGTTTTCCCTAGCACCTAGTCCCTAGCACCTGGTCCCTTCATTTCACGCGCGCGTGGCCGGCTGTCGCACCACGGTGTAGGCCACCAGGTTCACGTCGCGCTCCGTCACCGCTTGGGAGATGTGGCGCACCAGCTCGTCGATGCCCGCCTGGCCGCCATAGACCGGCCCCTGAAAAATGATCTGCACCGTCTTCTGAGACGTCGTCGTTTCGGTGGTCGCCGCTGACGACTCGCTCGCCGATGCTTCGGATGTGGTCCCACCAGACGACGTAGTTCCGCCTTCGCCCTTGCTCACCTCAGACCCGGCCAGCGCGCGCCCCGCCAGCGCGGCCGCCCCGCCCACCGCGCCGTAGATGGTCGCGGACTTGAAGGCCAGGGCCGCGCCGCGATAGTCCTGTATCGCTAACAGGTAGAAGCCCAGCGCCGTGGAATAGATCGCCCGCACCAGCGCTTCCTGGGCAATTGACCCGAGGGCTTGGAGCGCTGCCTTGCGAAAGGCTTCGCCAATTGATTTCTGCCAGATAATGGCGTTGGCGATATTCGCGCCGAGCGCCGAATCGAACATCAGGAAGCTTCGTCCCAGGCTCGAGCTCAGTGCCTGAGAGGTGTTCAGCACATCCACAAAGCTCGTCACGAGTTCGGTTTTCCAGAGTTGCGCCGCCTGGCGGTTCCGATTCAAGAGGTTGTTCACCGCAGTCAGGTTGACATGGAAATGGTCGGCGAGGCGATCGGCGGTCTGGTCCACCAGTCCCAGTTGCCGGTTCAGCGGCGGCATCGCCTGCGCGGTCTGGGTCAAGGTCCCACTCAGGTTGAGGACGGCGCTTCGCACCCGATTGAAATCTCCCAAGCCTTGTGCCGACCAGCGCATGAGGTCCGAGCCGATTCCCGCAAGATCCCGCGAGAACTGGGAACGGAAGCGCGCGATGCTGGCCTCCGCGCCCGTGGGATCAGCTCCGATCCGAATCAGAAGTTCAGCAGCCGTGTTGGTTGGCATCGTTCACCCGTTCCTGTAGCGCGGATCTTCAGATCCGCGGTTGTCCTACCAGTTCACCTGGCGCATTCGACCTCCTGGCGGCGATGCGCCGTCCAGGCCTGACTCTGTTTCGGCGCACGCCGGGCGCTCGGCTTCGAGGAGACGAGTAGCCGCCGCGAGGTCGAAGTCGAGCGCGAGGACTGGATCGCGGAGGCCAACGAGTGTGCTCGGACGCGCACCGAACTTCTCCGCCGCCAGGGATACAAGCAGAAAATTCTCACTTCGCACGAAACCGCTCCAGCTTGTCGCTGGAGAGGTCCTCCTGCGTAGAACTTGGGACTGGCCCTGGCACGCCCCTGCCAGCGCGCTCCGGTTCCGCCGCGGGCTGGCCCAGGGCGCGGCACGCCCATGCGAAGATGAACGCCCGGTCTTCGACGGGAATATCGTCCAGGCTGATTTCGTCGGACCCCTCGCCGATGGGCGGACGGACGACGCTGGCCTTCACGAGTTGTGCCGCGAAGCGGGCCAGGTCGAGAATCTCCTCGCGGCTGATTTCCGCTCGTGCCTCGGGCGAGAGAACGCCGTCACCCTGGAGCGCCGCGGCCAGCAAGCGTTGCGGGATGCGCCCGGACATGATCCATTCCAGCGGTTCCGGTTTCACGGCGAGAATGGTGGCTCCGCTCGGTAGCAGTAGCGGCTCAGCGCGCGCCTCGCGCGCCGCCCGCGCCGCCGCCTTCCAATCGCCCGCCGTAGCAGTGTGATTCTTTTTCGCCATGTTGCCGTCCTTCGCGTGTGGTCAGCTTTCGCTTTCCATTAACCACTGACACTTGACAACTGCCCTTCCTACGTCTGGCGATAAACTTTCCCTACCTGATCGCCCGCGGCGCGCGACGCATCCGCTAGGCCTTCGAACTTCACCTTGTAGGTGGTTTCCTTGCCCCGCTGGAAGGGAAGCTGGATGGCCTCGGCCTGGTAAGCCTGATAGAGCTGGCTCACCACGTACTTGCCGGCTGCATCGCGACGCGCGGAAATCACCGCCACCGAAGTCTTGGGAATGGCCATGACCCCACCGAAGGAGATCTCCTCGTAGTTCTGCGAGCCCTGCGGCAGGCCCGTGTCAGTCCCCGAAGAGAAGGAGCCATGGACGATGAAGTATTTCAGCTTGGCCAAGTCAGATTCCTTCAGCGTGACCTCGATCGACGCCGCTTCGCCAGTCATGACGACGTCGATGGGTCCGCTAACCTGGTCCGCGGTGACGGACTCGAGTTTCGGCGCCAGGACCACCGTGGCGGCGCCCTCCGTGGCCCCGGCGAAGACCGGCGTGCCGGTCGTCGGCTCGCCCGCGGCATTGATGAGAAGCCGGCTGCCGCTCGCCGGGACATTCACGTTCAGCCACAGCTTGCCCGGACCCTGGTGGATTTTGGTTGCGTCAACATTTGGCATGATGTCCTCCCAATCGTTTCTTGCCTGCTAGTGCCTGGCTACTGCCTGTCGTGCCACCTCTAAATAGGACTCTTTCAGCTTTGCTCATCAGCCGAGCCGCACTACATCTCAGTGCACGAGTGGGCTCGCCTTGTCTGTATCCGACGCAAACGAGACTGTGAGCGCGGAGTGTCTCAACTAAGCACCTTGTCGAAGTACTGCTTCCACCAGTAGAGCAGCGGCCGCAGGAGCGAGATCATCGGTATTGCCCGCCCGTTGTTTGAATCCGCACTAAAAGTAATAGTTTCAGTAAAAGACAAATAAGAATCTCCGTCGCTACTCGCAGCGCCATTGATGTCTAGATACCACCATCTTGCAGCTGCTTGAGTCACGCCATTACCGTCATCGTTATAGACCACCAATATGATACGGTCACCTATGGCGAAGTTCGTGGAGGTCGGGGAGGTGATTGCTGGCGCGGTGCGCACCGCCGCCGAGGTCCCCCACTCGGTGAGCCCGTCGTCGGTCGAGATGCCAAGCGACGAGACGATTCCGCCCTGGGCCACCGACCAGCGCAGCACCTCGTAGCGTAGCCCGCAGTTGCAAGCGTTGTTCGATTCGTATCCCCAGAAATTGGGGGTAACTGTACCACTAATGGTCACGTTAGCGGAAACCGGAGCAGAAACAAAAATCAAGTAATTCCCACCGCTAGGTTTAAATACCCCGCTTCCAGGGTAATATTGACCAGTGATAGGCCCAGCTATTGAATTGTGGTAATAGCCACTTTTAGAACTTCCCTGGGTAGTGTTCATCGTTTTCGCAGACCAACCATCTGCGAGAGGCCTCACAGCCGAACTGACATCTTTAAGAAAAACTTTAGTGGCACTATACGCTAACCCTTGCCACACCAACAATAAAACCAAACAACTAGTTAGTCGTTTCATATTTCACCGTCATGTTCACTGTTACGTCTGCGAGACTAGTTCCGACAGTTACCAAACTTGCCCGGAAACGGTCACCTGGCACGAGAGAACCAACGTTCTGGTCCGGAGCACTACCCTTCACCGCAGTGTAGTTCGAAGCAGCCAACGTCAACACCGATGAGTAGATATCAACCCAAGTGTTCTCCGTCGCACTACACGCTATGCTGCTCACCACGCAACGTTGGATGTTGAATGTCGAACTACCCGAACTTACCGTCCCAACAGTTACCCGCATGTTCGTGATAGCGATGTTTGTTGCGCCCTCTGGGATAGTCAGACGCATGTTCTGCACGCCCGTCCCCGGCGTGCCCGGGAAGAACCACGACAGGTTGTGGATCGAGCGATGCGTGTGGTCGGAGCGCGCCGCCGTGGTGTTATCCCCCGCGTTGTAGGCGGCGGTGCCGTTCGTGCCCGCCGTCACCAAGTCCGGCTTCCCGTTGAAAGCGTCGTACTGCGTCTTGGAGATGAGCCCCGCCGTGACGCTCGCCGTCGCCGCCATCGGGATGTTCAGCGTGTGGGTGTCCGTCACGCTCGACCAGTTCGGCGCGTTGCCCGTGGTCCCCGGCGTGGCGAACGTCTGCGTCGCCGCCGTCAGGGTGTTCAGGGTCGTGATCCCGCTGCCGCCGCCCGACGTGCCGCAGGAGAACGCCTGCGAGGACTGCGTGTAGTTGAGGTGTTTTCCGCTCGTGTCCTGGCAGTCCGGGAGCGCGCTGCTCGCCTGGAAGATCGTCCCGTTGCCGAGCAGCACCGCGTGGTTGGTCGCCGCGCCGTTGACCTGGAAGCCGCCCACGGCGTTGACGAGACCCCCGAACCGAGACGGCGCCGTGCCCTCTGTGTAGATGGCGTAATTGGTGGACCCCACCGTCTGCGCCTGAACGTGAATGCCGTATGCAGTAGTGATGGTGCCCGCGCCCTTGATTGCGCTCAGAGCTTGAAGCGCGACGGCTGAGCCCACGGTGCCCGCGCCCACCGCCGCCAATCCAGCGACGCCCACCGCGGCGGTGAGGGTCCCGCCTGCGGCATCGTGGTAGCCGTAGCCGCGCACACCAATGGCCGACGCCCTCGTTCCGCTGGTGTGCACCGAGACAGCGTCGCCCCAGAGGGTCAATAGGTTCCCTGTTGCCGTGTCCCCGTACTCGGCCTGAAGCGGTGAAGCCACGTAAACCATAGTACTGGGCGTGATGTTGATGCCTCCGGCAGCGAACTGGATCGTCGAGTTCGTCGCGGCTTGGTCGTCGAAGGACCAGGTGAATGAGGCGTTGCCACCGAAGGTCGTCGTGCCCACGGCGGTGCTCAGCCAGTAGGCCGAGATGTTCGTCGGGGTCGAGGCGTCCTTCTGCCACTTGACGTTCACGCCATTCGCTGGAGCGGCAGGAGTTGAATCATCCAGATCGG
>Ga0315274_10004220_pt1 | contig 21188 bp, 14 predicted proteins | sample YL17G02_20_MG_FD_203700 | JGI IMG/M metagenome (GOLD analysis project Ga0315274, IMG submission 203700) | Sediment microbial communities from Yellowstone Lake, YNP, Wyoming, USA - YL17G02_20 | ecosystem: Environmental > Aquatic > Freshwater > Lake > Sediment | place: USA: Wyoming | collected...
GTTCACTTCGTGCTATCCTTTTCATGGCGTGAGTATCCTTTCTGCCCCTCGAGGGCTGTGTGATCCGTAGACCACCAAAGTGTACTCACGCCGCCTTCATTTTTACAGGAGTATAAGGACATCACCGGCGGTGTTTACTGACCGAACTTCCTCTCTATGAGTGGATTCGTGCACCTTCCAGGTTCATCATGGCTACAGCACTGGCCGTAGCGGTGCTGGCGAGCTGCGGCCTGGCAGCTATTCTGCGGAGAGGAGCACCTGGTGTGACGAAGGCTGCTTTGACCGGAGGTTTGGTGGCCTTGATCTTGCTGGAGTATGACGTCTATCTTCCTTTCCCCGTGGCGCCAGCATCGGTGCCAGCTTTCTACGGAGACATTGCTGGGGATGGCGAAGACTATGGCCTATTGGACGTGAGCGAAGCGCCCTACAATCATCGGGGAATGTACTATCAGACCGTGCACGGGCATGGGATTGTGCGGGGCCATGCCTATCGGATTCCGCGGGAGGCCTCTGGTCTGGTTCGTTTCTGTAGCCAGCTCATGAATCCCGAAGGCGAGATCTTTGTCTATGATCCAGTTGAGATATTGAAGCAATGGAAGATCAAGTACGTGGTCCTGCACAAGGATTCCGAGGCGAATGTGCAGGTGCAACGACCTTTTCTTACCGGGCTTCTGGGGGAGTCTGTGTACGAGGATGAGCAGATCATTTCCTTCGCTGTGCGGGGGTATGACAAAGGTGCCCCGGTCGAGACTCCGTTGATGTTGCTGCTGGGGGAGCACTGGCATGACATCGAACGCTCGGGTGATGTCCGATTCCGATGGATGCCGGACATGGCCACGATATATGCCAAGGCTGAAGAGGGAGGCCAGTGCCAGCTCCAGTTTGTGGTGTATCCTTTCCATGAGCCCAGGCATCTACAGGTTTACGTCAAGGAGGACTTGATAGCAGAGTATTACGTTCGCGGGACGGAGACCTATGAGACGCCACCCTTCGCCCTGGCGGCGAAGGAGTGGGTTCCCATCAGGTTTCACATTCCGGAAGGGTGCGAGAAGCCCAGCGACGTGTTGGAGGGCAGTGAAGACGGCAGATGCTTAGGCATGCTGTTCCAGCGGATCACTCTAGAGACTCCCTAGGATCGCCCCTGCTTGCAGCCTGGGTTCCGACTGTTGAGGCCTGCGCCGCCGGGGCGAGGTTAGTGGGTCGGTCGGCGGGGCGAAAGACTCGGCTATGACGAAGGTATTGTCGGCACTCCGTGGGTGGGCAATGCCTGGGGGCGCGAAGTCCAACTGGCGCATATTCTTGCTCGTCCTGATGGGATACTGCGCGCTTACCGTGATCCTCACTTATCCCGCGGCCTTCCACATCTTGACGCATCCCGCTGGCAGCACAGATGCCTACGAATATGTCTGGGAGCAGTGGTGGGGCAAGACAGCGCTGCTGGACTTGCATACCAACGTAGCCAATCTGACTTCACTCTACTACCCTCAGGGGGCGTATCATCCTGTAGTCTGGTCGGACGCCTATCTGTTTCTGCTCTCCATACCTCTGGCTCTCGTGTCGGGCGCGGTGCTGGCCTACAACCTGCACTTCTTCGCCAGCTATGTGTTGACGGGCTTCACGACCTACCTGTTGTGCCTGGGCTTGACCAGGCGGCAGGGGGCATCCTTCGTGGGGGGCCTCATCTTCGCCTTCGCCCCCATCAGGTCCGATCATGCCGCCCATGGCATGTTGAGCCTAATGATTACGTACTGGTTGCCTCTGTATGTCCTGTCCTTGATTTGGCTATTCAAGAAGCCTGGCGCCCGTAACGGTGTGCTATGTGGTATCTTCCTGGGTTTGTCGGTTCTGTCCAGCCCCCTGCACTTGCTGCATTTTGTGGTCCCCTTCACCTTGGTGTTCCTGCTTTATCAGCATCTTGCCGCCAGAGGACGATTGTACAATGCTCCGTTCATCAGAGGCTTTGGCTTGGCCCTGGCGATAGCAGGGGCCATGGTCGTGTTGCCTTATCTGCCCCTCTTGCAGACGGGTGGTTCAGCAGAGTCGAGTTCTCTCGCCAGGCAAGGGATACTCTCCCATTCCGCCGACCTCTTGGGTTTCTTGGTTCCTCCGTCATCTCAGGTATTGGTGGAAAGGGTTCCGGTGCTATCAGCCCTGGTGGCCAGGATAATGCCGGAAAGCGGCTACACGGTGTATCTGGGATTTGTTCCTGTGCTTCTTGCCTCGGTAGGCGTCTGGAGAATAAGGAGCGGGGCGAGGTTGTGGGTGATTCTGGGGTTGGTAGGTGTGGTTCTCTCTTTGGGCCCTCTGCTCAGACTCGGTGGCCGGTTGGTCGAGTACTCTGTCGCGGGGGAGACCGGTTTCGTAGTGCTTCCCGGAGCCTTACTTGCTGAACTGCCCTTCTACAGTCTGATTCGCGCCCCGGGTAGGTTCGCTGAGGCCACCATGCTTTCCCTCGCTGTTCTGGCAAGCTATGGCCTCTCGGCGCTCTTCTCGGCTGCTGGCCGACGTACGCTGCACTCGTTCCTGGGGATCGCAGTGGTACTGGCCGTCTGCCTGGAGTACGCCTCTTATCTGCCCTTTCCGGTGGTAGACTTGCCGATTCCAGACTTCTATGAGAAGGTGCGGAGGGATGGCAAGGACTACGGTATTCTGGACGTCGGGTCGGAGACGTTGAATCACCAGGGCATGTACTATCAGACGGTGCATGGCCATCCGATCGTCCGTGGCTATATCTACCGCTTCCCGCCACAAGTGAAGCCCTATCTGCGCTTCGTGGATCAGCTTGTGCAGCCGGAACCTGACACAGTGAGCCATGATAACGCCGTCCAGATTCTGAATCAGTTGAACATAGGATATGTCGTGCTTCACAAGTTGTCTCCCAGTACTGTGGAAACTTTCAGGCCTTACTTGTCTCAAGAGATGGGCGGTCCAGTCTATGAAGATGAGCAGATTGCGGCTTTTGCTGTGCCAGCGAGCGAGCCGACAGAGGTGGGAGGAATCCCGCTTGTGGCTTTGGGTGAGCAATGGCATTCTATGGAATACATCGACGGGGTCCCTTCGCGCTGGATGGTGAACGACGCAACGCTCTACGTGAAAGCCGAGACGGAGGGACCGTACCAGGTGGCACTGGTTGTGCATCCTTTCAGGGAGTCCAGGCACTTACAGATCTTTGTCAACGAGGAACTGGTGGAAGAGTATGAAGTCGGGGGGCTGCAAGACTATCTGACCTCTCCCTTTGTGTTGAAAAGTGACCAGTGGACCCTCATAAGGTTTCACGTTCCGGAGGGGTGTGAGGTGCCCAGCCAGGCGACAGAAGGCCAGGAGGACGACAGATGCTTGAGCATGCTCTTCCAGGCCTTGGATGTTCTTGTCGTTGAGACGGAGGCGTAGCTGACGGTGAGGCAGCAATCTGGCATCTCCTCCGGCGAGGGGTCGCGGAGAGGGGGACAGGGGATCCAAGAGACCCTGGGGGAGCCATCCCTATTCCAGCGGTTAGTTGTGCTCGCTATCCTGCTGCTCCTGATGGCTGGTGGCTTCTATCTGCGGCTCAGCTACGCGCGCACCACCAGCCCCTACATAGACGAGTACACCACCATCTGGGTGGCCCAGAGGACTGTGGAGCACGGATACCCCGTCTTCCCCACTGGCGCCATCTATGCTCTGGGTCTGCCATTCACCTACCTCGATGCTCTCCTCTTCTTGCTCTTCCAATCCAGCGAGCTCATGGCCAGGATACCGAGTGTGATCATCGGTGTGTGCACGATACTGAGCGCATACCTGGTGGGGAAGAGGATGTTCTCAGCCCACGAGGGTCTTCTCGCGGCGGCGATGGTGGCCTTTGCCCCTCAGGCCGTACTCTGGGGAGGCCGGGCCAGGAACTACGCACTGATACAGTTCATCGTACTCTGGGCAGCGTACCTGTTCTACAAATGGGCCATCTCCGGAGAGGGCGACAGGTTTGGCTGGCTGTTCGTGCTGGCGTTTGGCGCAGGGGTCTACACCCACAATGTGGCTATGCTGCTGTATCCCGCGTTTCTAGTTTGTGCCTTGTTCCGGCGAGGCTGGCGGTGGTTCTTTCGACGGAACGTAATCCTGGCCAATCTGGTCTTGGTAGCAGGCATGGCCGGCAGTCTGTATCTGTACCGACGGTTGCGTCCCCCGGGCTGGGGTGAGGTGGGCGAGGGACGGCTGGAGGTCGGTGTCTCCTTCAATCTGGTGGGCGCCATTCAGCGGTACAAGCCCTTCTTCCTGGGCTTGGATGATCTGCCTTTCGCTGCTGTTCTGACGGTCTTGTGCGCTGTGGCGTTGGCGTATCTGCTGCTGCGGGCGGCCAGAGCGCGGAGCTTTACCTCAATACTATCTCCCTCCAACGAGGTCGCCCCGCTGGCCTACCTCGGCCTGCTTTTCACCCTGATCGTCCTGGAGATGGTTTTCGTGGTCAATGAGCGACGCTGGAGCCCCCGCTATTTCTTCATCGAGGCGCCTTTGTTCTACCTCATAGCCATCAACGTGCTCTCGCGCATGATCGGTTTCGGAGAGCGATGGTTGCGGGAGCGCGGCTGGCTGAGCACAGCCCACTGGAATCGCTGGAGGGACCGGGCCAAACTGGTCGCAACGGCACTGGGTATTCTCGTGATTGGCGTGCTCTCGTGGCCGGCGGCGACCGCAGCCATCGCCAAGGGGGAGTATGGGTATGACCGTGCCTTTCGGTACGTGCTGGAGAAGCGCCAGCCGGGAGACAAAGTGATGACCTTCGCCGTCTCGCCTTGCGCGCTGTACCTTGGCGAGGACGGGTGCGATTACGTAGCCATCGAGAAGGACTTCCACAGCTACGCCACCCAAAGGGATGGGCAGTGGATTGAGGCCTGGGCAGGGGTGCCGATCCTGTTCACCGATGACGCACTTCAGGAGGCAGTAGAGAGCGGCCCGCGAACCTGGTTCGTGGTTGACGAATCTCGGTTGAGGACTCGATACACTCACGACTTCATCCAGTATGTGTGGGACCGTATGGAGCTGGTAGCCAAGGAAGGTGGGGTCTTCGTCTTTCTGGCGGAGAGCCCTCCTCCGCCTCCATTGGCCATCCAACGTTCGCTACACTACAATCTTGGTGACAAGGTCGCCCTGCTAGGATGCGGTCTGAGTTCCAGGGATCTCGAACCGGGCGGCGTCTTGGACTTGTCCCTGCGTTGGCAGGCGTTGACGCACATTCTCGAGAGTTATAGCGTCTTCGTGCATCTGGTGGATGCAGAAGGTCGGATGTGGGCCCAGCACGATGGGGTGCCTTTGCTTGATTTGCACCCCACAACGCACTGGGTCGAGGGGGAGATCGTCTCGGACCCTCGGGAGTTGGTGCTTCCAGCGGAGATCCCTTCAGGCAGGTACCGTGTGCAGACGGGCATGTATCTTCCTGAGACGATGGAGCGTCTTCCCGTCTACGGAGAACAGAGGGAGCTGTTGGGGGATGTGGCGGTTCTGGACTACGTGCGTGTTGTCGATGCGGTGCCAGAAGACGTTTCGCCACAGCATGCGGTGTCCTACGGTCTGGGCGCGGAAGTCACGCTGTGGGGCTACGATCTTGATGCGCGGGACGCGCGACCGGGAAGCAAGGTCCGTGTAATCCTCTACTGGAGAGCTGAACGAGAGATGGAGGAGGATTATACGGTCTTCGTGCACCTGGTGGACGATGAAGGCGGAATATGGGGGCAGCAGGACAACGAGCCAGAGGGGGGATTCTACCGTACCTCGTTCTGGGAAACAGGCGAGTTGGTGAGAGACGAATACGAGTTCGTTATCGACATGGCGGCGCCAGAGGGAGAGTATCAGATAGAGGCCGGAATGTACATCCTGGCCACGGGGCAACGTCTACCCGTAAGCCAAGAAAGTCTGCAGACTTTGGGCAACAGCGTCGTGCTGGGCTCTGTGGAAGTGGCCGATTGAGAGGACCCACAATGCAATTGATGTCTTCGACTCGCCATTTCCTGTTTGGCTGATATCAAGAAGCGGGATCTTTGAATGCGTGCGAGCGTGAATTGCAGTGGCGAAAAGCGGAAGGGATGGCCATCCTTGCGCGTTGCGTTGCCGCTAGGCCTTCTGGCTGTGTCGTTTCTTGCATACGTGTTGCCGCTCGTTCTTCGCTGTACTAATAACTTACGGCTGATTGGGACCTTCAATTTCGATGAGGCTACCGCTGTTGATATCGTGATGGACATGGTCGCAGCACGGAGTCTGCTCCCGGCAAGCGAATCTATGTACGGTGGGATGTATTTCTATGTTGGATATGCCTTCGTATCGCTCGTCGGGATGATCGTGGGGCAGATAACGGTACCGCACGTGATTGTCTCTCTACGGTTGGTCGCCGCCTTGTCGGGCCTCCTGTGCATTCTGCTAACCTATGTGCTGGCCAAGAAGATGTATGATGCCGGGGTAGCCTTTCTGGGGGCGGCTTTCCTGGCTGTCACCCCGATCTTCTTACGATGGTCTGTCAGTGCTCATCCTGATACTCTTCAGGTATTGTTCACCATCGCCTGTGTTTACTGTTGCTACCTCTTGACCCAATCGTACTCTGTCAAGAACCTGGTTTTGGCCTCGGCCATGGCAGGTCTGAGCTTTGGCACCAAACGTGTCGGTTTCATATTGGTGCCAGTAGTGCTCTTGGCCTGCCTTCTGTCCTTGCTGGCCCAGCGAAGGCGGACAACCCAGGCACTGGGTTGGAGAACGCTTGTATGTAGGTTTATCATCGGTTCTGCGATTGCGGGCCTCGTCTTTGCCAGCGTGTTCATTATTACCAGCCCGACCGTGATAACCCAGTACGACCAGTTCAGGGCCAGGCTTCTGACCGAAGAAGAGCGGCTTGCCTGCGGCGTCGAAGGACTCCATACGAACGCGCTTCGCTGGCTGCAGGTATTGGCTCAGGATCGGGTGATGACGGGCTTCGAGCTTGCACTTATTGGGGCGTGTATGGTGACCGTAACGCTGTCGCTTCTGCGAGAACGGGGCCGAGGCTTCTTCAACCACGCAAGTGGTCCCAGCGTTGTGGTTGCCGGGGCTGCCCTGTTCCTGTTGTACTTGTCCCTGGAAATCTGTGTATATTACCCACGGTACGTACTTCCCATTCTGCCTTTTTTGGTTATATTCGCCTCCTTTGCAGCTTTCTACTTCATACGGCTCAACGCGCCCCATCGCCTGCTGGCCTACTCGCTGAAGGTCGCAGTGATCTGCGGGGTTCTTCTTGCTTTCTGGCCCAAGATCACCTTTGCTCTGACTTTCTTCACCGAGACCCTGGACAAGATGAATGACAGCCGTGTGGTGGCAGGGCAATGGCTGGAGGCAAACTTCCCTCCGGATACCGTCATCACCTACGACAAAGGTGCCTACATTCCACCAGCTTTTGAGGCAGCTTACATATCCTGGGGCCAGACAGTGGAGTTCGTCACCCAACACGAACCTGGGGTCATCGTAGTCTACGATGAAGTACGTCAAAGATTCACCACCCCAGAAGAAGGCTTGGGATATGTAGATGATGCGGAACTATCTTGGCAGGCGTGGTCCTTCTATTCTCAATTGGAATCTGGGGACTTGCCCTGTTTCCAGCTCGTCCAAGCCTTCGATCGGATCAGGATCTACAGCAGGGAAGAAAGCTGCTCTTTGGAGCCAGAACACATGGGGGCCGCATTGACGCAGGGATGTGTATCCTAGCCACAGAGCAGCGTGAACCTGTGATCGGTGTGGATGGGCCAAATCCCTGGTGACAGAATCTGCTGGGCCCGATCGAGGTAACAAAGTGAGGGGGCTCACATGGTGCAACGGAAGGGTTCGGGGGGGAGCCAGGAGTTGAATGGGGAAGGCTGGGTCCATCTTTCAGTAGTGATTCCACTGCTGGACGAGCGGGAGAGTATAGGGTCTCTCCACTCGAGTCTCATCGCTGTACTCGGTGCCCTCGGCAAGGAGTACGAAATCATCTTTGTCGATGATGGGAGCGAGGACGGTACCTTTGGGATCCTCAAGTCGCTCCACGAGAAGGATCCAGAGCACATCCGGGTGATCCAGTTCCGCCGCAATTTCGGAAAGACCGCCGCTCTCACAGCCGGGTTCAGGCAGGCCAGAGGCGAGGTGGTGATCACCATGGACGCCGATCTCCAGGACGATCCTCGGGAAATCCCTGGCCTTCTGGACAGGCTGAGCGATGACTACGATCTGGTGGTAGCCTGGAGGCACGAACGGCGAGATCCCCTTTCCAAGAGGCTGCCCTCCAAGATCGCCAATACGGCCGTGTCCGCGCTGACGGGGGTGCGAATTCACGATCTAAACTGTGGCTTCAAGGCCTACCGACGGGAGGTCGTGCAGGACCTGAAGTTGTACGGCGAGCTACACCGTTTCATTCCGGTGCTGGCTCACTGGCGGGGATACAGAGTGACGGAGCAGAAGGTGGTACACCGTCCCAGGCAGTATGGGCAGTCCAAGTACGGGTTCGAGCGTCTGGGGCGCAGTTTCCTCGACTTTGGGATGGTCCTGTTCCTCACCTACTATCTCAAGCGTCCCATGCATCTCTTCGGTACCCTCGGAGCGCTCCTCTCTCTCTTCGGTTTCGCCATCGGGCTGTACCTCACCGGCTTGTGGGTGGTCGGCGAGGGCATCGGGTGGCGCCCCCTGCTGTTCCTCGGGATCCTGGCCATGGTCGTGGGTGTGCAGATGGCGTCCATCGGCTTGCTGGGCGAGATGATCAGGAACTTCGCCTACGATCCCGAGGAGGAGTACTCTATCCGCCGGCTGCTGTCCTGATTGGTGGGGCATCGATGAGCAGGTTGTTCGCGGGTTTTCCCCGGAGCACGAGGAGAGCCACATATGCAGTTGCCACGCTACTTCTGGTGGCGTCTCTGGCGCTGCTTTTTGCCTTCCCTGCGCCGAAGCCCTACATCGAGGCTCAGATTGAGCTGCGAGGATGGAACCGCGAGGGAGGCGTTGCCGTCGGCGCCAGTGAGGAGCGGGGCGTTTCTCTCGACTGGGTGACCGAGGAGGAGGCGCTGCTGGCGGTTGTTGCGCCCCGAGATGCCCTCATCACCGTGTCCTCGGAACAAGGTGCCATCACCTTCACCATCCATGAGCTCATCATGTACGGAGAGAGGGAGTGGATGGCAGCCGAGGGTCCGCTGAGTGCGAAGATCCTTGGCGGAAAGGTGGTGGACTGGCACCCGAGTCTCGCTCAAGAGGCATACGTAGCTCTATACGACAACCGGTTCGTTCTTGCCCTCCTCGGCGCCTTCTCTCTGGCCTACGTCTACGTTCGATCACAGGACAGATTCCGGCGTCTGGCTCCGTTACTGATCATTTGCTGCCTGCTGGTCTACCAGGTACTCTTCTTCCTCGATCTGACGCCTACCCTGTATTGGGATACCCCCCTCTCCGATCCCTTCGTCAAGGCGTGTCTGATGGCGCAGATGATCTGCTCCCTCGTGCTCATCGTGCTCTGGTTTCCCGTGAGAGCGCTGATCGGCAGAGCGAAACCAGACCTGCTGGAACGTGCTGACAGGTTCATCGAGAGGTACGGCCTCCTCATCCTGGTGGCGGTTCCCATTGTCCAGCACGTGATTGGCCACGGTGTGTTTGGGTACAACCTCCAGCCCACCGACGGCAGGTACACCTACATGGATTGGGGCCGGACCATGCTGGACAAGGGGTTCCTCACCTTCCTCTCGAGAGGCCTGTTGAGGCGCATGGAGACTCCGCTGCTCAGCGCGGTGTGGGCGCTCTTCTACAAGGTCACGGGGAATGGTTATGTCGCCTCAGCCCTGGTGCCGATGATGTACTTCGAACTGGCGGTCGTCTGCACCTACCTTCTGGCGAGGGCGCTCTTCGATCGCCGGGTGGCGTTCTACGCCGGGTTGTTCATCTCGCTGAGCCCTCTGTTCTCCTTTGCCAGCTACTTCGTGATGATTGATGTCCCGAGCGTGGCCATGGCCGCTTTCACCCTTTGGCTGTTTCTCATGGCCCTGAGGCGCAAGAGTATGCTTCTGGCCGTGGCTTCTGGGGTGTGCCTGTTTCTGACAGCCATGACCAAGGTGACTGCGCTCTACTGCGCTTTTCTGGTAGTTGTGCTCCACTTCGTCTCGGCCACCCGCCAGAGGAAGATCTTGCTGACCAGTCTGGCCTTCGTGGTTCTGCTGCCTATCGCCATCATGACGCCCTACTTTCTACAGCATGGATTGTCCATGCAGGCGTTGCAAGCCAGCGGGGAGGATTTGGTGGGGTGGGCCAAGCGCCCGATGTTCCAGATCAGGGAAAACGAGCCGGCCGACTGGAACGAGATGGTCCTCAAGTCCGGCCAAACCCACTTCTACATGGGCCCTGTCCCCAGGCTATTCTACTTCCGGTATCTGGTGAACGGGGTTGGTTTCCCCATAGTCTTCTGGGGCGTCATGGTGCTGGTCCTCGCCATCGAGCAACGGCTCGCAGGACACGGGGATGCCGGGTCTCTCGGGCGTGATAGCGCGAAGTTGTGGGCGTTGGTCGTCTGGATACTGCCACTGCTGGCGTTTCTATCGCTGTGGTCCATGAGGAACACCAGGTTCTCGTACGGCGCCTTTCCAGCCTACGCCATGCTTGGTGCGTACGGCTTCGTCCTGTTCAAGTGGGATAGGCGTTTCGAGTACGTGAAGCACACCGGCCTGGTTCTGGGGATCTCGGTAATCATGCTCTCCACTCAGAGCGCAGCCCACTACTACAACGTCTCCTACTTGAAGAACGCTGACTATCGAGACCCAATCTTTATCGAGAGCTCGGAGCCCTACTACTACATACATCGTCACTACTCGGGTTGGCACGTGGGCTGGAAGGGCGGTGGCGCCGATCACCAGTTCACAGGTTTGATCAGCACGGATGGGCGCTTCGAGGAGGTGCGGCCCTTTGAGCTGGAGCAATATCCAGACGTCCTAGAGGTCTCAGAGTCCGACACGGTAATCGAGTTCGACACGTGGACCCGGGCTGGTGAGGACGGGTGCGACTTTGTGATCGAGGGTGGTACGTTTGTCGCCTTCGATTTGTTGATCGATGGGGGATCGTACCCGGATCGTGTCTATGTCTACACGGGATCGATAGGAATACAGAGAGAGGTTGCCCCCAGCTTACCGCTCACCGTGCAGGTGGACTGAGGAGCAGGGATGAGCGGGGAGCGAAGGGTATTCGTCGTGGCGTGGGATGGAGCGACGATGGACCTCCTGGGACCTTGGTGCGAGGAGGGATTGCTTCCCACTCTGCGAGGGATCCTGGAGAGGGGCACGTCCGGGAAGCTTCGCTCCACCTATCCGCCGTTGACCGGTCCGGCCTGGGCCTCCTTCATGACAGGTAAGTCGCCGGGGAACCACGGCGTGTTCGAGTTCTTCCATCGCCGGGAGGGCAGCTATAGCCAGGCTCTTAGCGGACCTTCTTCCATAGGGGGCAGATCGCTATGGAGACTGCTGAGCGATGCGGGGAAGAAGGTCGGAGTGATGAGCGTGCCGCTTACCTATCCTCCGGAAGAGGTGAATGGGTTTCTCATCACGGGTCTGCTGACGCCCCACGACTGCTCCGACTGGGCCTACCCACGGGAACTGATCGATGAATTGAGAGACAATGTGGGCACGTACTTGATTCATCACGACGAGAAGTATACCAAGTCGAACGTTGATAACCTGCTGGAGGAGGAGTACCGTATCCTCAAGAGCAGGACCGAGGCCGCACTGTACCTGATGAAGGCCAAGGAGTGGGACTTCTTCATGGTCCACTACTACGGCCCGGATCGTATGACCCACGAGTTCTGGCACCTGATGGACCCGTCCCACCCCCAGCATGATACCCGTGAATGCGAGCGATACGGAAACCCGGTGCTACCCTTCTTCCAGCAACTCGATGCCGATCTGGGCTGGCTTGTGTCCGAGTTGAGTGAGGACGACGTGCTGATGCTGATGTCGGATCACGGGATGGGTCCGGTCACCAAGTTCGTCAACGTCAATTCGTGGCTCCTGAAAGAGGGCTTTCTGGCGGTGAAGAGGAACGTCAGGTCGAGACTCAGGTATGCCCTCTTCCGCTCAGGCTTCAACTACTATGCTTTGGGCAAGCTAGTGTTGAGGTTGGGCTGGGGGAAGCGAGCCGTCCAGGTAGGCCGGGGGAGGCGACAGCAGTTGCAGGAGCAGGTGTTCTTCTCCTTCAGAGACGTGGACTGGTCCAGCACGAGGGCCTATTCGATGGGTAACTACGGGCAGATCTTCGTCAACCTCAGGGGACGTGAACCCGAGGGATGTGTTAGTCCGGGCCATGAGTACGAGGGGTTGCTGGACGAGTTGACGGAGAGGTTGCACGGTCTGGAGGACCCCGACAGCGGGGAGAAGGTGGTGGAGCGCGTCTTCCGCGCCAGCGATCTGTACAGCGGCAGGTACGTAGACAGAGCTCCAGATCTGATGTTTCTGACCCGGGGGATGGAGTACAAGGCGCTGGGCCTCTCCGATTTCACCTCGCCCCGCGTTTTGGAGCCTGTCTATGGTTGCACCGGCAATCACCGGATGGAGGGCATCCTGGCAGTGCAGGGCCAGGGAGTGGTGAACGAGGCCCGCACCGCGGTCGGTGCGGCGATTGAAGATCTGGCCCCTACCATACTCTATCTGCTGGGCGTTCCGGTGCCTCCAGACATGGATGGGCGTGTTTTGGAGAGCGTCTTCACCCCGCAGTTTGTGAGCACACACCCGGTAGAATACGGTGAGACTACGCAGTCGGCCCCGCAAGGTAGAGGCTATTCCCTGGAGGAGGAAGAGGAGCTTGCCCAACGGTTGAAAGGGCTGGGCTACGTCTGATGCTCGCGTCAGAGCCCGAGCAGAGGCGGCCATGGGGGATGGTGACAGAATACTGATCGTTGTGCCTGCCTACAACGAGGCGCAGAACATAGGCACGGTCATTCGCAGCGTGCGAGAGGTGGTGCCCGCTGCTGATATCCTCGTGGTCGACGATGGTTCGCCCGACGCCACAGCGGCGGTAGCTCGGCAGGCCGGAGCCAGGGTGATCTCACTACCCTTCAATCTGGGATATGGGGTGGCGTTACAGACCGGGTTCAAGTATGCACTCGAGAGGGGCTACGACTACGTAGTGCAGATGGACGCGGACGGCCAGCATGAGCCGATATCGGTGCTGGACCTGATCGCCGAGGTGCGCCAGGGTACGGCGGACGTGATCTTGGGTTCTAGGTTTCTGGGCTCGTCCACCTTCAAACCGCACTTCGCCAGGAGACTGGGAATCTCGCTCTTCCGAGCCATCGTCTCGGGAGTTGTAGGACAGAGTATCACCGATCCGACGTCTGGGTATCAGGCTCTGAACAGGAGAGTCCTGCGACTCTACGCCACCGAGGCCTATCCGGTGGACTATCCAGATGCCGATGTCCTGATCATGGTGCACTTTGCGGGTTTTAGGATCAAAGAGATCCCCGTCGTGATGTACCCTGGGGCGGCGCACCGGAAGTCCATGCACAGCGGCCTCAGGCCGCTGTACTACGTTTTCAAGATGTTCCTGTCCATCCTGGTCACCTTGATGCGACAGCGAAGGTATGAGGTAGGGGGGAAGTCCCAATGGAAATGAAGCCTCGGTTTGTGGCCCTGGCCATCAGCGTCGTGCTGATGGTCCTCATCGTGGAGCTGGTGCGGCGGCGCAAGCTGCGTGAGGAGTATTCGTGGTTGTGGCTATCGCTGAGCCTGGCTATGTTCATTCTGGCGTTGTGGCCAGGGTTCCTCCGCTTCGTCACAGGTCTGATAGGGGCAGTTCTCTCCACCTCCACGTTGTTCTTCTTCGCGCTACTCTTCCTGATGCTGATCAATATCCAGTTCTCAGTGGAGATCTCCTCCTTGAGAACGCAGGTGAAGAACCTGGCTCAGCAACTGGCCACCACGCGGGAGGGGGCGGAAAGGAGCTCTGTCGCTGCTGAAGGGCCGGATGATGTAGACTGGGGACAGGGAGGATCTGGAGACAGGCTGAGGGGCCTGGGGTAAGTCACTTCACTGGCAACACGACATGAAGATATGTTTCTACGGCAATCAGCTGGGATTTATCAGTGGAAGCCATAGACACGTCCTGGGTCTGGCCGGGAGGTTCATGGCCGAAGGCCATGAGGTCACGGTGGTCACGAAGGGTCGGGACAGAAGGGTATTCGTCCTTGAAGGTGTGAGATGCGAGGCTGTGTCCCTGGAGAGCGTGGAGACTCTAGCCAGCTACTTCGTGGAGTTCCCCGTCCGGTCTCTGCTGTATTTCGCCAGGCACAGGGGTTTCGACATTATCCATAGCATGGCCAGCTATCATCTATTCGCGGTTCTGGCGAGACTGGTGGGTACTGTGGCCAGAACCCCGGTCGTCTACGGGGTGGTATCGCCAGCCACTCGTGCCATCAACCTGTTGGGTTTCCCCAGGCTGATTTGTGCGAGCAGAACCATCCAGGCACAGTTGGGGGAGAAGGCGGTATTCGTACCTCACAGCATCGACCTGGCGAGCTTTGACACAACGGCTCGATACGACTTCGGACGGGACGGGAACTTCACTGTGGGCAGCATGGGCTCGCCTCTGGGGAGAAGGGGCTTTGAACATCTCATCAGGGCGATGCCCCTCATCCTCGAAGAGCACCCAGAGATTCGGCTTGTCCTCGCCGTCGAACACCCACAGATCAGATATCAGCCGTTTCTGCAGCGCAGGCTGCAGCAGCTGCGGGACCTGATCCAGCGTGTCGGGGTGTCAGATCATGTCAAGCTCGTGGGGGAGGTCGATGTGGCCAGATTCTTCAACTCCCTCGACGTATTCGTCTACGCTGTGCAGACCACCAAAGGGATGATCGACATCCCACCCACCATACTTGAGTGCCTGGCCGCGGGCTGCGCCCTGGTCACCTCTCCCAAGGGTGGCATCTTGGAGGTGGTTCGCGACCACGAGAACGGGCTGGTCGTCGGCGAGGACGAGTACGACCAGCCGGAGGCCTATGCGGACAGGATCGTCGAGCTCATCGAAAACAGGGACTTACTGTCGCGGATCCGGAGCAACGCCCGCCGCAGCGCAGAGCCTTACGACGTGAGCCAGATTGCGCCCCAGGTAATGCGGGTCTACGAGGAGGTACTGGGGTGCAGGGAGTAGAAAGGGAGGAGCGGAAGGGCCGTCTCCGCGGGCGGCCTCTGCGCTGGGTGCTGTCAGTCCTTGGGATCCTGGTCTTCGCGGCGATCGTCTACTACGGGGGAGTCGAGGCCCTGACCGTGGTGGCGCGGGCCAACGTCTTGTATCTGCTGTGCGCCTTTGCGTTTTCGGCCAGCGGCGATGTTCTGACCTCACTGAGATGGGGAGGAATAGTCAACGCCCTCGAGGGCAAGGTAGTTCAGTCCAGGCTCAGCTACCTTTACTATGTGATGCTCGGCAAGATGTCCAGTATGCTTGTCTCTCAGTACGTCGGGGACTACGGAGCCAGGCCTCTGGCCCTCAAGGCGTCAAGCGGAACAGCGCTCGGTAAGGGATTCTACTCGGTGCTGCTGGACAGGCTCTTCGACCTGATTCTCTCTCTGCTGTTCGTTGGGCCGGCCGCGTTGTGTTTCCTGAAGCTGATCCCGCCATATTCGGTTGTGCCTGTGAGTGTCGTCGTCGCTGCTGTGTACTGGGCAGTTGCGGCCAAGAACTACCGCCTCTTGACAGCCTGTCTCGGGGGCATCGTTTCTGTGATAGAGCGCAGGAAGGTATGGGGACCCGTGCCGGCGAACCTGACGGCAAGACTGGTGGAGACACTGCAGGGTGCAATACGCGGCCTGGAGGACATCGGCCCTCGAGGCATCTTGCGGGCGAATCTGCTGACCTTTGGCCGATATGTGGCCATGGCTCTGCGGGCCTACTTAATCTCCGCTGCGCTGAACCTGTCCATGCCCTTCTGGGTTGTGTTCCTTGGCCTGGGCATAGTGCGCTTCACCCTTGTGTTTGCAGTGGCGCCGGGCAGGCTGGGCGCGATGGAGGTGGGATGGTATGGTTTGCTGGCCCTGGCCGGCCTGGAAAACTCCATCGTCATTCCCTTCCTCATAGGGTTGCGGGTGTACGGCTTCCTTTTCAACGCCGTGCTATCGTTGGGAACTCACCTGGCGGTGATGGCGGTCCCGCGCAGGATACCCTCATAGCCACCCGGTCGTACGCTCCAGGATGGCGACGTCAACGAGCCGGGGCAGGTAGGAGGGCAGCACCGTGTACATCATGTCGATAGACCTTGAGTCATGGCTTCATCGCCCGATTTTCCAGATCCCCCCGGAGAGGCAGACCAAGCTCGAAGATGCAGGGTTCATCCCCAGGGCGGTCGAGCTGCTGCTCGAGAGACTGGACAGATTCAACGCGAAAGCCACTTTCTTCTGCCTGGGGAGCGTCGCAGAATGGTATCCAGAGGTCATCGAAGCGATAGTGGCGCAGGGGCATGAGCTTGCGGTGCACGGGCACACACATAGACCCCTTCATGAGCATACTCGCGCGACCTTCGAGGACGAGGTCAAGCGGACTGTGAGCATCTTGACCCAATGTGGTGAACGGCCGATTGGCTTTCGGGCGCCGACTTTCAGCCGGGCTCCGTTTCTTTACGAAGTACTGGAGAACAACGCGTTCAGATACGATTCCTCAATCCTGCCCGTACGAACGCCGCTCTACGATTGGTCCATGTACAATGGTTCTGACCCCTTCTGGGCGACATCGGGCATCTTGGAGATACCTCTGTCGATCCACAAGGTTCCTTTGCTGGGGAGGGTCCCTGTGGGCGGGATCTACCTCAGGCTGCTGGGCGGGCTTGTAGATACTCAGCTTCTGAAGAGGGTAGAGCGGACATACGGCATCGCAGTGTTCTACATTCACCCGTGGGAACTGTTGCCGAATCCGCGCGTTCGTCTTCCTTTGGCCAAGAGGACCGTGGCGTACTACCGGATCCCAGCCCTGCACGCCTTCGAGAGGGTGCTGAGTTCTTTCGCCTGGACGGATTTCCGCGATTCGCTGGACCTCCTGACCCAGAGACTGATCGATCCTACTCCCGGAAACGGACGATGACGGAAAGCAGCGAAACCGGCGGACAGGGATGGACAGCACGCCAGTATCGACCGGGTGATGAACACCAGATCCTTCTCCTGCGCAGTCTGGTGTTCGGGGTCGTGGATGAACAGAGAAACACCGCTGAGTACTGGAGATGGGAGTTCCAGGATTGTCCGGCTGGTCCGGCGACGATATGGGTCGCTGAGTCGGAAGAGGGCATCGTAGGCCACTACGCGGTCCGTCCTGTCAGGATGTTGTGCGCTGGAGAATTGATCCTGGGGAGCACCTCCATCGATGCCATGACCCATCCCGACTACAGGCGGCAGGCTGTATTTGCCACCCTGGGTCAGAGCGCCTACGCCGAGGTGGAGCGTGAAGGCCCGGCTGTAACCTACATCTTTCCCAGGAAGATCTCGATGATAGGCACTATCGAGAAGTTCGACTGGAAATACCTGTGTTCGCTGACGGTCTTCGCCAAGCCTCTGGATGCTTCTCGGGTGGCAGAGCGGTTCATTCGCAGGAGTACGGTGCTAACCCCGGTGCGCGCGCTGTTCACGGGGTTGCTCCGGCCCTTCTCCAGACCTGCCAATCCGCCGCCAGATGAGCACCTTGAGACAAGGCGGGTTGAGAGGTTCGATTCTCGTTTCGATGATCTCTGGGCAAGGGTCGCCCCCAGGTATGCCGTCGCCTTGGTCCGAGACAGCACCTACTTGAACTGGCGTTACTCCGACAACCCAGGTCGGGACTACCGAACGCTGGCCGCGGAGCGGGGTGGCGAGGTCGTGGCCTACGTTACTCTCAGGTGTATGGAACAATACGGACTGCGAGGAGGGATGATCGTCGATCTGCTCGCTGCGCCTGGCGAAGAGGAAGCGCTCTCGTCACTGCTCGGTCATGCGGAGCGCTTCTTGAGGGAGCAGCAGCGGGACATAATGGCGTGCCTGCTCAATGGCGACGACAGGTATAGGCGCTTATTGAGGAAGCACGGCTTTCTCCCTTTGCCCGCAAGGATGGGATTCAAGGAGTGGTACTTCGGCTACCGGATCAACCGGGCAATCGTGAGCGAGGAGCTTTGCGCTGATCGTGCCAGCTGGTTCCTGACCTTTGGAGATACCGACGTTGTCTAGGGCCGGAGCGACTACATGTCTTTCCGTCGAGGGCTCCTGGTGGTCTGATGAGGCTGTGGGGAACCGACAGGTTGATCCGCGGGCCGGCTGGAGACTCCATCGCGCCATATGGACGGTGGGCATGGGGACAGAGTATTCACATCGCCACTCGCGTCGGCAGAGATGAGCGGCAGGCCTAGCGGTCTTTCGGAGCGCGCACGCGACTCCCTGGTCATCGCCGTACTGGCTTTGGTCTCCGTTGCCTTCCTGGCTAATGTGCTGTTCACAGACCAGGTCCTGGTGGGCGACAATCTGGCGGCACAGTACCCGTGGAAGCCCTACGCCAGCCAGGAACTCCTGGCGAGGCCCACCAATGGCAGGACCGATCCCCTGCAGGATGACTATCCACGCAGGGTCATCGCCCGGGAGATGGTGAGGGCGGGAAGCCTGCCCCTGTGGAATCCCTACTATCTTTCGGGTACGCCATTCCTCGCCACCGAGGTCTTAGCTGGCCTCTTCTATCCGCCCAACGTGATCTATTATCTGATGGACCCCTTGCGGGCTTTCGGCCTCTCGGCTGGCCTGCACTTGTTTCTCGCTGGGCTGTTTATGTACCTCTACCTGAGAAGTATCAGCCTGGACAGGGTCAGCGCCCTCGTTGGGGCGGTGACTTTCGAGCTATCCGGATATTTCCTCATCAACCTGATGTGGCTGTCCAGGGTCTTCACGGCAGCGTGGGCGCCACTGCTGTTCTTCTCCTTCGAGGAGTACTGGAAGGAGAAGAAGCTGGGCTATATCTTTCTTCTGGCCTTTGGACTGGGAATGAGCATTCTGGCAGGGATGCCCGCGGTCGCGGTCTTCGTGGTGTTTGCCCTGGGTCTATATGCCTCCTTCAGAGTCGTGGTCACGCTGAGAGGGAGCGGCTTGACGAAGGCAGCGCGAGGCATGGCGGTTGTTGTCGCAGGGGTCTGCCTCGGTACGGCGCTGGCAGCCGTACAGCTTCTTCCCACGTACGAGGCAACTCCCTTCTTCGAGCGCGCAGACTGGGGCTACGAAGAGACACTGGACACTGGTAGAGCGCCGCTTGCTCTGGCAACAGCTCTTGTGCCGGGGATTCTGACGAACCCCTGGCGCCCCAGCGTCTACGGCGGGGTCTTGACTCTGCTGCTGGGCCTCTGGGGGCTGATGTTCAAGAGGAACCGCTACGTCGTTTTCTTCGGCGCGCTGGCATTGCTCTCCCTTAGCCTGTTCTTGAACATCCCCGAAGTGCTGTACCGACTGTTGTACTTGATACCCGTCTTCAGAGTGGGCAGACTGATGGAAGTCAAGATAGTGTACGCCTTCGCTCTGAGCGTGCTGGCGGCCTGGGGATTCAGTTCGCTGGCGGGAGTGGCAAACGAGCGCAGCAGGTCCACCATGCTGAGGGTGAGTCTGTTAGTCCTGGTCCTCGCAGGCGTCGGTCTAGCGGCAGTGCTGGTGGCTGAGTCCCTGCAGCCCCAGGAGATGGGAACTCCGCCATTGCCGGCATGGCATCTACAGAATCTGGGCAGCCTTGGCCGCGCGGCGTTGCTGGTCCTTCTGGGCGCGGCTCTATTGCTCTTTCGAGTGTGGCGGAGAGTGGGGGTTGGCTTATGCGGCTCTCTGGCCATTCTGCTGGTGGTGGGGGACATGTACTCCTTCGGGTGGACGCTGAACCCACCGCAGAGGGCCCAAGACCTGTTCTTCGAGACAGGAGGCACTCGCTTCCTGGGAGCGGACAACGGTTTGTTCAGGATCATCCGCGGGCCCGCGGGCAACGGTGTTCTTCCGCCCAACACGGCAGCGGTGTACGGCATTGCGGACGCTCAGGGTTACTCCTCTCTGGTGCTGGATTACTACGGTGAATTCGTGGATCTCATCGAACCAGGATTGGCGAAGACGAGGCGGATCGGGGCGCTCACACGCGTCGAGTCCTTGACATCGCCCCTTCTGGATTTGCTGAACGTCAAGTATGTCCTGACGGAGGCCAGCGTCAGCCAGGAGTTGGCGGAGTTTGACGCGGCGCACGATGACCTCGAGTTGGTCTACGACGGGGAGATCAGGATATACGAAAACAAGAATGTCCTGCCACGGGCCTTTGTGGTACACGGCCTCGAGGTTCGTACCGACAAAGAAGGCGTCCTCTCCGAATTGACCAGGCCAGGGTTCGACCCGACGAGCTACGTGGTGTTGGAGGAGACACCGGAGCGGAGCTGGGCTGGGACTAGCACCGCGGAGTACAAGTCGACCGCACGCATCGTGGAATACGAACCCTCGAGAGTGCGTGTCGAGGTCGATTCGGCGACGGATGGATTCCTGGTGCTTGCAGATCTCTACTATCCCGGGTGGAGGGCGGCGGTTGACGGGCAAAGTCAGAAGGTGTATAAAGCAGACTACGCCTTCAGAGCCGTGGAAATCAGCGCAGGGCAGCGTGTGGTGGAGTTCGTATTCGATCCGTTGTCATTCCAGATTGGCTGGCGGATCAGCGCCATCACGGCGGGCGCGATGTGCTCATTTCTCTTGATACGCTACGTGAGGGATGTCGCGGGTGGTCGGATGGTCAGGGGCACCTGCGCAGACAGGGGAGGGAACACTGTAGAGCGGTAACGGAGAAGCGTGCCCCACGGCGAGGGCTGTTGTTCGCACCGAAGGGACGGCCAATCGTACTGCCTGCGCTGCGAGGCAGCCGTCCTGGTGCCGACAGACCCGAGGGCACGGGCTAGGGAGTGTCTGCGCCACACATGCTGGATCCGCGAGTCCGGCCGCTCGCTGCGCTACGTTGTCACGCCGTGGAGATGGCATCCTTGGCCGCGAGGATCAGCCGATGCAGGGACGTGGTCTCACTGAGTCTCGGCGTTCCTGAATGCTGGCCCGTCGATTCACCGTTCACAGAGTGCCTCCGTCCGTCTCGGATGCGTGCCACTTTTGGTGCTTGATTAGGAGGGGAAAAAGCAGTAGGCTCACCTTGATATCAACAACCCCACAAAGGGAGGTGAGCCCACATGCTGAGAGTCAGAGAGACCCTCGAGATAAGTA
>Ga0315274_10004223_pt1 | contig 21177 bp, 14 predicted proteins | sample YL17G02_20_MG_FD_203700 | JGI IMG/M metagenome (GOLD analysis project Ga0315274, IMG submission 203700) | Sediment microbial communities from Yellowstone Lake, YNP, Wyoming, USA - YL17G02_20 | ecosystem: Environmental > Aquatic > Freshwater > Lake > Sediment | place: USA: Wyoming | collected...
CCCGCTGGGTCGCCTTTGGGCCTGCACCGCTCTTTCGCACGAACGGGTTTAAAAAAGCAACCGAATCCTGTAAACTACTCCGCAAACGAGACGAGATGATTGTGGACGCAACACTGGACAAAGGAGTCAAGAATGTTCTGGCACAATGAATCGAGACCACTGCGGATATTGATCGTCATGTACATCGCTCTATGGTGCGCTATCTCAAGTCAGCAGGAGAGCGCAGCGGCGTCTGAACTCCCTGACCCTACGAGACCGGGCCCATACCCCGTTGGCGTTACGACCATGTTGCTTGTTGACCATAGTCGGACCGATGCAACGACGAACGGCCCGCGCTCGCTTGTGACAGAGGTATGGTATCCAGCGACGGACGACTCGCGCGACTTGCCCAAGAACAAGTTCTCTGACTTCTTTCTCAACGGCAGCAATCCGAAACTGAATGGAGCAATAATGCTTGCATTCAACATAGATTTGAAACAGATGGACAGCACGTTTAAAAACTTTGCCGTCAGGGATGCGCGTGTCCGGGACGGCGTTTTCCCCTTGATAGTCTTCTCTCATGGGAACGGCGGCATCCGCAGCCAGAACACGTTCTGGTGCGAACACATGGCGAGCCATGGGTACTTCGTCATGTCGCCAGACCATACAGGTAACAGCGCCGTGACCGCGATAGACGGCGATGTGATAGTTTACAACAAGCAGGGACGATCTGCTGCCGCTCTAGACCGACCGAGAGACCTCATGTTCTTGATAGATGCGATGACCCGAATGAATGCTGGAGCTGACAGCCGGTTTTTGGGCAAGGTAAATCTCGAACATATTGGGGCGAGCGGTCACTCGTTTGGTGGATATGCCGCTGCTGCGGTTGCTGACGCCGACCCGCGCATAGACGCGATTGCTCCTATGGCAGCCGTGGGTCGTGAACGCAAGAACTACACCTGCCCGGCTATGGTACTTCTTGGGACGGAAGACGCGACGATCAAGCTTGAGGGGAACGCGCAGATTCGCAAGTATTATGAGGAATCAAAAGGACCTCATTATCTTGTCGAGATCGTGAAAGGCGGACACTACTCCTTCACCGAGATGTACCAGATCAATCCCAACTTCGGCGATGGGGTCGGTACGGGAAAACGAATCACGAACGGCGAGGAGATCACCTACACCCCTAGGGACCGTGCGTTTGAGATCATCAATTCGTACACTACCGCCTTTCTTGGACGGCATCTCAAAGGGCTGACCGGGTACGACGAGTACCTTGCCACGAACCATTATCCAGACGACATAATCTACAAGGTGGGTCTCCCCGTTGAACCCGCGGAGACACCGAGCGCCCCTTGATAGCTGCTTGTGCGGGCCGGTGTACATAACGGGCCTGGCGGGCGAGTCCAGTCGAATGGAACACCGCCTTCTGCAAGCTTGTCGAGATTCGGCGTGATCATGAGGTTGTAACCAGCGCAGGCTAGCGTATCCCACCGTTGCTGGTCCGTGAACAAGAAAATGATGTTTGGCTTACTCATCGCGTGTTCCTTCCCCCTTTACAGATTCGCACGGGTAAGGGCGGGTTTGAAACCCGCCCTCTATGTAACATCGTTGGCTTACAGCACCCCACCGGCGCGTGACGTCTCGGAGGGCTTACCCAAACAGGCGATGCCTCCGTTTTGCAGTGTCACGATCACCCTGCCATCTCTGTCAATCAGCAGACCGCCCGGTAACGCCGCTGACGGCACGTCGCGTTTCCAGATCACCGTGCCGTTCTTCGGATCGAGCGCGGACACACCCCAGCGCGAGAATCGCGAGCCGGGCTGAGGCGTTTCGTGAACTGCGATAACGGCGTTCGCTGCGATCGCAAACGATACGGTATCATTCTTCTCCAGCGCGTTTGCGACCCACCGCTTCTTCAAAGCCGCAAGGCTCCTGAACTGTTCAGGGAGGTTCTTGGAGCCGTACTTCGTCACGTGTTCCTCGAATGCTGCGAAGTCAACACATACCGGAACAGTCTTCGGACCATTTGCGAACACAATAGACTCAGATGACCACGCCGGCGGAATCATCCCGACAGAAAGCAAGATCGAGTGTTTCAGTCCTTCGGACTCGACTTTTGACACGAAAAACATCTCCGGGTTCACAACATCTTCGAGTGCTGAGTACTCGAGCCGTCCGCCGTAAATCATGAGGTCATCGTTCAGTATACCTATCTCTTCTCCACGATTCGCTTTCGCCGAACCGTCGCCAACCGCGCGCGTGACGCATTCACCAGTCTTCAGGTCGTATGCTGCGGGAGAAATGACGTTGCCGCCGGGCATCCAGAGCCTGTCTTTCATGACGATAAGCCCGCCCTGAGCCGAGACCCCTTTACGCAGCGCTTTATCGAGATGACCGGAGGTATTGTTTCGCCACTTCACCTTTCCGGTGAGCGCGTCAAGCGCGTACACGTACGTGCCGTCGTAGTCAATGATGCCGGCTGCCGCATACGCCGTACCGTCGTCAACCAGAACGCCTGTATTGACCGGCCAGCTCGAACAGAGCGCATCGTACAACATGATCCGACGTTCGACAGGTGCTGCCCGGAACCGCCAAAGCAGTTTCCCTGAGCATGCCTCGAGCGCGTACACGTACCCGTCACCGGAACCGACATACGCCCGCCCGTTCCAGATCGTCGGCGGACGCATGATTGGACCTGATGTCGTGAACGACCACTGGGGCGCGCCTGTATTAGCGTCAATAGCCCGAACCTTCCCGTCGTCGCCGCACGAGAAGATCAACCCACCCGCTGCGGTCGGAGCGCTTGATGCGATGGCGGTCTCCGGCTGGAACGTCCAGAGCAATTTCGGATCCGCGGGAACCGTTGCGCTTGAACATGCGCTGTGAGCATTGTTGCCTCGGTACGTGGTCCAATCCTTGTTCGTCGTCGAGATCAACGAGCTTGCCGCAGCGTCGCCTTCTGTCTCGAGCCTCGTCTCGATCGGGTCTTCGGTCTCGACGTTGAAGTTGCCTGCCGAGCACATCGCTACTGTGCCCATGATAGATAGGTTGCAGTCGCACAGCCACGGACCGATGTAGAGCAATCCGTTGGCTGGAACGACGCCATCGTTACAGGCGGGTCGCATCGAACCGTCGAAGAATATCTTCTTCTGGTTGCGGTCGTATCTCGTGATACCCTCAAACCAACCGCGGCAGAAAAACGAGTCCGGCGTTGCCGTCAGCCGTGCGCACGACCGTTTTTTAAACTTGAGATCCTCGATCGTGGTGCCGGTCAACGGGTCGAGCACGAGCGTGTTTCCTTCGGGTCCAATCCCGACGAGAATGTGTCCGTCCGCGTAGAGCAAGTTGGGATTGCTCGTCGTCTTTTTCCTGCTCCACATCAGGCTGCCATCTTTGTTGGATATGGCAACGACGTTCATGTTGGTCTGGGGTGCGAAGCAGATCCCTTCTGGCGTATACAGCGAGAAGCACGTCGTCTTGAACCCGGGCGTCGAACTCAACCCTTGACCCGGCTGTTCGATCAAATCGAGGACCTTCTTGTCGGCATTTGTCCAGAGTACCGTGCCGGAGCTGGCGTCAAGACATCGCGTATGAGCGTCAGGGCAATAGAGAAAGACCTTGCCCCCGCCCATGACCATCGCACGGGAGTCCACAGGCTTCTCTTCCGCGTGATGCCAGAGCGTCCTTTTCTGCTTCACGTCGTATGCGCCAACCGTCGTACCGAACCCCCACGGCACTCGCTTTTCATAGTAGCCGTTGCTCAGTTCAAACCAGCTCCAGTGCGCCCTCGGGCTGCGGACTACCGTGGTCTCTGGTCTGTCCTTCTCGCCGCCTGCAAGCACATAGAGGACGCCGTCCTGCAACGCGATCCATTTCCACTCGCCGCTAATCTCAGGAACGCTGATTCTCCCTAGCGACTTCCCTGTTTCAGGATCGAGCATGAGGCATCCGTCAGCATCAATCATGTAAAAGACATCGTCTGTCGCGATGAACGCCGATCGGTGAACAAGGTACCCGTCTGGCAGTTTCCTCGACCAGAGCACCGCTCCGTTGTATCCGTTCCGTGCCAGCAAGGTGTTGAGCCATGCTTCTTCACGGACGTGATGAGCGATATGTCCCATGGCGGTGAACACTCGACCGCCCGCTGCCGTCGTGATAGCAGGCATTGCTATGTAGTACGGTTTGGCAAACCACTGGCTTCGATACGGAGCTTTAATCACTGTATCTGTCGAGGCTGGATTGTTGTCCGGTCCGTGTTCCCAATGGCTCCATGAGTCCAACCCGGCAGGATGCGGTTTCGTTATCTCAGCCCAGATCCCGAAACTGTCCTCTGCAACAGCGGACTTCTCAGCACCGCTTTTCCGCAGCCACGCTTCGAGCTGCTGTTTTGCCAGCCCGTTCTTCGACCCTGATGACTTGCACCGACCTAGAATCGCTTTCCCGCCCGGTCGCAGCACGCGAAGGATCTCTGGCAAAGACAGCTCCAATAGCGCGTGGTCCGAAGTGCTCCTAGACGAAAGGATATCTGCCATGCCCGAGCCAGTCAGAGACGTCGCAATAACGAGGTCAACCGTGTTGTCGGCATACGGAAGCTTGTTGAGCGGACCTTGTTCAACGACCACGCGTTTGACGTAGAGTCCGTCAACATCAACCGTTTTCTGAGCGGTAGTGACCGCAGCGGTCACGGGATCCTGTGCATGAACCAGGAAATTGCTCGATCGCACAATCTCGAGAGCGAGTTTCCCGTCGCCGCAACCCAGTACCGAGCAAATCCCGTCGGTGACGCCCCCCCGTTCGACGAAATGTCTTGCAAGCGCAGCTTCGTCCGCCGCAGGCTCAGCGGTGACCCCGTTCATACCGCCGACGAAAAGAACCAGAACCGCCAGTGAGACACAGAGAACCATTCTATTCATCGCATCTACCTCCTACATCCCCCACGACGACCCAAACGCATGGAGCCCAGCGCTCCGTCCATAGCGTTACTCCCCGATCTGTAACTGACCGGCGATGTTCCTTACGATCTCGTCAACTTTCCTGTATGCGTTATCCCCATCGCCTTTCCGGTACAACTGTTTTGCCTCTTCAAGACCTCGACCCAATTCCCCGATCACGGTCTGCCTAAGCGCATGGTATCTCTCGAGGTCTGATCGGTCGCCATCCACCGCTTTCTTCTGCATCTCTTCGACGCTGAACCCCGGCTTCTCGCGTTGAATTCGCAGCAAAACGATCCGTTCGACAAGAGACCCTGCATGAAGGTCGCCAAGACGCCGTTCGAAGTTCCACTCCTTGGTCGGAGTCGCCAGTGCTTCTTTGAGGACCGATTTCGTCTGTTCCTCGCTCATGTTCCGCGTCAGGAATACCCCGTTGACAGGCTCTTTCTTTCTCAATCCGAGAACCGCAGACAGATCATCGCCGGACCGAATCGTTCCATCAGGATAAAAGATGCCCTGAACGCTTGGGAACGGGTCTATGCCGATCATCAACTCCCAGATGTACCACCCAACGTTTTCTTCCCGGCACACGTTGAGCGCCAACTGGTACGACTGGTTGAGGGCGTAATGTCCCGTCTCAGAAACTATGAGCGGTTTGCCTCCCAGCTCGTGACCTAGCTCTTTCGCCTTGCGGATATCCGCGCGATGTTTCTCCTCGTCGCCGGAATAGCTGTGGATCGAAAGAACATCTTCAGACTCTGCAATGAAGGGCAGACACATGACAGAACAGGTTCCCACCGTTGTTGGATGGCTGGGATCCAGCGTACCGACGTATTTGCAGAAATGTCTGACGAACCGCCATATCTTTTCCCGGTTCTCTTCTTTCTGGGCATAGACGCCGGCGACCATCGGCTCGTTCATAACGTCCCAGAGCAAGATCCGTTTGTCGCCAACATGTTTTCCGACAACGTCATCTATATACTTCTCGCATTCCGGCCACGTCTCGCGCGCGACTCGCGTGTTACCGGGATTCGCTACCCATCCGAGTGCATTGAGAGTCGGCTCTTCGCCGAAACATGAGTCGAACAAGACGGGCATCATCCTCATGTGATGTTTATCGCAGAGCTGAAGAAACTGCTCGAACCGGTCCAGGAACAGCTTCGGGTCTTTCTCGTACACGATGATCTGGAAGAAAACTCGTACACTATTTATGCCGACCTGTTCGGCATAGCCGAGTTCGCGATCAATTATCTCCGGGTTGAAATTGTTCCAGATCTGGACATCGTTCTGGGCGTACGTCGGAACGTAGTTCGCCCCTCGTACCCACGAGGAATCGTCCTTTCTCCAAGCTTGTTTTCCCATATCCGTCCTCTTCTCTTTTTCGAAACCAGAAATACATCCGAGTACCGTGCAGACCGTCACGAGTGCGACACGCGTCATCCACCCATTCATTGCGGGTCGTATGAAGAATGAAACTGATGCACGGCTCACTCCTCTTCCCCTCCTCACACCACGGATTCCCGCACCAACGTGACGGTACGCGTCGGATTCTAACAAACATTTTTCCGAGAGTCAAACACTGATCACGTGACATATAGGCGCTGCCGGACTTTGCGAAAGCGATCTCTTACAGGGAGGACGGCTGTCATAGAGTTTGGTAGGGGGGCACGGCTGTGCGCCCATGTCTGTTCAGCGCTGAGCACGCACCCGACACCTTGGTGGAGTGCGCAAACCGCGCCTGCGTCCTGAATCGCGGCAGCCGTTCTGCCGCAGAACATGCATTGATGTCAGTGAGATGCTCCAGCGGAGTATGTCTGTTTAGCATAGGCGAAAACGTGGCGGACAACCCGCCATTGGCACGCACCCAAATCTGAACGGGGGGAAACTCCGCACTTGTCCTCTCTCCCGCTCTGGAAGAGGGTTAGGGTGAGAGTAGACACCGTAAACACGCACGCGCACATACTCCTCCCCCACCCCGCTTGTTCATTCTCGATATTCGACGAGAGTTTGACTTACCTCTAGCCTGACTGCTAGCATGAGACCACCGGATAAGCACTGGAAATGGGGATATCGCGGCGTTTTCGAATCGCCTCAAGGACTATGTTGCCGAGAGAGGTTAGGATGAAACTGGGCTTGAACTCATCGAGAACTCTTGTTCTATTCCTCCTATTCTGCGCGGTCGCAGCGGTCATACTGGCGCAGAATCTTGAGGACCGAGTTGTCGAACACAGGTTGAACAACGGCATGACCTTCTTGCTTATGGAACGTCATCAAGCGCCCGTGTTCACCGGCATGATCGTTTTCAAAGTTGGCTCAGTTGACGAAGAATCCGGCAAGACCGGGCTTGCCCACCTGCTCGAACATATGTTCTTCAAGGGAACCAAAGTTCTGGGAACGCGCAATTACAGAGCGGAAGAGCGAATTCTCGAGAAGATAGATGATGTTGGAACTCAACTGTCGAAGGAGTTGTCCAAAGGCAAGTCTGCCGACAAGGAACGGGTGGCAACGCTGCGAGACCAGATCAAGAAACTCCAGGCAGAAGCTGCGCGGTACCAGGACTCGGGCGAGATTGCCGCGCTCTATGCGAGACACGGTGGAACTCAGTTAAATGCGACAACCAGCGACGATGTAACGAAATATTTTGTGAGTCTCCCCTCGAACCGGCTCGAACTCTGGGCGATGGTGGAATCCGATAAGATGGCGAACCTGGTCTTTCGCGAGTTCTATTCTGAACGAGACGTCGTCATGGAAGAAAGACGGCTGAGAGTCGAGTCGAACCCTGCCGGGACGCTGGACGAGACGTTTTTTGCGACCGCTTTTATTGCACACCCGTATCGTCGTCCGACCCTGGGTTGGATGTCCGACCTGGCAAGTCTTACGGTCAGGGACGCGCAACGGTTTTACGACACGTACTGCGTCCCATCTAACGCTGTCGCTGCCATCGTTGGCGACATAGATGTCAAACAGACCGTTCGCATTGTGGAACGGTACTTCGGTCGGCTGCCCGCGCGGGACGAACCTGCTCGTGTCGTGACCGCTGAACCCGCTCAATCGGGCGAGCGGCGCGTCACACTTGAGCTCGACGCTGAACCGCAGCTTCTCATAGGGTACCACAAGCCGACACTGCCTCATCCCAACGATTACGTCTTCGACGTGATAGACTCGATACTGTCCAGAGGACGAACGTCGCGTCTCTACGCGAAGCTCGTGAAAGAACTCAAGTTCGTCACCTCCGTCAGCACGTGGCAAGGTGCTCCGGGCGGTCTGTACGATAACCTGTTTGTATTCGAAGCATCACCGCGACACCCCCATACTGCCGCCGAGGTCGAGGCTGTAATGTTTGCCGAAATAGACAAGCTCAAAGCCGAACCGGTCTCTGAACGGGAATTGCAGAAGGTCAGGAACCAGATTCAGGCAGATTTCATTCGCGCATTGGACTCGAACTTCGGGTTAGCATCGCAACTGTCATATTTTCAGGTTGTCGCGGGCGACTGGAAATATGTGGTCCGATCAATCGCCGAGATTGACAAGGTAACAGCCCAAGACGTGCAACGGGTCGCTTCACAGTATTTCGTGAAGGAAAATCGCACGGTAGCAGCGATTCTGAGAAAGGCTCCCCCCACAGGTCAACGAACGCAATGACTCACAGACGGATTTTGAAAGTTGGTGCATGCCTTCTCCTTGTAGGTCTCATTATCGGTTGTGCAACCGCTCGGATACATAGACATCCTCACGAGCTCCGGTTCACACCTCTTAAGTTCGCTCCGCCCAAGGCTGAGAGGACGGTTCTCAACAACGGTATCGTGCTGTACGTCTTGGAGGACCACGACCTGCCTCTGTTTAATGCTGTGGCATCTTTCCGGGCAGGTTCCATCTATGAGCCAGCGGATAAGGTGGGGCTGGCAAGCCTCACGGGAACCGTTGCGCGTACTGGCGGCACTACATCCATGACCGGCGACGAGATTGACGACGAACTGGAATTCATGGCGGGTTCCGTCGAGATAAACGTCGTGCGAGAAGGTGCCGTTGGAGCATTGAACGTGTTAGCCAAAAACATGAACCGTGGTCTTGAAATATTCGCTGACGTATTGCGCAACCCGGTGTTCTCCGAGGATAAGATTGACCTGGCAAAAAAGGCGGCGCTGGAAGAGATCAGACGCAGGTACGATACCCCAGATTCCATCGCAGCAGCCGAATTCCCAAAACTCATTTATGGAGAGAACAGCGTCTGGGCGCGGTTTTCCACAGAAACGACGATCAACGACATTTCCCGCGATGACCTCATCCAGTTCCACAAGAAATACTACGTGCCTAATAACGTGATTCTCGGTATATCGGGCGATTTCAACAAGGAGCAGTTGATAGCCAAGGTGAACGCGCTGTTCGGCGGATGGTCGCCGGCGGAGGTATCGTTTCCGCGGGTGGAAGATGAAAAACCTATGTCTGTCCATTCTGTAAATTACATTTACAAAGATGTGAATCAGTCGAGCATTCTCATGGGACACCTGGGTATCCGAAGGCACAACCCGGACGAGATTTCCGTGGAAATCATGAACTACATACTTGGTTGGGGTGGGTTCACGAGCAAGTTGTGGAAAGAGGTCCGGCAGGATAGAGGGCTTGCTTACGACGTCTTCGGGGGAATAACGGCAGGTCTCGATTACGGCGTCTTTGAGGCGGGTTGTCAGACGAGCGGTCGAACGACGTGCGAAGCCATCACGGTGATTCGCGACGTCATAACCGAAATGACTGAATCGCCGCCGAGCGACGCGGAACTCGCGTTAGCTAAGGAAGGGAGACTGAACCGGTTTGTGTTCAACTTCGCATCAACCGCCCAGATCGTAAGACAGCGCGTAACGCTAGAGTTTCTCGGGTATCCTCTCGATTACCTCGACACGTACGAGGCAAAGATAGCGGCGGTAACGCGCGACGATGTGCACCGGGTAGCAACGACCTATCTCCATCCGGACAGGCTCGTTGTCCTCGTGGTCGGCAACTCAGCTCAGTTTGACAAGCCGCTTTCGACACTGGGCGAAGTCAACGCCATCGAGATACCGCGCAACGCTGCTTCTTCTGCACTAATGGAAAGAACTGTCCCGGTCTTTGGGTATGCTCCGCCTAGCACCCTTCTGTTCGCTAGAATCCAGCGGTAAGCCCTATTCCCATGTCCCCTTCGACGAAAGACTCTATGTCGAGACGTTCCTCTTGCAGCAGGTCAATCGTTTCCGGTTGTGACCTGAGGTGACCGTTCGCATCGTATAGAACGCTCACGACAGGACGACTGTACGCCTCGCCATTGCTATGTATGACTTTTGCGATCTCGCCCGTGTTCAGTCGAACAAGGCTGCCCAGGGGGAATAGAGATAAACATGTGAGCAGACCTCGGACAGCTTCACCGTCAAAGAGCTTCTTAGGGACCCGACGTACGATGTGTTCCATGGCACGGTACGGATGGTACGCCGGACGCCACGGACGGTCTGATGTTAGCGCATCATAAACATCGGCGACCGATACAATCCGCGCGAACCGATGTATGAACTGTTGCTTGTTCATGCGCGGGTACCCGGAGCCATCGCACCGTTCGTGATTCTGGTATCCCGTGTACCGTGCTGTCCACGGTAACCCGGGAAATCGTTCGATCGCATAGAGCACGTGGAGCGAGTGTTTTTGGACGTCCAGGAACTCACTTTCTGTCAGCTGTCGTGGCGCATTGACGATATCCTGAGGAACCATTGCCATGCCCAGATCGTGAAACAGGGCATTCAGACCCGCTTCCATCACCTGGTGTCTGTTGAACCGCAACGCGCTCGCAATGTTGATCACTAGCACGGATACATTGAACGAATGATAGTATAGGTATTGCGCGTTGCTCTTGAGCGTGGTCAGATTGAGAAACAGACTTCTATCCGCGGTAAGCGAGTCCGTCAGCTTCGCAACCACCTTTGCTGCCGTCTCCGCAACCCTGTCATTTTCGAGATCGCCCTTCAGCACGTCATCGAGAAATGCGATTCCATCATGATGGGCAGCGTGCCATTCGCGAAGCCGCGATTCCGAACGCCTGGCTTGCACCGATTGGTCAACGCTTTCCTCCAAAGGTTCTCCTTCAGGCTCAACTTCAAGAGTAGGCTCGTCTTTCAGGTTCGTTTCGACTTGCGATTGGAGAACATACGCCATCCGTTCCGCAACGCCACGATAATCCGATATGGGAACTGGCGTTTCAAGAAGCCGCACTTCCTCTGGATTCCATTCGCCGAGATACACGTGCTCGACGCCACCTCTCAGTAACGAAAGGATCATCTCTTCAGTGAGACGCCCGCCCCGCGCCAGCAGGAGTCTGCCCGATCGATCGTACATGGGCGCTTGCAGTTTCACGTTGGCTGTAAGCGAACCGATAGGGACCCTATTCATGAATTGAGAATCTCACTTCAAACAAACCCAGTTACTGCAATCTACCGCACCCCAGTATTGTACGTGATGCGATATATATATCACAGTCTGACCTGCTATGTCAATCGCGTTGGCGGAATTGATTCTCTTCGCCAGAGAACTCGGTGATAACTTCAAAAAGAGAACGCTCGCCCCCGGCGCGAGCCATACCGACTTCCGGACGCAACCGCTGCCGGCCGCTGCGTTCAACGGCTTCCTGGGGGACGACCCACCTTCAGTTCAGCCCTTCTACGGGGCTTTCTGGACGCTGCTCAGAGCAAGTCCGCCGACGAGCACTCCGAACGCAAGCAGGAATAGCGGGATACCAACGATCTGCGAGATGGTTAATCCAAAAAGGAGCCCAGGATTGTCTCCGCGAAAGAATTCTATGCCGAACCTTAATGCGGAATACATCAATAGGTAAGACCAGAAGATCTGTCCCTTGAACGTCCGCCGCTTCCAGAGAGCCAGCAGCAGGGAACAGATGATGACCAACCCTAGAGCGCAGTACAGTTGAGTCGGATGGACAGGCAACGAGCGGGTCGCATCCGGCGGTATCAAGGGTGGATCGGAATAAAGCTGATGTGCATAAGCACTGCCCGTCTCCAGCAGGTTGCCTTGAGCATCAACAAATCGCGGAAACGATACCGCCCACGGTACATGAGTTGGTTTTCCGAAACAGCATCCGTTGAGAAAACAGCCGATTCTGCCGATAGCGTGTGCGAGCGCGATATAGGGAGCCACGACGTCCGCAAACTGCCACACGTCAACCCGGCGTCTCCTCAGAACGAGAATGCCGACAGGCACTGCCGCGATAATGCCGCCGTAAAATACCAGACCCCCCTGCCATGTCTTCAGGATGTTAAGCGGCTGGCTGAGCGGAAACAGTGATGGGTTAAGAATGACGAACATGAGACGTGCACCGAGAACGCCAGAGATGAGCAGCCACACCGCAACATCGCTGACGATGTTCGGATCAATGCCTTTTCGTTTCGCATCCCGTTGGGCCAGCACGATCGCAGTGAGAAAAGCTAACGCGAGCATCAATCCGTAGGACCGAATGCTGATAGGTCCGACAAGCTTAAGGATGACCGGATGCATCGTGAACCTCTCGTCTTGACCCGAGAAATGCGCTCACAAGAAACACAGCGACCCCGACGGTAATCGCCGAATCTGCGATATTGAACGGTGGCCAGTGATGTTCGCCAATGTAGAAGTCGAGGAAATCCGTGACAGCCCCTCCAAACAGAGACTCACCGCAAAACAGCCGGTCAATGAGATTGCCTACGGCTCCTCCAAGAATCAGACCGAGCGCGATGTGCTGCGCACGCTGTCGTGGTTCAAGCGTTCTGAACAGGTAGCCGACAAACAGCAGCGCGATCACCGATGCGATGGTGAATACCATAGGATTCTCAGGACCGAGACCGAACACCCCAGCCCGATTCTGAAGATGAGTCAGCGAAAAGAGACCTTTGATGACCGGAACAGATTCATGAACATCGAGCGTACGAATGACAAACTGTTTCGTGATCCTGTCGGTTAGCACCACTCCGACGGCAACACATCCTGATACAATACCCACACGGAACCGGTATGCCGTTCGCATAAGAAACTGCTCGCTCCGGGTTTGAATGTATTCGAGGCTACGCTATTGCTTTCGCTCTTCTTCCGACTTACAACGAATGCACAACCGCGCATACGGCACAGCTTCGAGACGTTTCCGAGCGATCTCCTCTCCGCACCTGATACAGTTTCCGTACGTTCCGTCCTCGATTCGCCGGAGAGCCTCTTCGATCTCCTTCATGGTCTGGGAACCCGCTGAAGCTATCGTGAGTTCCATCTCGCGCTCAAACGTGTCCGTACCGACGTCCGCCATGTGGTAGGTATAACCGGATAGGTCGCCGGAGAAGTCACGCTGGCTTCGGTTGAGATTGTCTCGCCGCAACTGATCGACCTCAGCCTCTAGGCTCACTTTCGCGTCGAGGAGCAGTTTCTTGAATTTCTTTATCTGTTCTTTTGTCATCGCAGACCACTCTCCACTTGAACTACACACCTCTCACAGATGTCAGGATGATCGGCGTTATGCCCGACCGATGTCCTGTAATTCCAACACCTGACGCACTTTGAGCCGGGAGCCTGTTCGACGGAAACTTCGGGTTCATCCGTGCGCCCTCCTTCACGTAGTTCCACCTCAGAGACTATGAAAACCGATGGCAATAACGACCGGAAACTGTCGAGCAACTCAAACACGGTGCCTGCACATGTTATGACCACCCGGGCTTCCAGAGAGTTCCCGATGAGACCCGAACGTCGCGCATCCTCGAGCGCTTTGAGGACAAACCTGCGCGCGTTCAACAGCGCATCCCATCGCTCTGCCAGTTCTATATCAACGAAATCTTCCCGTACCGACGGCATTGATGCTAGATGAATGCTCTCCTTCTCTCTCGCGCTTTTTGGCAGACACCGCCACGCTTCCTCAGCCGTGAACGAGATCAACGGAGCCATGATCCGAACGAGGTCCCTGAGGAGTTCGAGCAACACTGTTTGAGCGGACTGTCGCTCAGGAGATCGCGCCGCAAATGTGTACAATCTGTCCTTGAGCACGTCCAGATAGAATGAGCTTAAGTCTCCCGTGCAGAAGTTGTATACCGCATGGTACACCTGATGGAACTCGAACCGTTCGTACGCCTCGAATACTTTCGTCTTGAGCTCCTGCATCCTGTGGAGCGCCCATCTATCAATCTCTTCGAGGTCCGGATACTGTACAGCGTCCGTTTCGGGATCGAAATCGTACACGTTGCCGAGCATGAATCGCCACGTGTTTCTGATTTTCCGGTATGAGTCCGAGATTCGAGACAGTATTTCGGGAGATATCTTAACGTCCTGTTTGTAATCCTCGCTTGCTACCCACAGACGCAACACGTCAGCTCCATATTGCTCGATAACCTCGAGAGGATCAATGGCGTTTCCGAGCTTCTTTGACATCTTCATCCCGTCGCCATCAACCACGAATCCAGTCGTGATTACCGTCTTATATGGAGCGGTGTCTCGCAAGGCAACCGACGGTATAAGTGACGACTGGAACCAACCGCGATGCTGGTCGCTACCCTCAAGGTATATGTCCGCAGGAAACGTCAACTGATCGTGCAGATCGAGCACAGCGCGATGGCTCACTCCGGATTCAAACCAGACATCCAGGATATCTCTCTCTTTCTCAAAGGAAGTGCCGCCGCACGGGCACATGGTCCCTTCCGGCAACAACTCATGCGCGTCACGCTGAAACCAGAGGTCTATACCGTGTTCCGTGACAAGGGGCACGAGCTTTTCAATCGTCTTTGGCGTTACATACGGCTCGCCGCAACTTGCGCAGTAAAACACCGGTATCGGCACGCCCCAGGCACGCTGCCGCGAAATGCACCAGTCCGGTCTTCCTGAAACCATCAGCCCAATTCGTTCCGCACCCCACGAGGGTACCCATCGCACGTTCCCTATAGCATGCAGTGCCCGCTCTCGCAAGTTGTTCGCGTCCATCTTGATGAACCACTGAGGCGTTGCTCGGAATATGATAGGTCTCATGCACCGCCAGCAATGCGGGTAGGAATGCGTAACGGAACTGCTCCACATAAGCGCACCCGTATCACGCAGCTTCTTGGAGATAACCTCGTTAGCGTCGAACACGTTCAAACCAGCGAACTCGCTCGCTTCGTTAGTGAACCGTCCTTCATCGTCAACGGGGGAATAGACCTCAAGACCGTACCGTTGCCCTACGACGTAGTCTTCCTGACCGTGACCCGGTGCTGTATGGACACAACCCGTGCCCTGTTCGAGCGTGACATGCTCGCCGAGAATCATCGGACACTCCTTGTTCGCGAGCACATGATGGTACCGTTCCCCTTCAAGTTCTGCTCCGCGAAACCTGCCCACAATCTCGTACTTGTCTATTCCGCACTGAGCGACCACCGGCAGCACGAGCGGTTCAGCTACGATATATGTCTCATCGCCGACTTTCAGTCCCACATACGTGAAGTCGGGATGCAGGCAGATCGCTAGGTTTGCCGGCAACGTCCACGGCGTTGTTGTCCAGATGAGAAAGAACACCTTTCCCTCCAAGGCGCCTATCTGACCGGAAACCGGAAACTTCACGTAAATGGACGCAGATGTATGATCGGCGTATTCCACTTCAGCTTCCGCAAGAGCGGTGCGGCACCACGGACACCAATGAACCGGCTTCTTGCCTTTATACACGTATCCGGCAGAATAGAGCTCGCCGAAAACCTCAACGATTTTCGCCTCATACTCGTGAGATAACGTCAGATATGGTCTATCCCAGTCGCCCAGAACTCCCAGCCGCTTGAACTGGTTGCGTTGAATATCAACATACTTCAACGCGTACTCCGTGCATCGAGCGCGGATCTCAACCTGAGACTTGCATCGCGCTTCATCCCCGAGCTCAGATAGAACCTTGTACTCGATCGGCAATCCGTGACAGTCCCAGCCCGGAACATATGGCGAGTCATACCCTCTCATAGTGAGATATTTCACGATGAAGTCTTTGAGAATCTTGTTGAAGGCGGTCCCAATATGAATGTCGCCATTTGCGTACGGCGGTCCGTCGTGGAGGATATGTTTTTCCTTGCTGCGCATGACGTTACGTATGGTGCCGTACAGGTCCGTGTCCTCCCAAGCTCGGAGCATCGCTGGCTCACGTTTTGCCAGACTCGCCTTCATGGGAAACTCCGTTTTGGGGAGGTTTACCGTTTTCGAATAATCTTTCTGCGAAGTTGTTGACACCGTCAAGCTCCTTGTCCGGCGCACCACCGAACCTAATGCGCCTTTTTAAGGGAAATGAAGGATATCACAATTCGACTTCGCGTGTCAAGCTCGACCCCGGCTTGAAAAATTCAGCCACACCAGCCGCCCACGGGATCTGGGGCAGGTTTCAAACCCGCCCGTATAGGGGACAGAGGCCGATCTTCGCAGACGGGTCTGAAGAGTATCGCTCAAAACCCTCGGTTTCGTGCCCGAAATCGCCCGTGAAATTGCCACGCTCCCTTCGGCCGATCGCAATGACGCCGCAAGGTAAGAGAGGGACGCGGCATTGTCGGTTTGCCCGCGTGGCGATCGTCAGGCACCCTGTTCGAAGCTGCGTTCACGACGGATCCGACTCAGCGGGCAGGCTTCAGTACGTCTCGCCACCATTCTGCCTCGCCCGCAATCTCTCGTCCATTCAGCCGGGCGACCCAAACCGAGTCGGGGTATAGCCCTTCCACATCGTGCTGTCGGATTCTCTCCTCCCAGGTCGCTCCATCCGTCAGCGTGATCCGTACTCGGGCGCTGGCAGGATAGTCAGCGTCCCCAGGAAGTCTCAACGAAACTCGACCGAATGCGTCGGTGACGCCGGTCGCTATTGGTTCTTGCCCGTCGTTCAAGAACAGTTCCAGCTTGACCCCTTCTATGTTAGTCTTTCCAACGTCTGATGCGAAGACCACAAAACGAACAGGATGGGTTTCTGGTCGAGGATACATCCGGCAATCGTCGAAATAACACTCCACTTCAGCGTCTTTCGCGGGCACGTTGACTTTCAGTTCGACCTTGGCGGTTGACATGATCACAGGTTGCGCTTCACCAATCTCTTTCCATGTGCTGTCAACCCTGAGCCATGCACGACTTTGTTCTGTGCTCGCCACATGCTCGAGCTTGATTTCGTAAAACTGATCATGCTCGTTCCCGAATGCGGCGGCGACTGCCCACGCTGATTGTCCGGGAATCGCCTCTCCTACGTAATGATGCGTCCAACCCATGCTTCCGTCCCGTTCGCGACCGAAACAGAGCTCGTTGAAAATGTCTGGGAACGAACCGCACAGGTGAAACATAGCCGCGTGGAACCCCGGATACGTTTCCAGCGGCTTGACCGTTTTCATTCTCGCGATCGCGACAACGTCAGTTGTCCCGTATGTCCGACCGACGATACCGTTGAAATTGAGTCCACCTTCTATGCTCGATTTCCCTATGATACTGAGCACGCCATGCTCCTGTTTGACGGTGATCCCGTGATCGGTGTTCCAGATGCGCCATTCGCCGTCCACCGGGACGCTCCTTTTCCCTTTAGCTGTGACCTCCTCGCGGGCAGACAGGCTCAACTCGGGACCGTTAAAGCTCTCAGCTACAATTGCACCACGATGCATCTGATGCATGACGGTACGGTTAGCGTCGTACAGAACCAGGAATATGAGCCGATCGCGCTGTTCTTTTGTCAGCGCTTGAGCACCTTTCTCCTGATACAGCCTGAAGAGCGATTCGTCACCTGGCTGTAACGGCGGTTTCAGTTCCGCGCGAGCAACCGCTGTGATCCCAACCAATGAAACGCTGACGAAAAGTAGCCTCAAGAGACGCATGCTATCCTCCTTTTTCAGTTCACATCTAGATCCTAAGTCCTGCGCGGTTTCCCATCGTCACGCGCTCATCCTGCGGTGCGCGCGAACTCAACCGTCTGACGCGGAGTCCGACTATACGCTCCTCTGTCCGGGACTGTCAACCGCCTGTCGCCCAAAAGGCGAATCATATTGAACCGTTTCGCAGATATATGCTAAGATCAGTGGTGAAGAAGGTGCATCATCATGGGCGAGAAGATCGTTACTATCAACCGTCAGGCACGACGCGACTATCATGTCCTTGAAACCTACGAAGCGGGCATAGCCCTTCGCGGTACTGAGGTGAAATCGTTGCGTGCCGGTCATGCCAACCTTAAGGACAGTTTCGCAAGGGTGGTACATGGCGCAGTGATCCTGCTTGGTGCCTACATCAGCGAGTACGAACAGGGTAACCGGCACAATCACGACCCCAAACGCGACCGCAAACTCCTTCTTCACAAACAGGAGATTATGAGGCTCAACAGCAAGATAAACGAACGCGGATTGACCCTCGTTCCTTTGCGGCTGTACTTCAAACGCGGTAAAGCTAAAGTGGAATTGGGCTTAGCTCGCGGCAAAAAGATGTTCGACAAACGCGACGATTTGCGAAAACGAGTCATGGATAGGGAGGTGGAAAAAGCTCTTAAGAACCGGATGCACTCGCGTTAACCCGTACCAACCCTGAGTGGGGGCGAAATGGTCTCGACAGGGGTAATGAGAGTATGAGCTGCGTGTCGAGGTCCCCGGTACCTCGTTAAACAACTGGGAACCAATAACTGCTAATCACGAATTAGCACTTGCCGCCTAAATAGAGGCGGTACGTCTCTCTGTTTGATGCCCGTGCGAACAGAAGAGGCGCCGATTAGCGGGCTAGCCGGCAGTCTCGAGTTCTGCGGATTGTTCGGCGAACACTCAGCGGAACTAGCGGTTCCCGGCGCCCGCTTACAGGCAACCGGGAATGGCGAATCTTTTCAAATGTAGGCTACGCATGTAGATGCTTATGCTGACATACCTCTGGACGCGGGTTCGATTCCCGCCGCCTCCACCATTTCTTCAGAATCCACATTAGGACGGAATGTGTCAAGTTGGGGACAAGACAAGGCACAACCCGGACATGGCAAACGACTTAGAAAAGGCGCCAGTGTCGAGAAGGGTACAGTAGCGGTCTCTACGCAGACACATGCCGGACGCTCGAAAAGCACAACAGGAGCACAACAGGAGCATAACAGAGACGCAACAGGGAAGGAGATTCCACCCGATCTGGCGCTCGTGGTGGACGCTTGGGACCACCTGCCGAAGCCGATCAAGAAAGCCGTTTTGACATTGGTCAAAGCGTCATTGCAGAGCCGCAGTGACCGGTGAGCTAGACGGCGCGAGTACGATGTCTAAAATCGCCGCGGTTCAGAAGAAATCCTTCAACTTGCGTGAGCTCAAGGATGCCAAACCCCAAACGGGAGTTCATGCACCTGCAGAATCACGCACCCTTGCGCCCAGTCGCGTAATAACAGAGATCACTTAAGTAGCACTTGTCATACTAAGTTGCAGTCATAGGGATACTAACAATCCATGGGAAGGCGGTGATGCTGAAGACGCGGCTGGCGTCTCGTTCGAGTGTGGAGAGCGCTTCAACAAGGCGGTCTTCGACGGCGTCAATGTTGTTGAAGACGAGATTCTGGAACCACTTCTCGCGCAGTTCGTCCCACAGATGTTCCAGAGGGTTGAGTTCGGGGGAGTATGGAGGGAGCGGAACGGGGAAGATATTTTCGGGAATCTGGAGACGTTTCGCCCTGTGCCACCCCGCCCCATCCAACACGAGCAGGATGAATTCATCCGGGTGACGCCGTCCGAGTTCGCCGAGGAAGATGGACATTGCTTCTGCGTTGACCTCAGGGAGAATGAGCGAAACCATAGCGCCATCATGGGGGCTGACGGCGGCGAAGACGTGCGTGTACTCGCGCACGAATTGGGCTGGCACGCGAGGACGGACTCCCGCTGGCGCCCAGCATCGGCGCGGCTGTGTGATGCGGCCGAAACGGCCTTCGTCCTCGAACATAAGCCTCACCGGAGTACCCTGTTCTGCATGGGCGCGCAGGTGGCGCTCGACAGTCACGCGGAGTTTTTTTTGAACCCCGCTTGGCGTGCGGGGTTGCTCTTGGGATGACGGGGACGGGGAACTACCTTCCGCCAGCCATGCCGTTTGAGCATTCGATACACCGTGGATTTGGGAACCTGATGACCTGCGAGGCCTTCGTAAGCTGCCTTGACCGTGCTGACCTCGAGTATCCCGCCCTTGTCCGCGTGGGCAAGAAACTGGCGCAGCAACGCGCCTTCCTGCTCGATCGTAAGATTCTCGTTTCGCCGCCCGCCTCGCCCCACCCCTCTCAGCGCTGCAGCGCCTTCTTTGAGGTAGCGCGCCTGAACGCGCCGCACTGACACCGGGTGCCACCCAACCGCACGCGCCACTTCTTCCGAACTCATTCCTAGCGCCGCCCGCAACCACACGCACTGAACCCGTTGAAACTCGCCCCGCGTCTTCGCCTCCTTCAGAAGTCTACTCAACTCCTCCACTGCCCCTGCCGGCATCGCTCGTGGTCTACGCATACTCCTCTCCCTCCTTTCACCGGAGAAGAGTATATCATAGTAACTCTATGAATGCAACTTGGTATTACCGAGGTCAGGGAGCGCGCGTTCATGGAACAGTTGAAGGTTCTTGCCGATGACCTCCGCAGATTCGCCTTCGAGTACCTTGAGGAGGAGCGAGAGTTTGGTTACTTCAACTGCCTGCGGGTCAATGTCCACGCCGTAGATGTTGTTCAGCAGGATGCGTTTCCGTTCAGGGCTTGTGAGCCGCCAATCGCCGCCGGGAGCCTGATACAGTTTCGGAGACCGCCCTTTCGCCCACTCTTCGAGTCCGTTGTTGACGTACCAATCCCGATGCCAATCTAACAGATACTGGTACGCGCCTATGAGGAACGAACCTGAACCGCATGCAGGGTCGAGGATACGTATCTTCGCGACCTCTCTCGGTGTTAGACCCTCGGCTTGTGCACTAGATTTTCTCTTGCCTATGGTAGAGGCGGGCTTCAAGCCCGCCCGCAAAATCTCGCCTACGGTGTTCTTGACGATGTAATCCACAATGTATGTCGGCGTGTAATAGACGCCGCCCGCCTTTTTCACCTCCGGTTTGTCTTCGACTACGGCACGATGCCCCGCCGTCAGACGAATGACTTTCCCGAGGAACTGTTCATACACCTGCCCAAGGATATCGGCAGGCAGCACCGAAAACTCGTACGGGCTGTCAGGGTAATATATGGCGCGGATGATCTCCTTGAGCGGCGCATCGTCAATGGTCAGGTTCGGCGTCAACTCATCAGGCGGCTCGGCGCGATCCTTTTCTTTATGGAAATGGAACAGCCCGGAGTTGTACC